>Ga0105106_10000201_pt1 | contig 40875 bp, 35 predicted proteins | sample PPLLaktember2015_5_FD_79109 | JGI IMG/M metagenome (GOLD analysis project Ga0105106, IMG submission 79109) | Freshwater sediment microbial communities from Prairie Pothole Lake near Jamestown, North Dakota, USA - PPLs Lake P8 Core (1) Depth... | ecosystem: Environmental > Aquatic > Freshwater >... | reverse complement strand
GCTAAAAAGCTTCAACCGCTTCCTGGAGTTGACGGATGGCGCGCGGGTTTACGGGCAAGTGTTGATCGATGGGGAAGATATTTACGCGCCGGATGTGGATGTGACCGAAATCCGCAAGAAGACCGGCTTGCTGGCCCAGCGCCCTTACCCGCTGCCCATGTCGATCTACGATAATGTCGCATACGGCCTGCGCATTCACAGGATGAGCCGCAAAGGCCGCACGCTGGATGAAAAAGTGCGCCATTACCTGGAAATTGCCGGATTGTGGGAAGAAGTAAAAGACCGCCTGCACAGTCCTGCCACCGGCTTGTCCATTGGGCAGCAGCAGCGCTTGTGCCTGGCGCGCGGCCTGGCAGTTGAGCCGGAAGTTTTGTTGGGAGATGAACCCACCTCGGCCCTGGACCCCATTTCCGCCCAGCACATCGAAGCGCGCCTGCTAGAGCTCAAGCAAACGTATTCCGTGGTATTGGTAACGCATATCTTGCGCCAGGCGCGCCGCCTGGCTGATTATGTCATCTTCATGTACCTGGGAGAAGTTGTGGAGCACGGCCCGGCCCGTCAGGTGCTCGAAAATCCGCGCCAGGCGCGCACGCGCGCTTATCTGGAAGGCCAGTTCTAAGACGACCACTCGGATATCTTCATCACGTCCACGCAATTACGGCCTGACTGCTTGGCCCGGTAGAGCGCCTGGTCCGCCTGGGCAATCAGATCGTCCAGGTCGCGCGTGTCTTGCCGCAGGCAAGCTACCCCCATACTCACGGTAAGCTGCAACACACTCACCCCAACAACCAATGGAGTCGCATCCACGAATTTGCGCAACCGCTCAGCCACCTCCGCGGCCCGCTCCAGGTCAGCCTCCACCAGCAGAATCACAAACTCATCGCCCCCATAGCGCGCCACCAAATCGACCTCGCGCGTGTTCACCTGGATATACTTCGCAATCTGGCGCAAAACCGCATCACCTACGGCGTGGCTGTACTTGTCGTTGACTTCCTTGAATAAATCCACATCGAGGAACACCGCGGTCAGGTTGCGGTCGAAGCGGCGCGCCCGCTCGAACTCGCGGTGCCCAAATTCTGCCAGGCCGCGGCGGTTGAGCAGATCGGTGACATCGTCGCGCAGGGCAGTGCGCTGCACCTCGGCATACAGGCGGGCATTCTCAATCGCCTGAGCTGCCGCCATAGCCGCGTTGGTCGCCAGGACGATTTCTTCTTCGGTGAACTCGCGCGGTTCAAAGCTATCCAAACCAATGGTGCCATAGGCTTGTTTATGCACAATGAGCGGCAAGATCAAGATAGAAGCCACGCCGCGTTTGTGCATCAGGTCGCGCACCACAGCCATGCGGGGATCGTTCTGGGCGTCAGCAATTGCCAGAGCCTTGCGGTTTTCCAGCACATATTGCGTAGAAAGATTGCCCTTTATCGGAATGGTCTCACCGACTATCGTCACGGCCTGCTGAATGGGATATTCGGCTACCAGGCGCAGCGAGGCGCCATCCGAATTAATCAAGGCAGCCGCACCCTGCGAGACCCCCAAACCAACCGCCAATTCCTGCAAGACGGTCTGTAAGATCGCCTCAACCTGCAGGCTGGAGGTAGATGCAGCAACCACCTGGTTCAACAAGGATAACTCGCGGTTGCGTCGGCGGATCTCCTCCTCCACCACCTTGCGCTCCAGGATTTCGGTTTGCAGCGCGACGGAATGGCTGCGGGCCTTCTTCACAAGGCCGCGCAGTTGCGACGCATAAATCCCCAGGAGCAATGTTTCTCCCCACAAAAACCCGCCCACCGGGAGCGCAACCTGCAAGACACCATCCCATGACCTCGGATCTCGCAGCAGCCCCAATCCCATATGCACAAACCAGCTGGCTACCAGCATCAACCAGGCGCTGCGCTGCCCCGAGAGCATGGATGTCAGCAGGATAGCCAGCGCATAGGCCAGGATCAAGGTGGTTTGCAAGCCATTCAGATAGGTGCCAAAGACGCCTAACAGGAAAAACAAGGCGATCGAAAAGGAACTCGCCAATCGCCAGCGGCCGCGCAGCACCAGCCCCCAGCTTATGATCACGATCAGGTCGATCGCCAGCATGATGAATATATCCGCCAGAAGAATCAAACCCGCCGCCACCCCTGCTACCATGAGCGCTGTAAAACAAAACAAGGCGCCAGCCATTAAAGCCAGAATCGCCCTGGTCATATATTCTCGCGTCTGCGACTCCTCATCCGCTGAGGTAGGCTGGGTGAGGGATTTCCACAATCGCTGGAAAGCTTGCTTCATTGCACCGCCATTTAGCTGGATGTTTTCCACCACCAGTTCACACGAATAAGTTGATTATACAAGATACTGGGCAAACTGTTGCTAGCATTTTTATTAGCGCCTTCACGAGATCGCGAGTTCGGGATAAGAGAATTTCTGGATCATTGGGATTTGCCGTGGTGAGTACCCAAAGAGCCGAATTTCTTCTTTTTCCGTTATCCCGTACTGACGTTATAATATGGAATGATGATCAAACGCATGTTGTTTCTGTTGTGGATTTTGTGCGCAATGCTCGCCCCGGCCCCCGCCCAGGCTGCCCAGGAGGACGCGCCCCAGGTGTTAGTGCTCACCATGGATGGCCCGCTGACGCCTGCATTGGCCGAATACCTGGCGCGCGGCATCCGCACTGCCCAAAACCAGGGAGCCAGCCTGCTGGTGCTTCAGCTCAACACACCCGGCGGCAGCGTCGACCTGATGCAAGATATGCTGGAAGATATGCGCGCTAGCGTAGTGCCGATCGTGGTGTACGTTTCTCCGCGCGGCGCGATGGCAGGCAGCGCTGGTACGCTGATCACGCTGGCAGGTCATGCGGCAGCCATGTCCCCAGAAACTGCCATAGGGGCTGCCAGCCCGGTGGGCGGCGAAGGCGAAGACCTGGGCGAAACCATGGCAGCCAAAGAGAAGAATATCCTCAAAGCCACCGTACGCTCAATAGCCAGCCAGCGCGGAGAGCGCGCCATCGACCTGGCAGAGCGTACCATCGACTCGGCTGAGGCGGCCTCCGCCGAAGAGGCTCTGGAGGCTGGACTGGTCGATTTCATCGCTCAGGACCTTGACGATCTAATACGCCAGTTGGATGGGTTCAGCGTGCAAATTCTGGGCAGTAAAACCACTCTGCAAACTGCCAATGCCCAGATCACCTACCTGCCTCTGACCTTCATCGAACAACTGCTTGCCACCCTCACCAATCCGAACATCGTCTTTTTATTAATCACCGTCGGCGTGCAGTCGCTGCTGATTGAAATTTCCAGCCCAGGGGGCTGGGTGGCAGGCTTCATCGGCGTGGTCTGCCTCACCCTGGCGACTTACGGGCTGGGCATCTTGCCGGTCAACTGGTTCGGCTTAATCTTCCTGGCAACTGCCTTCGTGCTGTTCATCCTGGATATCAAAGCCCCCACCCACGGGGCGCTGACTGCCGCCGGTGTGGCCTCGTTGATCGTGGGGGCTTTAGTGCTGTTCAATTCCCCCAACGTGCCATCCTTCCAACGCGTGTCCGTGCCGCTGATCGTAGGCACATCGATCGCCAGCGGGGCCATGTTCTTCGTAATCCTGCTGTTTGCCCTGAAGGCGCAAAAAACGCCCATCCGCACCGGGCAGGAGAGCCTGGCGGGACGCGTGGGTACCGTGCGCAGCGCGTTGGACCCCCTGGGCAGCGTGCAGTTGGGCGGAGAGCTGTGGAGCGCTGAGCTGGCTGAGGCGGGTGAGGCGCTGCCCGCTGGCACGCGCGTTCAAGTCGTCAAAGTCGAAGGGCTCCGGTTGCTCGTCCGCAAATTCCGCTAAATGCCCCAGCCAATCCGCTCCACCTCCTATCGCTATCCCCACGAAATCCTGATCCTCACCGGCACCCTGCTGCTGGTGTTTTTGGTCATCGCCTTGACGGCTACCGCCACGCTGTGCACCAGTGTGCTGTTCATCGGTGCGTTCATTGCTTTGGCGACAGCTTCCACGCGCAACCACCATCAAAACCTGATGCGGGCGGCGCGCCAGGTGACACCGCAAAGCACGCCTGAGCTGGCCCGGCTGGCCCAATATTGCCTGGAGCGTTTGCAGCCCGGAGACGTGGAGCTGTACGTGGCGCCCAGCAAGGCGCTGAACGCTTACACCTTTGGGCTGTCTTCACCCAAGGTGGTTGTCATGTATTCGGCTTTGTTCCAGGTGATGGATGAGGACGAGCTGTGCTTCATCCTGGGGCATGAGCTGGGTCACGTACGCCTGGGGCACACGCGCCTGAATTCGCTGATCGGCGGTATGGCGGGCATTCCCAGCCCGTCTTCGGCAACTGCCCTGCTCACCCTGGCCTTCCTGGCGTGGAACCGCGCTTGCGAGTATTCTGCCGACCGAGCCGGTCTGCTGGCATGCGGCAAGCCGGAGAAAGCCATCAGCGCATTGATTAAGCTGGTTGCGGGTCCGCAGGCATTAACCCAAAAGGGGCGCGAGCTGGCCTACCGCCAGATCGACGCGCAGGATGACACCCTGCTGGGCAGCCTGGGAGAAGCGCTGGGCAGCCATCCCATGATCATCCGGCGCATCGAGCAGATCCGCAGCTACGCCGCCTCAGATGCTTATCGGCGGCTGCAAGTGTAAAGCTTTGCAGGTGACAGGGGAAAACCCGCAAGGTGCGCACATTCACGGCGTGTCGCCCGTGAGAGCCGCCTCGAAAAACTCCGCCAGGCGGGCGTACAGGACCTCCTGGTTAGCGGGCTTCGTAATTCCATGACCTTCGTCATCGAACACCAGCAGCTCATAAGGAACCTGGTTGGCTTCCAGGCGCTGGCGCACCAGGCGCGCGTTTTCGGGAGTCACGTTGGGGTCCTGGGCGCCCTGCACGATCAACAGCCTGGCGCGGATATTCTGCACGAAATGGATCGGTGAGCGCGCGTAATACTTCTCCGGCACCTGCTGAGGGCTGCCGCCAATCATCTCCTCGCTGTAAGGCCGCAGGTCTGAGCGCGTGGTCTCGTAATCGACCACCAGGTCGGTCATGCCGCAGATCGGCGCGGCGGCAGCGATGATCTCCGGCGGGAAATGGGTGACCAAAAACCAGGAGCTGTAGCCCCCATAGGAGGTGCCGGTCACACCCACACAGCCCGTACGCGCCAGGCCGGCGCGCATCAACGCTTCAGCCCCTGCGGCAATATCATTCTGCTCGCGCCCGCCCCAGCCATCCTCTTTGATGGCTTCTCGGAATTTAAGCCCGAAACCCGTGCTCCCGCGGTAGTTGACGTCCAGCACATTAAAGCCGCGCCAGACCAGGTATTGGATCTGCGCATTCAAGCGGTTTTCAGAGTGCATGCTGGGTCCGCCGTGAATGTAAATGATAGTCTTCCCCGAATTTGGCCGGACGCGGTACAACCAGCCCTGGATGGGCATACCATCCACCGATTCCCAGGCAAAGATCTCAGCAGGGACCAATTGTCCGCGATTCAGGCTGGTGGTCTCCCAAACGCGCGTCAATGAGACCAGGTCTTCGGGAGCCTGCGCGCCATCCGGAAAGCGCACAACCTCGGTTGGGCGGTCCGCCGAATAATACATCCCGATCCAGGCCCCATCCGGCGCGCGCCCCAATGGGAGCAGGTTACCGGGCAAGCGCGGGAAGGGTTTCTCAATTCCGGTGTGCAAATCCATAAAGGTGGCGCAGTGGGTCGCCTGGCAAATTTCATCCACAACCATCGCGCCGTCGGGTGATACCCAGGCCCCCTCCAGAGTGCGCTTTGGGTCATCCAGCAACCAGCGCAATCTGTCCGTCGGCCAATGATAGACCCCCAGGCTGATATGGTCCTGAGGATTTCCACCGGTCGATTCGGAAATCGCCAGGATGTGCTCGCCATCCGGGAACCAACGCGCAAAGGACTTCACCTGATCGCCAAAATTGAGAAATTCACGATCTTCCTTCCCCTGCACATCCACCAGGTGGAACTGCCGACCGGAAGGATGGCGGTCCTTGCGCGCATAGATCAGGTGCGTGCCCTGCTGGTTCAGGCTCACTTCCATGTTCACAGGGCGGAGCGGTCGGGCAATGGGTACACGCTGCCCGCTTGCCAGGTCGTGCCGGTAGATCCAGGTGGGTTCCAGAGGCTGACGGTTTTCAAAATCGTAGTTGGCCCCGTAGAAGATTGTCTTTCCGTCAGGATGCAGGCTGCCGCCGCGAATAAAATAGGGCGGGCGGTCCTCGGTGAGCGGGACCATTTCCCCAGGGTGGGACAGATCAACCCGGAACAGGCGCGTGCGTTCATCGCCATCGTGATCTTCTTCCACAATCACGGCTGCGGAGTCAGCCGTCCAACTGACCAACCAGGTAGCTTCTGGGGTATGGGTCAAAGCCACCGGCAGGCGAGAGCCATCGCAGGGGACCACAAAAACATCCAGATTTTCGTGGCGGTGGTACCAAACAAAAGCCACCCAACGCCCATCCGGCGACAGGCGCGCGTGCAGAACGGTGGGTAAGGTGAGCAACTGATTCAAGAATGTATTCGACATCATTTTCATCGGCTGAGTTCGTTAAACAGTGATTGGGCGAAACTGGATATGAGATTGATATCGTTACTGAGCGCTTCGGAACGCCCGCGCCCTTGAAAGACCAGGTAGGAGGTCACAGGATCGTCGGTGGAGGCTAAGTAAACCTCGCCGTCAAAGGCGCTGAAACGGTCGATCCAGTTCAATACCTGGTCCAGCTCCTGGGCTGAAAGGCTTGAGCGGCCCAATTCCCGCGCGTTATCTCTACAAGTCGAGGCGCGCGCCTCGCCGGAGCGCCTGCCGGTCAGATAGATGCGCAGGTCATCACAGACGTTACGCAAACCGCCCTGCCGGCGCCAGTTGAGCACCAACTGGCTGGTGGGGATGACGTTATCGATGTGCGGTGCAAACCAGAATCCATTGGCATCCTGATAGTTCCCATGGTTGGTCATACCCAGGATCAATTGTATGGTTTGGCCAGCCAGGGCAGACAGGTCAATATCGATGTCGGTCGTGAAGCCATCATACACCTCATCCCAGGCGCCCAAATTCCACAGCTCACCATCAAGGGCGCGGTAATCCAGGCGGAAGGTGAGATTGCAGCGCGGGTTATCCCGCAAGCAGCCGATCTCTGCCATGAAGCGATCTCCGTCGCGAATGCGATAGGCAGGGAATTCACCAGAGATGGAACCATTGCTGCCCTGGTTCGGCCGCAGCCAGATGGCAAGCTCATTTTCCCGGCGCGATTCCAGGTTTGGTTCGGTGAGCAGCATGACCGCGCCATTGCGGTCATCCTGGCGCCCCGGGCAACCCAACAGCCCTGTACCGCTGCGCCAACGCGCTTCGCAGGCGTTCACGGCCATATCCAACGAGAAATCGGTGGAGGGGGTCAAAGGGACAACCTGGATACGCACCCATAAGGCGGTTTGCTCGCTGGACAGGATATCGATAATCTGGTTAGACGGGCTGCGCAGCACCCAACGCCCCTCGTAGAAGCCCGTCTCCATCGGCGCAGTGAATGAAACCGAGATGTCAAAACTCTCGCCAGGCCGCACCGTGCCCGCCAGTCCCACGACCGATGGCGCGCCCAGAGCGGCCCCACTGGCAAAGACCAGCGAATAAGCCGGGGTCCAGATACATTCCCCAACATTCTGCACGCGCCAGGTCTTGATGAAGTTGGCGCCCGGCACGAAGGTGGCATAATCGGGTATCGTGACATGCTCCACAAAACTTGCCAGGTCACAGGTAGCAGGGATAGGGGTGGGGGGAACGGGCGTGGGTGTAGAGGTGGGCGGGCGGCTGGTAAAGGTTGGCAGCGGGGGCGGGAGGGTCGGCATAACCGGCGTCGGCGTGGGCGATTGCGCCATTTGTGTGAGCAACGCCACGGCGGTCTCGCCCGCTGCCAGGGTCAGCCTGGTCTCCATCGTTTCGGCCGCGGCGGTGTAGATGGCTTCCGGCGGCAAGGTGGGTATAGCCGGAGCGCAGGCGCTCAGTACGGCTGCAGCAACCAGTAAAAACAGACCGCATCTCAAGAAATTTTTCATAGTCAAGGGCTTGGTCCTCAAGGCGATGGATAGACGTTAATCGGCTATAGTCTTATTATAGCCTGGGGAGACCCCTAATTTCCGGTTAATATAGATATTTTCTACACGAGTATAAGAACTGGCTACTTCTCGAACTGACTCCCGCCGCCCGGACTGGAGTTTCCTGAGAAATAAAGGTACAATGAGGGCGTTGTAGACCCTGTTTACCGGTGCAAACAAAGGAGCATGAATGCCGTTTACCCCCACACGGGATCGGATAAAATCCGACGAGATCGATAGCGCCCCGCGCCGGCGCCCTGAATGGATCAAGGTGCGCGCCCCTTCGGGCGAAACTTACCAGTGGCTGCAAGGCTTGATGCGCAGCAAATCGCTGCACACCGTGTGCGAAGAAGCCATGTGCCCCAACATGGGAGAATGTTGGGGCTCTGGCACTGCTACCTTCTTAATGCTGGGAGATGTGTGCACACGCACCTGCGGCTTTTGCGATATCAAGCACGGGCAACCTGCACCCCTGGATTGGCTGGAGCCGGAACGCGTGGCCCAGGCTGTAAAAGACATGCAGCTTAAGCATGCCGTGATCACCAGCGTCAACCGCGATGACCGCAAAGACGGCGGCGCGCCGGTCTTTGCCATGGTCATCCGCCGCATCCGCCAGCTCCATCCGGGCTGCTCGATCGAGGTGCTCATTCCCGACTTCAAGAGCAGCCTGGAGGCATTGAAGATCGTGATGGATGCCCGCCCTGAAATTCTGAACCACAATGTGGAGACCGTGCCGCGCCTGTTCAAACAGGTACAGCCGCAGGACCGCTACGAATGGGCGGCTGCCACGCTCTCCAACGCAAAAAAATTGGATCCTGAGGTGCTCACCAAATCAGGCATCATGCTCGGCCTGGGTGAGACGCTGGAAGAAGTGAGAGAAGTGATGCGCGACCAGCGCGCCTGGGGTGTGGATATCCTTACCCTGGGTCAATACCTGCAGCCCAGCAAGCAGCACCTGCCGATTGCCCGCTACTATACGCCGCAGGAGTTCGCGGAGTTGAAGGAATTTGGCCTGAACATCGGCTTTAAATGGGTGGAAAGCGGGCCGCTGGTGCGCTCATCCTACCACGCCGCCGAGCAGGTGCGGGCGTTAAGCGCCGTTCACCAAAAGTTATATGGACAGGCAAATGAATGAACCGTTATAAAGACTGGCTGGCCCAGGCAAAGCGAGATCTAAAGAAGACAGCCATCGATATCGAGTTCGAATATTGGGAATGGGCTTGCTTTACTGCTCAACAAGCTGCCGAAAAAGCTGTAAAGGCGCTGCTGATGTCTCATAACACGGATGCCTGGGGCCATGCCATAACTCCGATGCTTCGTCGTCTGGAAAAGGTTCAGGCGCCAAAGGAAGTGGTGAAGCTTGCTCAATTATTGGATGTTTATTACATTCCGACTCGCTATCCCAATGGCCTCGCCGAAGGCATCCCGGCGGACTATTTCAATAGCGAAAAAGCAAGCGAGGCATTAAATGCCGCGGACGAAATCATTCGATTCTGTGAAGCTCATCTCCCTGAAACGAGATGAGCTGTTAAGTCGCTTAAGGAGAATTGTCGCTCGGCTGAAGACCGAACGACCAGAAGTGGTTGATGTACGCTTGTTTGGCTCGCTGGCGCGCGGCGACTATACCGGTACCAGCGATGTTGATTTGCTGATCCTGTTGCACTCCACCCAAGATAATGACCCTCACCAACGCGCGCTCACTTACATCCCCTTTTTTGAGATCGACCGTGGCGTTGACCTACTGGTCTATACCAAGGCTGAATTAAATCGCCGTCTGGACGATCAAGATCATTTTATAACCAGGATTTGGGAAGAAAGTATTTCCCTGCTTTAGAACAACTTCAATACCGCCTGGGATGCCCAGCTAAAGAGCGGCCCGGCGAAAATGCTCAACACGACAGTGGCAATCGCCGCCGTGCTGACCGTCAGACCCACCCAGCGCTCGCGATGGGCCTGGGGCTCGCCGCTGCGCATGTACATGATGACCACCACGCGCAAATAGTAGTATGCCGAGACCAGCGAGGTAAGCACACCCAGGATCGATAAGCCGATAAAGCCGCCTTCCAGCGTGGTGCGGAAGAGGTACAGCTTACCCACAAAGCCCAGGGTGGGCGGTACGCCCGTGAAGGAGAGCATAAAGACTGCCATCGAGGCTGCCAGCAGTGGGTATTTAGCCCCCAACCCGGCGTAATCATCCAAAGCCAGGCCCTTCTGCTCCGACTTTTCCAGGGCAATCACCACGGCCCAGGCGCCAAAGCTGGTAAAAGCATAGGCTGCCAGATAAAACAGGGCAGAAGCCACCGCGTCGGAGCGCACGGCTTGCTGTCCAAATGGGACAATCGCCATCAGGATGTAACCAGCATGCGCAATGCTGGAATAAGCCAGCAGGCGCTTGATATTGCTTTGAGATATGGCAACCACATTGCCCAGGATCATGGTCAGGGCTGCCAACGCCCACAGGACGGGGGTCAGGTCATCGCTCAGGGATGGGAAGGCGACCACGAACACGCGCAGTAAGGCTGCAAAGCCGCCTGCCTTGGCGCCTACAGCCATGAAAGCGGTTACCGGGGTGGGCGAGCCCTGGTATACGTCCGGCGTCCACATGTGAAAGGGCACCGCTGCCACTTTGAAACCCAGGCCGATTAAAATCAACGCTGCGCCCACCGCCATCAAGGTCATGTTGGCCTGCCCGGCTGTCACCACCGCCACAATGCTTTGCAGCGAGGTGGTGCCGGTAGCGCCAAATACCAGGGCCACGCCGTACACCACAAAACCGCCGGCGTATGCGCCCAGCAAGAAGTATTTTAGGGCGGCTTCTTCCGAATCAAGGCGTGGGCGGGCAAAGCCAGCCATCACGTACAGCGGGATCGAGAGCAATTCCAGCGCCATGAAGACCACGATCAGATCGGCAGCGCTGGCCATCAAGATCATGCCACTGATGGAAAACAGCAGCAGAATATAGTACTCGCTGCGTTCGATCTGCATGCGCTTGAGATAATCGTACGCCAGAGCGATACCCACCAGTCCGCTGGCAGCGAACAGCACGGTGAGGAAGATGGAGAAACCATCTACTACTACCATGCCGTTGAAAGCGACCCGCTCCTGCCCGGCTTGCATCAAAGCAAGCGCCAAAGTCACCAGCAGCCCGGCAGCTGCCAGGATGGCGGTGAGGCTTTTGCGATCCCGGGGGATGAATAAATCCGCCACAATCAGCAAGACTGCCCAGCCGGTGAGAACGGTGAGGGGTAAAATGGCGAGAAGATCGAGGATGGTCATAAACTCCCTCAAGCCAGGCGAGCACCCCAACGGGCGCTCGCCCATTAATTACGGCATCGCCGCTGCAGCCACCTGCAGAACGCCCACCAACTTGGACACTGCCGGGGAAATGAGCACGAAGAACGGCCGCGGGTACAGGCCAATCCAAAAGATAAATACCACCAGGGGCGCCAGGGTGGCAATCTCGCGCCAGTTGAGGTCTTTGAGCACGCGGTTTTCTTCCTTCGTCACCGGCCCCAGAAACAGTTTTTGGAACATGAAGAGCATGTACACGGCTGCCAGGATGACGCCAACCGCAGCAAATCCGGCGAACAGATAGGAGTTCAGCGGACCCCCATCCCGACCCGCCTCCCAGGCGCCTAAAAGAATGGTGAACTCACCCACAAAGCCGTTCAAGCCAGGCAAACCCATCGAGGAAAGCGTCACAATCAAGGTGAGCGCCCCATAAATGGGCATAATCTTCCATAAGCCGCCAAAAGCATCCATGTCCCGCGTATGGCGGCGCTCGTAAATCATCCCGACGATCAAGAACAGCGCACCCGTGCTCAAGCCGTGGTTGATCATCTGTAAGATACCGCCTTGAATACCCTGCGGGTTGAGAGCAAACAGTCCCAGCATCACGAAACCCAGGTGGCTGACGGAGGAATATGCCACCAGCTTTTTCACATCTTGCTGGGCATAAGACACCATTGCGCCATAAATAATTCCAATCACCGCCAGCAATGCCACCCAGGGCGCCAGCTTCACGGCAGCCGTTGGGAAGAGCGGCAGGTTGAAGCGCAAGAAACCATAGGTGCCCATCTTCAGCAGTACGCCTGCCAGGATCACCGAGCCGGCAGTGGGGGCTTCAACATGGGCATCCGGCAACCAGGAATGCAAGGGCCACATGGGGACCTTAATGGCAAAGGCAGCCGCGAATGCCAGGAACAGCCAGGTCTGGACGCCCGCCGGGATGCCGCCTTTGGCGATCAGCTCTGGCACCGAGAACGTACCGCCCTGGATGCCCAACCATAAGATCGCCAGCAGCATCAAAATCGAGCCTGCCATGGTATACAGGAAGAACTTGATAGCTGCGTACATGCGGCGCGGCCCACCCCAGATGCCAATCAAGAAATACATCGGCACCAGGGTGAATTCCCAATATACATAGAACAGAAACAGGTCTTGCGCCAGAAAGACACCCACCATGCCCACTTCCAGCAGCAAAAAGAAGATCATGAAGTCCTTAACCCGCTCCTCCACCGCAGTCCAGGTTGAGAGAATCGAAATGGGCGTCAGGAAGGTGGTCAGCAAGAGCAGCAGAATGCTCAAACCATCCACCCCCATGTGGTAGGCGATATTCCAGCCCGCCACCTGGATCCAGGGCACATTGACCACCAGCTGCAGCTCCGGGTTGGAGGGCACAAATTGCGCCAGCACGGCGATCGAAATACCAAATGTGATCAGGGAGGTGACCAGCGCCACCCAGCGCGCCGCGTCCTTCTGCTCGGGTTTCAGGAACAGGAGCACCAACACGCCCAGCAAGGGGAAGAATGTGACCAGGGTGAGGGGATGCAGGATAAAGTTCATATTTCGTCCTCAACTCATCGCAGAATTGGTGTCTTCTCTCATTGAAACGACACCAGAATTAAGTAACCCAAAATGACCACCACCCCAAGAAAGATCGACATGGCGTAGTTGCGTACGTATCCCGTCTGGATGCGCCGCATCTGGGCAGATAATTGTTGGGTAGCGGTCGCCAGCCAGTTGGCAAAAGCGTCGATGCCGCCTAGGTCAATACGCACGGAGAGGAGGCGCGTGAAGCCGCGATAGACGCCGGCGATGACGACATCGTGGAACCAGTCGTGCCAGAAGCGCCAGTCGATCACGTCAGCCAGAAAGCGAGAAAGCGCTGCATAAGGTCGCAGGACGACCGCCGCGTAGGCCTCATCCACCCAATATTTGTTTTCGAACACGGTGAAAACCGGGCCCAAGATGGAACGCAGCGGGTCATCGGGCCGCCGGGCCGCCGGCAGTTGTTTCAGCTCCTGGTAGCGGCGCATATACAGCCAGTAAGACAGGGCAATAGCTACCAATGCCAGCACAGTGGAAACACCCGCGACAACAAAATTGAACCCTGCAGCAGCCTCTGCAGCCGCTTCGCCAAGCTGGACCTCTTTTACAGCCTCTTCAATTTGAACGGTGTGCTCTATCCAATGGCTGAAGGTGTGCAAGCCGGGCAGGTTCAAAGCCCCACCCACCAGCGAGAGACCCGCCAACACGATCAGCGGAACGGTCACTACTGCCGGGCTTTCCTGAGCGTGTTCGGCAGGCGCGCTGCGCGCTTCGCCAAAGAACACCATCCAGATCTGCCGGCCCATGTAAAAGGCCGTGAAGAAGGCCGCTATCGTCAGCAGCCAGTAGACGGTGGGGTTGAGATGGCTGGCCTCTGCCAGGATCTCATCCTTCGACCAGAAGCCCGCCAATGGCACAATCCCTGCCAGCGCCAGGGCGCCGATCAGGTATACCCAGAAGGTGGTTTTCATCCGCGTGCGCAGACCGCCCATATTGCGCATGTCTTGTGGATCGAAATGATGACCCGCGCCCTTCAGCTGTTTTTTCAGCCGGGGGTCGTGCTCTACATGCTGGTGACCGCGCTCCAGGCCTTGAATGACCGAGCCCGATGACAGGAAGAGCAGCGCCTTGAAGAAGGCATGGGTTACTAGGTGAAACATGCCAGCCACAAATGCGCCCATCCCCACTGCAGCCACCATAAAGCCCAGCTGGCTGATGGTGGAATAGGCCAGCACTTTCTTAATATCGAACTGCCCCACCGCAATGGTTGCAGCGAACAGGGCCGTAATCCCGCCCACCAACGCTACCGTGTTCTGCGCCAGCGGCGAGACCACGTAGATCGCGTGTGAACGGGCGATCAGGTAGACACCCGCGGTAACCATGGTAGCAGCATGGATCAACGCCGAGACCGGGGTTGGACCCGCCATAGCGTCCGGCAGCCAGACAAACAACGGGATTTGCGCCGATTTGCCCGCCACACCTAACAGCATAGATAAGGTGATAATCACGATAGCCGCCGGGAAGGAGGTGGCTACATCAGGAACCTGGCGGAAGACTTCCTCGAACTCAAAGCTGCGGAACACACCAAACATGGTAAAAGCCGCGATCAGAAAGCCGAAATCGCCAATACGGTTGGTGACGAACGCCTTCTTGGCAGCTATAGCATTGCCAATTCCATCTTTACCCTTGTCATACCAGAAACCGATCAGCAGGTAGGAGCATAAGCCCACGCCTTCCCAACCCACAAACAGCATCAAGTAGTTATCGCCGCTCACCAGCACCATCATGGTGGCAATAAAGAGATTCATAAAGACGAAGAAACGCTGGTAGCGAGAAGGGTCGCCATTGTGGCGCACATCTTCATGCATATAACCAATGGCATAAATATGGATGATCGTCCCCACTCCCGAGACCACCAGCATCATGGTGGTGGAGAGCGTGTCCACCTGGAAAGCCCAGCGCAGGCGCAGGTCGCCAATGGTGATCCAATCGGCCAGAGGCACCACCGCACCTTCGGGATGACCCACCAGCGAGATGGCTTGCAGCACAGAGACGACAAACGCCAGCCCGGCCGCCGAGCTGGCTATGGTCCCGATGGCTTTCTCGCTCAATCGACCGCCGATGATGATATTGACCAGCAGCCCGATCACCGGCAGGAAAACGATCAGAGGCACCAGGTTGAAAAATTGCGGCCCGCCCGTTGCAGCTTCGCTCAAAAACATAGGGCTATCCTTTCAGGCTGTTCATCTGGTCTACATCGATGCTTTGCTTGGTGCGGAAAATCGCGACGATCAATGCCAACCCTACAGCAACCTCAGCTGCGGCGACAGTCATCACAAAGAAAACAAAAATCTGCCCGCTCATCGCCTGGTAAACGCGTGCAAAGGTAACAAAAGCCAGGTTTGCGGCGTTCAGCATCAGCTCAACCGACATGAAGATGACGATCGAGTTGCGCCGGATCAATACCCCCATGGCGCCGATGGCGAACAGGATTGCTGAAAGACCAATGTAATATGCAGTGGGTATCATAAAAATTCCCGCTCCTCTGGTTATGCCTTGGGCCTGGAAAGCACAATTGCTCCAATCATAGCGACCAGCAGCAAGATCGAAGTAACTTCAAAAGGCAGTAAATATTGGGTGAACAACATCTCCCCTACCGTGATTGGCTCGCCAAATACCGGCGCAGGCGCTGCAGGCGCCGGCAAGTTGCCGCGCTGGGTAATTATGATGTAGACCGTTTCCACCAGCAGGATGCCTCCCATAGATAACGCCAGCGGCTGCACCCACCAGACTGACGGCGTGCGCCCGGTCTGCTCCGCGCCCAGCAACATGATGACGAACAGGAACAGTACCATAATGGCGCCAGCGTAAACTGTCACCTGTGCCAGGGCGATGAACGGAGCGCTCAATAACAAGTAGAAGATCGCCACGGCGGAGAAATTCAAGATCAGGAATAACGCTGCATACACTGCGTTGCGGCTGAACAACATACCCAGGGCGGAAACAACCGCAACCAGCGCCAGGCCAAAAAATAGGAGCCAATTAGATTCCATTCAGCACCTTGATTTCTGATTGTAGATTGCTGATTTCAGATTTCATACTGTACGAATTACAGACCTTTGGGTTAATCATCTTAGGACTTACGCAGTTGGTGGGAGGGTGGGGGTGTTTTGGCGGGCTACGCCCGCCAAAACACCCCCACTTCCCCCTTGAACTGCGTAACATCTTCATCTATTCAGACAATCTTCAATCTACAATCCTCAATCCGCCGGGTCTTTCATCTCCGGGACCGAACGATTAAATTTGCCGGGTTCTGTCTTTTGCGGGGTGAGCTTGCCATCCCCATACAGAGGCACCAGCAGCATCTCCTTGGTATAAATCGCAGAGCGCCGATCGGTAAAAGAGAGCTCATAGTTATCACCCAGCACAATCGCCTCCGTGGGGCAGGCGTCTTCACAATAGCCGCAATAAATACAGCGCAGCATGTTGATTTCGTAGGTGCTGGCATAGCGCTCACCGGGGGAATAGCGCTCCTCATCGGTATTTTCCGAGGATTCGACAAAGATCGCATCCGCCGGACAGGCCGCGGCGCACAGCGAACAACCGATGCATTTCTCCAGGCCGTTCTCGTAGCGATGAAGCTCGTGGCGGCCCTTAAAGCGCGGTCTGACCGGGCGCTTGACTTCCGGGTATTGAATGGTCACCGGTTTTTCCAGCATAGAGCGCAGGGTGGTGCCAAGCCCGCGCAGAATCTCAGAGAACATAGGTCTTACCTCCCGGTAATAGAACGTCTCGCCCAATACACCACTAAAGCAGCAAACGCCAGTGTCATGATGGGTATACTCCACATCGCCAGCGAACTGCCCAACTGGTCATACAGGACCAGCCCCACTGCGGTAAGGAATACGTTGCCTAACGCCAGGGGGAACATCAGCTTCCAGCCAAAGGCCATCAGGCGGTCATAGCGGAAGCGCGGCAGCGTGGCGCGCACCCAAATCATGCCAAACAGCAGTACCAGAACTTTGATGAACAAGTAAACCGGACCCAGCCAGGGGACCTGGTCTACAAAAGGCCCGTGGTAGCCCCCGAAGAACAGAGCGGCTGCAATGGCTGATACCGCAATCATCTTGATGTATTCTGCCATGAAGAACAGGGCAAATTTCATGCCCGAATACTCCGTGTGGTAGCCGGCGGTGAGCTCTTGCTCCGCCTCCGGCATATCGAAGGGGGCGCGGTTGACCTCTGCCAGGGTCGCAATCAGGAACACCACCGCGCCGAGGGGCTGCCAGATCGCAAACCAGCCAATGTCTTTCTGCACGATGACGATCTCATTCACGTTCATGCTGCCGGAGAGCAAGATCGGTCCCACAAATGCCAGGCCCAGGGCGATCTCGTAGCTGATCATCTGCGCTGAGGAGCGAATTCCGCCCATCATGGCGTACTTATTGTTAGATGACCACCCCGCTAATACAATCCCGTAGACGGAAATCGAGGCGATCGCGGTGATGTACAACAGTCCCACGCTGACATTGGAAATGGTCAGGTCGATCTGCCGCCCAAAAAAGGGAACCGTGCCTCCCCACGGGACGACTGCCAGGATTGTGAGAGCCGGAATCACCGTGATGATAGGAGCCAGGATAAAAATGACCTTATCGGCCTTCGCCGGCACCAGCTCTTCCTTGAAGATCAGCTTGACCGCATCGGCGATAGGCTGCAGCCAGCCACCTGGCCCGGCGCGGTTAGGGCCCAGGCGCACCTGGATGCGCGCCAGGGCTTTACGCTCGTAGAAGGTCAGGTAAGCAAATCCCGTGATCAGCGAGATCAACAAGATTACCGATTTAATAATCCATTCCAGGATCAGGGCAAAGTCCATGTGCAACCCTCAAGAAACGTGATGGCGGCAGGCGGCTGCCGGCGTTAACCGTAAAATGCTAGGCCATCGCCTTTTCTGCTGCGCGGATTTCGACAGGCGCCGGCGCGGCCATCGGAATACCCAGGCTGCGCGGCGCCAAGGCCACTCCCTGGGGTAAGGATGGATCCAGCTCCAAGGCCACCAGCAAGCTGGCGCCGTTCACACTGAGCTGAACCGTCTCGCCCTCTGCCAGGTGCAGACGGACGGCATCTTCCGGATTCAGGCACACATAAGGTTTGGGAGTGCGCGCGTGCAGAAGATTGGAAGGCAGCATGGTCTGCCCGCGGTCATACAGGCGCGTGATCGGGTATGCCAGCAAGCCATTTTCCGCTTGCGCAGCTTCGGGCAGCTGCGGCCAACCCAACGGGACCGTCTCGCCGCGTTGAGAGGCTGGGGTCAGCTGCACGCCGAGGCCCTGTTTATTTGCGTACGTGGTGCCGCCATAATACAGGTCGCTGCGCCCCACAATCGGCCATTGCTCGCTCACCTGCCCCAGCGCCGGGTAAGACAGGCCAGCATAATCCGGGGTCTGGGCGGCGATGCGCACCATCACCGTGGCAGGAATGCGGCTTTCCAGGTCCAAACCCAGCAGGGCTGCCACCTGTCCGGTAATCGCAAAATCCGCCTTGCAGCCAGGACGCTCGGGCAATGCCGGGTAAAAACGTTGCACGCGCCGCTCACCGGAGGTGAAAGAGCCTTCGCGCTCGGTATAAGCTTGCGCCGGCAAGACCACATCGGCCAGCTTGGCGGTTGCGGTCAGGAAAAGCTCTTGCACCACCAGGAAATCACCTGTTTCAGCCAGGGATGGCTCGTCGCCCGCAGGATCGGCCGCCGCCACATACAGAGCTCTGGCGGTCTTCATGGCTTCCTTCAAGGCAGGCAGAGGTCGAAAACCCATATCCCAGGCGCCTTGCTCATTCGCCCGCTGCCAGACAGCAATCAAGCCGTTATTGGCGCGTCCGGTGTGCCCGGTGGAGATCAACAGGTTGGCGCAAGCCTGGGCCAGCGCCTGCGAAGCTTCCAATCCGGTCCCTTCGCTGCCGTACAGGATCACCGCATTTTCGGCTTCAGCAAATACTTTTGCGGCAGCTTGCAGCTCCGGACTGCGAGACAGGTTTTGAACTGCCTGAGGCAGGTCGGGGCGCTTGGCAGACAGTGTGTTGGTCATCGCCAGCACAGCCGCCGCTTCGGCGCCAAAAGGATAACGCACCGCATGAGCGGCGTAGGAATCCAGGCGAGTGTTGCGCGGGTTTAGCACGATCAGGTGCGCGCCGCGATCGGCAGCCTGCTTAACCCGCAACCACCAGATGGGCGCTTCTTCATGCAGGTCAGAAGCCACTACCAGGATGGCGGTGCCGGGACCCATATCGGCAAAATTGGTGCCTTGACCCACGCCCACCTGAGCCACCAGGTCGCCGCCTGCCATGTGGGAGTACAGGGCAGTCTTGCCGCCCAATCCAGCGGTCAACTGGCGTAGGTTGAAAAGATCCTCGTTCGAGAGCCGTCCACCCGCTAGGGTGAGCAAGCCATCACCGGCAGCGCGGAAGCGCTCAGCCACCAGGTCAAGGGCCTCTTCCCAGGAAGCTGGCTGCAGCTCGCCGTTTTTCCGCACCAGGGGCTGCGTCAGGCGTTCCTTGCTCTCCACAAAGTGGTAGGCAAAGCGCCCTTTATCGCAAAGCCAGATCTCATTGACGGCCTCATTCTGGCGCGGCATCACCCGCTTGATCACCCACTCGCCGCCGGCTTTGACCTCACGGCGCACATTGAAGACCGTGTTACATCCCACAGGGCACTGTGAGCAGATGGAGGCAGCCGGCTTCAGCTCCCAGGGGCGCGCGCCAAAGCGGAAATCCGCCGTGGTGAGGGCGCCCACCGGGCAGATATCGGTGGTATTGCCCGAGAAATACGAGTCGAAACCAGGCTCAGAAAAGGTTACGATCTCCAACGAGCGCCCGCGATTGAAAAAACCAATCACGGGATCATCTGCAATCTCTTCCTGAAAGCGTACACAGCGGGCGCATTGGATGCAGCGCTCGCGGTCCAGGTAGATCAGCTCGCCCAGGGGCACCTGTTTGGCCAGGTGCATTTTCTCGTCGAAGATGAAGCGGCTTTCGCCTGGGCCAAAACCCATGGTGAGGTTTTGCAGCGGGCATTCTCCGCCTTTATCGCACACAGGGCAATCCAAGGGGTGCGAAGTGAGCAGAAACTCGAGGATGTCTTTGCGCCCCGCCTTGACGTTGGCGCTCTCGCCAATCACCACCATACCTTCGGATACCGGCGTAGTGCAGGCTGTCTCCAGCTTCGGACCCATCTGAACCTTGGGTGTGCCATCCTCATTGAGCGATGGTTGTCCGGTGGCCCGATCGATGACCGGACGACCAATTTCCACCAGGCACATGCGGCACATGCCCACCGGCTCCATCTTGGGGTGATAGCAAAAGACAGGGATATCAATACCGATCTTCTTGGCGGCATCCACAATTAATGTGCCTGCGGGCACCGTCACATGCTGCCCGTCAATCGTCAATGTTACCGGCTTTGCCATGTATTCACTCCAGGCGTTCCAAAATCACACTCAATAGATTGCTGGACCAACTCGCTCACTCGCTGACTCGTTGACTCGCTGACTCGTTGACTCGCTGATTCGCAGTCTCGCCGACCCGCTCCTCAAAATCTTGCTTAAATCGCTCGATTCCAGAAAGCACTGCTTCGATCGAGAACTCGCCCAGGGCGCACAGGCACTTCCCACGCACCTGGCTGGCGACCTCCCGCAGCAATTCAACGTCATCCCAGCTGGCTTTTCCACCATTAATTCGCTCGGTGAGGTGCATCATCCAGAAGGTGCCCTCCCGGCAGGGGGTGCATTTGCCGCACGATTCGTGTTTAAAGAAATGCATGGTCTTGTCGATCAGCCAGGCCATGTTGACCGAATCATCCACAACGATGACCGAGGCAGAGCCCAGTTGGGCGCCCACACTGGGCACGCTCTCGTAATCCATGGGCGTATCCAGGGCGGCTTCATTGGCAATAATGAGAGAAGACGACGCCCCCGCAGGCATAATCGCCTTGATGGTGCGCCCATCGGAGATGCCGCCGCCGCGTTCGAAGATCAGCTCTCGGAAGGTAGTACCCAGAGGCAGCTCATAGTTGCCCGGGCGGTTGACGCATCCGGACAGGGAGAAAATTTTCACGCCGGTGCTTTTCTCGGTCCCGAAAGTGCGATACCAGGCTGCTCCGTTCTCGATGATCAGAGGCACATTGGTGAGCGTCTCCACATTATTGACCACGGTGGGCTTGCCATACAAGCCGAAAGAAGGCGGGAAAGGCGGGCGCAAGCGCGGCTGGCCCAGCTTGCCCTCCAATGACTCCAGCATGGCGGTCTCCTCACCGCAAATGTAGGCTCCGGCTCCCAGGTGAGTGTAGATGCGAAGGGAATATTGGCTGCCGAACAAATTTTCACCCAGCAAACCGGCGTTTTCCAGGTCGGCAATGCACTGGTCGAGCTGCCTGGCTACCTGCCAAAATTCACCGCGCAGGTAAACATAAGCCGCGTTGGCTTTAATGGCGTAGGAAGCAATTGCAACCCCTTCCAGGAATTGGAACGGGTTGTTTTCCATAATCTCGCGGTCTTTAAACGTGCCCGGCTCCGATTCATCGGCGTTGGCGACCACGTAATGAGGCCAGGATTTCTGGTCGATAAATGACCATTTCATACCGGTGGGAAAACCCGCTCCGCCGCGACCGCGCAAACCAGAAGCCTTGACCACCTCGGTCACCTCGTCCGGCTGCATGGTTGTCACCGCTTTGTGGAAAGCCTGGAAGCCGCTGTGCTGGCGGTACACCTCCAGCTTGTGAATATCGGGGATTTCGCGATGCCTGAGGAGGAGGGTCTGGCTCATGCGCGCCCATCCTTATTGCGCAAGGATTCGATCAGGGCCTGAACGCTTTCTGCGGTCTGGTTTTCGTGGTAGGTAAGGCCTTCGCTGCCCTGCACCTGGAACATAGGGGCCTTATCGCAGCCTGCCAGGCACATGACGCGCTCCACGGTTATCAAACCATCCGGTGTGGTTTCGCCCACCTTGATTCCCAGGTTTTCGCATAATTTCTCCAGGAATTGCTCTGCCCCGCGCAGCGCGCAGGGCAGGTCGGTGCACACCTGGATGCGGTATTTGCCGGCAGGTTCGTCGTAATAAAGGCTGTAAAAACCCACGATAGAGGCCACTTCGGTTGGCGAAACGTCGATGATCTCGGCGATTTCGCTCATAGCCTGCTTGGTGACATAGCCGAGCTCGCGCTGCGCCAGGAACAGCAGCGGCATGACCGCCGAGCGTTTTTGGTCAGGTGGGTATTTGCCCAGGATTTTTTCGATCTCTTTGGGGTATTTTTCTGCCAGTGCATTCACCGGTCTACATCTCCTAGAACGATGTCAACCGTGCCGATCAAGGCAACCAGGTCGGCAACCAGGTGGCCCTTGGACAGCAAGGGCAAGATTTGCAGGTTTACAAAAGATGGCGTTCGCCAGTATACGCGGTGCGGCTTGGGGCCGTCGTTGCCTTCCAGATAGACGCCCAGCTCGCCGCGCGGCGATTCGACCGCCACGTAGACGGCTGCCGCGGGCGCAGAAAAGCCTTCGGTCCACAGCTTGAAGTGGTGGATCAGCGCCTCCATGCTGGTGCCCAGCTCGGAGCGCGGCGGCGGCACGTATTTGCGGTTGTTGCTGTTTACCGGGCCTAAGGGCAATTTATCCAGGGCCTGCTGCACAATGCGCACCGACTGGCGCAGCTCTTCCATGCGAACCTGGTAGCGGGCGTAGGTATCCCCTGCGGTTTGGGTAGGGATATCGAAATCATACTGCTCATAACCGCAATAGGGTTGTGCCTTGCGCAGATCGTGCGCTACGCCCGAAGCACGCAAGGTGGGTCCGGTGATCCCCCAACGGATCGCATCCTGGCGAGAAAGCACCCCAATCTTTTTAGTGCGATCCTGGAAAATCGGGTTCTTGGTCAGCAGCGCCTCATATTCATCGATGCGCGCCGGGAAAATCTTCAAGAACTGGCGCACGGTATCTTCAAATTCAACCGGTACATCGCGCCACAATCCGCCGGGACGGATATAGGTAGCCATCATGCGCTGCCCGCCGCACATCTCAATGATATCCAGGATTTTCTCGCGCTCGCGGAAACAATACAGGAACACGGACATGGCTGCCAGGTCCAGGGCATGCGTGCCCAGCCAAACCAGGTGCGAGGCTATGCGCTGCAGCTCCGTGAGGATCACGCGAATAGCCTGGGCGCGCGGCGGCACATCCAAATCCACCAATTTTTCAATCGCCAGGCAGTACACCAGGTTATTGCCCACCGTGTTCAAATAATCCAGGCGGTCGGTCATCACGGCGGCCTTAACGTAAGTTTTGGCCTCCATGTTTTTCTCTATCCCGGTGTGCAGGAAACCCACGTCGGGGATGCAGTTAATCACCGATTCGCCATCCAGCTCCAGGAGCAGGCGCAGCACGCCGTGCGTGCTGGGGTGCTGCGGCCCCATGTTGAGCAGCACGGTATCTCCTTCAATCGCCCGCTCAGAGACCAGGTGGCGCAGCTCGTTCAGCGTAATTTCCGTCGTCTCACTCATAGCCACCTCACCAGTTATTCTTTCGCGTAAGGCTTGCGGGCATCGATTTCATCGTAGTTGAAGGAAAATTGGACTTCCTCGTAGCCCAGGGGATAATCTTTGCGCAGCGGATGGCCCTCCCAGTCGGCTGGCATCAGGATGCGGCGCAGGTCCGAATGGCCTTCGAAGCGCACGCCAAACATATCCCAAATCTCGCGCTCGTGCCAGTTGGCGCTGGGATAAACGCTCTCCAGCGTGGGCAGCGAGGGCGAATTTCCATTGAGCGGTACGCGCACGGTCAGGCGCAGGTTGTGCTGCAATGAATACAGAAGGTAAACCAGGTGGAAGCGCGGCTCCTGAGCGGGCCAGTAATCGACAGCAGTCTCGCCAGACAGCATATCGAAGCCAAAGTCGTCCTTCAGAGCGCGGCAAACCTCAACGATCTGTTGCGGAGCAACGATAAGGCTGATCTGATCGCGAAACTCGCTCACCTGGCCTGCAAAACGCTCCTGGATCGCCTGTGTGGCAGCTTGCAAATGTGCGTCCATGTTATGCCCAATCCTTGATCTGCTCGCCCCGCACCTTCTCGTGCAAGGTCATAATCCCGTGTATCAACGCCTCCGGGCGCGGGGGACAGCCCGCCACGTACACATCCACTGGCACCACCTCATCCACCCCTTGAACGATGGCGTAGTTGTTGAACACCCCTCCACACGAAGCGCAGTCACCCATCGAGATCACCCATTTCGGATCAGGCATCTGGTCGTACAGGCGACGTAAAACGGGGGCCATCTTGCGTGAGACGCGCCCAGCCACAATCATCAGATCCGACTGCCGTGGGCTGGCGCGCATCAATTCCATCCCAAAGCGGCTCAAATCGTAATCCGAGGCCTGGGCAGACATCATCTCGATGGCGCAACAAGCCAGGCCAAAGAGCATCGGCCACATGGCATTGGTGCGCGCCCAATTCACCGCTTGTTCCAGCTTGAGCGTGACCGCACCCATGTTGCCGGCTTTTTGTTCTATTCCCATTCCAGAGCTCCTTTCTTCCACGCATACGCGTAACCTACCAATAAAACCGCCACAAAGACAAACATTTCGATCAGACCGAACAGCCCCAACTTACGGAAAACAATCGCCCACGGAAGAAAGAAGACGACTTCAATATCGAACAGGATGAAAAGCACTGCCACCATGTAAAAACGCACCGGCATCCGGCGGGTGCCAGGTCCGATGGGGATCATTCCAGATTCATAAGGGAGCGATTTTCGCTCAGTGGGGCGGCGCGGGCCGAACAGGTGTCCAATAGCTACGACCAAAATTGCTAACGCCGTGGACAAGATCAGCAGGATGGCGATGGGGACGTAGGGTGTCAACATAATTGTCCTCGACCAGGTAATTTTGAATGCGCAAAACTTGACCTAAGTGGTAAGTTTATCATAGGCATTGTCAGGTGTCAAATTTCACAATCCGGGCAGTCACCCGGTAAGAGCACAAAAACGCAAACAGAAACGGCATTTCACGCCAGGTAATCGCGTAAATGCCGGCTGCGAGTAGGATGGCGCAGCTTGCGTAGGGCCTTGGATTCGATCTGGCGGATGCGCTCCCGCGTGACGTTGAAATACTGACCGACCTCTTCCAAGGTGTGATCCTTGCCGTCTGCCAGGCCAAAGCGCAGCTCCAGCACCTGGCGCTCGCGGTCTGAGAGCACTGCCAGGGCGTTCTTAACCGATTCGCGTAGCATCTCGCGAGCGGCGGCGTCCATCGGCTCCAGCGCGTCTTCATCCTCGATAAAATCACCCAGCTGGCTGCTATCTTCGCTGCCCACCGGGCTATCCAACGACATCGGCTCCTCAGCCGCGCGCAGGATGCGATTTACCTTGGCAATGGCGCGCACCAGGCGGCGGCGCACATCGGCAGGGATGGGCGTGCCCTCGGCATGCGAGCGCGCAATGGCGCGCTGGTCCTTCTCTTCCAGGTAACCGGCTTCCAGCGCCAGCTCCTCGCTGGCGGGTTCGCGGCCAAGCTGTTGGACCAGACGGCGCTGCACACGCAGCAAGCGGTTGATCGATTCAAAGATGTGCACCGGGATGCGGATGGTGCGCGCCTGATCGGCAATCGAACGGCTGATCGATTGGCGAATCCACCAGGTGGCATACGTGCTGAATTTGTAACCCCGGGTAGGATCAAATTTGGACACCGCCCGCAGTAGGCCAATATTCCCCTCCTGGATCAGATCCAGGAATGAGCTGCCGCGTCCGATATACCGCTTGGCTACGCTGACCACCAGGCGCAGGTTGGCGCGGATGATGGCATGGTGAGCTTCGGTGGCACGCAAGCGAATTTCCCCCAACTCAAACTGCAGATCACTCTCCGCAGGCAGCAGCTTCATGAATTTTCTTTCTATAGGCAAATGACCGGCCTTAGAAGCCTCCTGCAATAACCTGTTGGCGGCTTCCTGTGGCAGCATATACAGGCACAGGTAAACGGTGAAGGCGTTGCGCGCGACCCCATCCCAAAATGGATCCTTACCCCACAGACCATTATCCAGATAGGAACGCAGATAAGAAGGCGTTTCGCTTTCCCAGGTCTGGCGGACCATTTGGGCTTCAGCGAGCATCAAGTCCAGGTCCGGACATTCAAGGCTCAAGCGTTGGGTGTCTTCCTGGACCCGTTTCCAGGCAGTTGCCAGCTCATCAAACAGGGCCCGATAAATCCCCCGGGGATCCGAGGTATCCTCCCGGGCAATTGGGTGGGCGCGGGTCAGCGCATCCACCCGGCGCACCGATTCCAGACGGGTAGAGAGCCAGAACTCACGATCCGTATCCAGGAGCTCAATGCCGCCAATCTCCTTGAGATACAGGCGAACCGGATCCTCGCTCAATTCCATCAACAGGCCCGGATCATCGAGAATGTCCAGTGGTTCTTCTTTCACCAGACTTTCCAGGTCTTCGGCCTCCAGGGAAAGGATCTTTTCGTCTGGCTCCTCCAGTGAGAGGATGTCATCATCTTTGAGGAGATCATCTACATCGTCCAGGGAGAGCGGATCCAGGGTCGGATCGCCGTCATCCAACAGCTCCTGCGGTTCATCTACAATTTCGGGGTCCATTTCCGGCTCACTGGCGGGGTTGGTCATGGTCTCACCCTTGGATCAAAGGCTGGATGCAATCCGGCTGGTGTAACGCCCTCTTGCCCGGTCCAGACGATATTTGGTCTGTGTGTTTTGCAGCATAATCTGCTGATATTGGGTTGCTTTTGCATCTCCCTGTTCTTGCGCTTCTTCGATCTGAAAACGAGAATACTCAATATTCTGGTGAACGCGCCGCAGGCGCAAATCCAGCAGGGCGCGCATCAAATCCCCAAAAACACGATCGTCGTTGGGGTCCATTTGAGTCGAACGCGCCAGCAGGCCGTCTGCCACCTCCATCATGGCCAGCGAAAGGCAGTTCAAAACGTAATTGAGCGGTTCAGCGGCATCCTGGTCGATCGATTCTTGCAGATAACGCAAGATCGCCTGGTGATCGGCAGATTGGAAATCATCCAGCGAGAGGCGCGCCAGGCCCTCTTCCTGCAGTCTGCGATCGACTTTGTAGAGCATATCCGGACGGCGCAGCAGAACCCCCAGAGCGTGGGCTTCCAGACCAAACACGGCGGAGGCTGGCGAAGCGCTGCTCACACGCGGAGCGTCGCCCGATGGACGCGGCGCGGCGCGGCGGCGCGGTTGAAGCTGTTTGCTCTCCACGGGTGCGCCCAGCAAGATGCGTTCGTCAACTCGCAGCAGACGTGCCAGGCGTTGGCGGTAGGTATCCCGCTCGATGGGGCTGGGCACATCGTTGATCAAGGGCAAGATTTGGGCGGCGATCTCATCTTTCACTTTGGGATCGTTGACATCCCGCGAAGCAGCCAGCACATTCATTACGTGCATAACGATCGGCTGGGCTTTCTCCACAATCTCGCGCCAGGTGTGTGCATCCCGGTTGACAATTTCATCCGGATCCAAACCGGGAGGCAGAGTGGTGACGCGGATATCGGCTTGCAGGCGCGCTTCGTGGCGCAGCAGGCCGCGCGCGTCGAAAACAAGCTCCTGGGCGTGATCCAACGCCTGGCGGGCAATTTGCAGGCCGCGCAGGGTGGCTTTGTCGCCGGCAGCATCGGAATCGAGCGCCAGGACAATGCGATGGGTGAGCCGCTTGAGCAGGTAGAGCTGGTGCTCAGTGAGGGCAGTGCCCATGGGGGAGACGACGTTGGCAAAACCGGCCTGATGCAGGGCGATCACATCCAGGTAACCTTCGACAATCACAGCCTGTTCTTCGGAGCGGATGACTTTACGCGCCCGGTCGAGCCCGTAAAGCAGGTGACCCTTATCAAATACTGCAGTCTGCGGCGAATTGAGGAACTTCGGCACATCCTGCGGATCCAGGATGCGCGCCCCGAATCCTGCCATGCGCCCGCGCTCGTCGCGGATCGGGAACATGATGCGCTGGCGAAAGCGGTCGTAAATGCCGCCAGACTCGCGCTCCGAGACCAATCCGGCCTCCAGCAGGTCCCTTTCCGCAACGCCTTTCGACTTAAAATGCGAAAGAACCGCTTCCCAGGCATTGGGCGCGTAACCCAGCTCGAAGGCTTCGATGGTTTCATCCTTAAGCCCGCGCTGGCGCAGGTAAGCCAGGGCGGGCTGCCCGGCAGGCGTGTTGAGTAGTTGGTGACGATAAAAAGTGACCGCCTCATCCAACAGGGCGCGCAGGTTATCGTGCTCTTCAGCCGCTGCCAGCTCTTGGGGGCTGGGCGGCTTGAGCTGAACGCCGGCTTTATCTGCCAGGAAGCGCAAGGCCTCGGAGAAATCCCAGCCCTCCTTCTTCATAACAAAGCCGAAGATATCTCCCCCTTCGTTGCACTGACCAAAACAGCGCCAGGTGCCCGTCTCCTGGAACACCACAAAGGCAGGAGTGCGCGTGTTGCTGTGGAACGGACAAAAGCCCGTGTAGTTCTTGCCGGAGCGGCGCAGCTGCACCGTTTCGGAGACCAGATCTACGATATCTATGCGGGCTTTGATTTCGTCAACTGAACTCATTCGTTTTTGAAGTGTTGATTTAACTGCCGATATACTATAATGCTCTGCGGGCGGAAAATAGCGGATGAATTATACGGTTCTTTGGGATTTTCCGAGGTAGAGGGTTATATGTGGGGGTTGTTGGCGGGCTTCGCCCGCCAACAACCCCCACATCTTCCCGTCACCACGACGACTCCCACTGATCCAATTATACCAGCAGGCGGATTTAGATTTATAATCCTGATATGACTACTCCCAGCCTACCCAACGATGTATGGATTTCCGTGGATATCGAGACAGCCGGCCCAAATCCCGGCCAATATTCGCTGCTAACCATCGGCGCTTGCACGATCCTCGGGCGAAACAGCACCTTCTATATCGAGATCAAGCCGGTGAATATGAACGCGCTGCCCGACGCTCTGGCGATAAGTCACCTTTCGATGGAGAGGCTGGCAGAACGCGGCGTGGAACCTGGCGAAGCCATGAAACGCTTTGAGAAATGGTTGAAGGACGAGACACCCGATGGAGGGCGCCCACTGTTTGTGGCTTTTAACGCCCCATTCGACTGGATGTTCGTCAATGATTATTTCCACCGCTATCTCGGGCGCAACCCGTTCGGGCATGCGGCATTGGATATTAAATCCTATTACATGGGCCTGACAGGTGTCAGTTGGGGGGAAACCTCCATGACTCAAGTAGGACAGCGCTACCTGGGCCGCCAGGAGCTCACCCACCACGCCCTGCGGGACGCTATGGATCAGGCGGAAATGTTCCGAAAGATGCTCGAATCCAGACCAACCCTGCCGGGTTGAAATTCCGGCGCTTTGTCCATCAAATCTTCCCCGCTAAGGGATCAATTACAATAGGGGTGGATTCCATAATAGACTGGAGGAAATAGAATGAGCGAACCGACTACAGACCTCGAGCGCATCATCGCCTCAGCCAAACGCCTAGGTGTGGAGCTGGACGAGGAGGAGGCTCTGCAATGGCTAACCGCCATTGCCGCCTCGCGCGAAGGCAGCGATGACATCGTATTCGACGTGCGCAGCGGCGTATTTGGACACCGGGTTACCATGCTGGATTTTAACCCGGAAGACTTGAAACATTTTCGTGAGGTCGGGCGGCTGGTGGAGTTCCAGGATAAGCCCGGGGTGGTGGAAACTGCGCTGGCGCTTTCCGGCTCGGCAGCGCAATCAAAAATTCAAAGCTACCCCGGCGATTGCGACTACTTCGAGCGGGTCAATATCAAAGCCCCTACCCGCGAGCAAGCCTGCGCGATCCTGGCAGACCTGATGCGGGATAAAGTCCTCAGCACCGAGCGAGGACCTACCTACCAAATGATCGAGATCAAATTCGGCTCGTTCCCCTATGAGGTGATCTTGAACGAGCGCAAGGTACCGGAAGGCTCGCCGATTTCATGGAAACCAGAGCAGGTGCGCGCCGAGCAGATTGAGGCCCAACATCCAGATGGCAGCCCGGCAATCATCCGCTGGGAGAAAGCAGCCCTTAACCCGGGCTGGTGCAAGCTGGATTGGGTCGTGGCAGATGCTCAGCGCCACCAGCTTTCGAACGCCAGCAACATGCTGGATGTGACCTGGGAGGCGCCCGATGGCACCATAACCCCGCTGGATGGTTACCTGGACCCCTACTTCCAGGAAGTGTACCTGGAAGCCGACTCGATCCCGATCTTCTCCAAGCTGGCGCGCCACGTGTCTTCTGATGCCCTGGATAGCTACGTGGCTCAACTGGAAAAAGAGGTCAACAAGTATCTTACCAAGGATATCAATTACGGCAAGGCTGCCAAGCGCATGTACAACGTCTTCCGCCTGACCGGGCGCTACGAAGAGGCGGCTTTTCTGCGCGAGCTGTTTGACGAGCCCACCACCATCCTCTACCAGGTATGGTCTTTGATCCGCACCATCGACGACTGCTTCAAGCCGGATGGGAGCATCGGGATCCAGGAGCTGCTCACGCAAGCCGATCAACTGATCCTGTCGGTGATCAGGGCTTTAGAGGGTGAGGAAGAGGCCGAAATCGTGCGCCTGTTGCTGCGCCTGAAAGACAGCCTGGCGCACCAGGAGAGCAGCAGAGAGCTCTCTGGTCCAGCCGAAGCCGCCCGAGCCGAGGTAATCAACGTGGTCAACAACTTCTTCTATGAGAAATTGACCTCGGTGCCAACGATCAAGGCGTATATTGAGGAAAAATCAGGCTCAGGAAAGTAAGCCCTCCAGATATTCAACCAGCAGCCGCACGCCAAAGCCGGTAGCGCCCTTGGGGCAATAAGGCAGCTCTTTTTCCGTCGTCGCCGGCCCGGCGATATCCAGGTGCGCCCAGGGGACCTGATCGGGCACGAACTGCTTCAGGAAAATGCCACCCACGATGGGGTGGGCTTCGCGCTTGCCGCTGGAATTCTTGAAGTCGCTGTCGTCCCCTTTGATCAGCTCGAAGTATTCGTCATCCAGGGGCATGCGCCACAGGCGTTCGTGGGCGCGCTCGCCGGCAGCCAGCAAATCTGCCGCCAGGGCATCCTGATTCGACATCAGACCGGCGCGCACATTGCCTAAAGCTACCACGATCCCGCCCGTCAGGGTCGCCACGTCGATGATGGCGCGCGGCGCGTAATAGGTATGGGCATAGGTAAGGGCATCGCTCAAGACCACGCGCCCCTCGGCGTCGGTGCTGATGATCTCAATGGTTTTCCCCGACATGGTTTTGATAATATCATTTGGGCGGTAAGCCTCGGCTGAGACCATATTTTCCGCGGCTGCCACGATGGCGACCAGCGAGATGGGCAAGCGCAGCGCCGCAGCCGCCTGCATCACTCCCAGGACAGCCGCACCGCCAGCTTTATCATATTTCATGCCCACCATATTTGTCCCGTCTTTGAGTGAATATCCGCCGGTGTCAAAGGTAATCGCCTTGCCGACCAGCACGATGGGGGCTTCGCCTGCGGGGGCGCCATGCCCAGCGTATTCCACGACCATCATTTGAGAGGGGTTAGCGCTGCCCTTACCGACGGAGAGCAGGGCCTCGGCCCCCAGCTTGCGCAGCTCTTTCTCGCCCAGGATGGCGCATTTCAAGCCATTTTCAACGGCCCAATAACGGACGCGTTCCCCCAGGGTGCTCGGATTGATCACGTTAGGCGGCTCGTGCGCCCACTCACGTGCCAGGTTGACGCCGGCTGCCACGCCCAGGCTGTGATCTGCGGTGCGCTGCACCCAGGCAGTCTCGCCGTCCACCAGCAGGTGCACCCGGGTCTCCGGGGGCTGCTCGCCGCCCGTCTTGTGGCGCTCGAAGCGAAAATCTCCCAGCAGCACCCCTTCGCAAAAGGCGCTCAATCCGCTATCGATGCCCAATGCCTGCACACTTTCCACGTGAATGGCAGCCTCCCCGGCGCGGTGCGCTGCAAGCCAGCGGGCGCAGGCGCCACCCGCCTGGCGAAAGGAGTCTACGATCATCTTCTCCTGGGATCCCAATGAAACCAGCAGCCGGCGGCCTTGTTCCCCCTCCACCAGCATGGCTTCGCCTGCAGTCTTGCCCGGTTGCAGCGGGGAGGCTTCGCCCACCGAGGGCATCAGTGTAAGGGTCAGGTCCCCTTGCCAGTCCTGCTTTCGGGTAACGGATAGGGTAATCATCGTTTTAGAAGCCCTCCAGGCGGCTCATATCGGCTACGCCTTGCGCCAGGCATGCAATACGCTGCAATATCCCCAGGCGGTTTTGGCGCACATACACATCCTCGACCATCACCAAGACTTCATCAAAGAAACGATTGATGGCAGGGATCATGGGAAGCAAAGCGTTCAAAAATTCATCCGCAGAGCCGGGCTGCCGGCTGGCAGATCTTTCGGCTTCGGCGCGCTGTAAGGCCGCGAACAGAGCGCCTTCGGCGCCCTCCGCAAAAGCCTGCGGTGAGACCGGGTATGTTTCTGCCTGGTCGCGGGTAATGCGCACACAGCGCGCGTAGGCGGGCAGGATGGTATTCCAATCGGATCGTTTCACCCAAGCAGCCAGTTGTTTCACCGCTCGAGCTGCCCGCGCCGGGTCTTGCCCCTGGGCAGCTAACACTGCATCGACCACATCGTAACGCCAGCCTTGCTCCAGCAGCAGGTTGCGCAGGCGTTCCACAATGAAATTCAGGCAAGCAGCCTGGCTTTCGACGCTGGCGAGTATGGGCAGGCGGGCAGCCGCGGCGCTCAAGGCTGGGCGCAGATCGAAATCCAAATCCCAGGCAATCAGGCTTTGCACCAGCCCCAGGGCAGCGCGGCGCTGGGCAAAGGGATCTTTATTGCCGGTGGGCGCCAGACCGGCGGCAAATAAACCGGAGAGCGTATCCAGGCGGTCTACCAGGCTTAGTAACAAGCCCGGAGGCGTACGCGGCACTTCATCGCCGGCAAAGCGCGGCAAGTAGTGCTCGTAGATGGCTTCCGCCACCTCGGCAGATTCGCCGGAATTCAGCGCGTAATAGCTTCCCATCACCCCTTGCAAGGAGGTCATATCCACAACCATGTAGGTTGCCAGGTCAGCTTTGCACAACCGGGCGGCGCGCCGGGCGACCTGGATGTGGGGCTCTTCCAGGTCCAGGGCAGGGGCCAATGCCGGCACCAGCTCGGAAATGCGCTGGGTCTTGTCGAACATCGAGCCCAGCTCTTTCTGAAAGGTGAGCGTCTGCAAGCGCGGCAGATAAGCCTCCAGCGGCTGCCTGATATCTTCGCGCACGAAGTAAGCCGCATCGGCGAAGCGAGCGCGGATGACGTGCTCGTTGCCTTCCCGCACCATCTGCAATCCCTGATCGTCGCCATTTCGCACCGCGATGAAATACGGCAACAACGTGCGATGTGCGGTGTGCGACGTGCGTTCGTCTTCCGCACTTCGCACGTCAAAGATCGGAAAATATCTCTGGTGCTTTTTCATCACCGAGATGAGCACTTCGCGCGGCAGCTTCAAGTGAGAGGCATCGAACGAGCCGCGCAGCGCAGTGGGCGCCTCCACCAGGTTGGTCACCTCTGCCAGCAGGGCGGGGTCTTCGGGCACCACCCCGCTTACCTCACCGGACAGCCCCAACACCTGGGACTGGATGCGGGCGCGACGTTCCTCCACATCCAGAATAATACCCTGGGCGCTGAGCGCCTGCAGGTATTCATCTAGCGAGCGCACGCTGATCTCTTGAGGCGCGTGAAAACGCAGACCGCGCGTGCTGCTGCCGGAAGACACCCCGGCGAACTCGAAGGGCAGCGCCTGGTCGCCGAATAACGCCAACAACCAGCGGATGGGCCGCGAGAAATAGACATTGCTGGAGTTCCACCGCATGGATTTTTCAAAGCGCAGCCCGGCGAGCAGGCCCGGCAGGGTTTCTACCAGCACCTGTGGAGTTGGACGCCCCGCCTGGCTCACCAGCGCCACCACGTAGCGCCCGCCGTCCAGTTCGCGCACCTGCAGGTCTGCGAGCGCCACACCTTTGCCGCGGGCGAAACCCTCCGCTGCCTGGGTGGGGGAGCCATCCGGCCCGTAGGCGCGCGCCGCGGGCGGCCCCTTGACCACCAGCTCCTGGTCCGGCTGGCGCGGGGACAGGCCCTCGACGATCGCCGTCAGGCGGCGCGGCGTGCTCAAAATGCGGATGGCGCCGTGTTCCAGGCGCAACTCGCTCAGCAAAGCCGGCAGGCGCGCCCTGAGCTGCTCCAGGGCGGAGTCCAGGTCGCCAACCGGCAGCTCTTCCACGCCAATTTCCAGCAGAAAATCAGCAGGGGAAAGAACAGGGGGTAAGGGAGAGGGGGCAGGGGTTGGGGAAATTTCATCCCTTCTCTCCTTCTCCCCTATCCCTTTCTCCCCTAATCCCTGATCTCTTATCTTTTGCTCTCCCTCCAGCCACGGATACTCCAGGCGCTGGCGTTGTTCCAAATAAGCTTCTGCCACGCGCCGCGAAAGGTCACGCATGCGCGCAAAGTAAGCCTGGCGATCGGTCACGCCGATGGCGCCGCGCGTATCCAATACGTTGAAGGTGTGCGAGCATTTCAGCACATAATCGTGGGCGGGCAGCACCAGGTTGTGCGCCAGGCAAGCATCCGCCTCGGCCTCGAACAGCTCGAACATGCGGCGCAGGCGCTCCACGTCGGCGATCTCAAAGTAATATTTGCTCTGCTCCTGCTCGGCCTGCAGGTTCACGTCCCCGTCGGTGAGCGTGGGGCTCCACTGGATATCGCGGAAGCTATCCACGCGCTGCAAGGCGATGGCGATGCGCTCCAGGCCGTAAGTGATCTCCACCGAGACCGGATCGAGCAGCTGCCCGCCGGCCTGCTGGAAATAGGTGAACTGGGTGATCTCCTGCCCGTCCAGCCACACCTCCCAGCCCAGGCCCCAGGCGCCCAGGGCAGGCGATTCCCAGTTATCTTCCACAAAGCGGATGTCGTGCTCGGCGGGATCGGCGCCCAGCGCCTGCAGCGACTGCAGGTAAAGCTCCTGGGGGTTGCCCGGATCGGGTTTGAGGATCACCTGGAACTGGTAGTGCATCTGCATGCGGTTGGGGTTTTCGCCGTAGCGACCGTCATCCGGGCGGATGGAGGGCTCCACGTAAGCCACGTTCCAGGGTTCGGGGCCCAGCACGCGCAGGGCGGTCGCCGGGTTCATGGTACCGGCGCCCACCTGGGTGTAATAGGGCTGCCAGATCAGGCAGCCCTGGCGCGCCCAGAAATCTTGCAGGGTCATGATGATGGATTGGAAGTTTAAGGGTTGGGTCATATGACCAATAATTATATCAAAATCTAGGCGGCAACGGTTCTACCGCCCCACTCACCGGATACTGAATGGGGCTGAAGCGGAAGGCCGCATTCCGCGTTCACTTTACGAAAAGCCGATTAAGTCGGAAGACCCGGATTGATCCACCCCATGCTCAGAGCCAGCGCCAGCAATCCCAAGATCAGCAAGATCACCGTAAATGCCACGCTGGCTGTAAAAGCCGCCAGCTTGAGATCATCGCGCGGCTTGACTCCCCCTACTTTGCCGGTTTGACCATTGATCAGCACGCGGTAGCCATGGTTGCGGTAACGGTAGGTGCCCACCCACATCGGCAGCAACACCAACTTGAAGGTCATGCCGCTCCAGTTGGCTCCCCCGCTGCGCAGGTTGCGCTTCTCTCGGCCCAGCAGCACGCGGCTGTACAATTGCCGGCGCAAGACGCGCGCCACCTTCTCACGCGCCTGGAGAGATGCATCCGCCAGGGCCAGATCGTAAGTCATCGCCGACCAACCCGCCAGGAATTCCGGCTCGAACTCCACCAGCTTCTTGGTGTTAAACGGCTCGATGCGGGCGATCTCCTCCACTTTGAGGGCGCGCATGGCAGGCACCAACTGGTCATCGAACATCTGGTATTCCACGCCGTCGCGCCGCACCCAGTTGGGACTGCGGCCGGTGCCCTCGTTGACTTCGCACTCCCATTTCAATTCCAGGGTGCCGTCAAAAGACCAAAACGGGTAATAGGCGGCGCGCATGGAGGAAGTGCGCGCCAGCTTGCGCAAATCGTCCGGCGCAAACCAGCCATGACCCAGCCACTCGCGCAGGCGGCGGATGGCATTGGTCTCGGAAAACTGCACCAGACCGATGGCGACCGGATCGACCAGCTCGCGGGTCTCCTGCGATTCGATCAGGCGGCGCGAGCCGCAATACGGGCACTCGCTGGCGGTCTGACCGGGGGGCAGCAGGCTCTCGGCGCCGCATTTCGTGCAAGCCAGGCGGTGCTGGGCTTCAGCCCAGCGGTGGGCGCGCGTGGTGGGCAGCACGAAATCCAGCGTCTGCTCCACTTCCCCACCCGCCGGGCGCGCCTGGGTGGGGCTCTCGAAACCGCAGAATTCGCAGGTCATCGCCTGGCTTTCGGCCTCGAAGCGCATGTGCCCGCCGCAGTTGGGACAGGCGTACACCTGGGCAGTCTCGGCCTCTTCAGGCTCGTCTGTCTGGCGCGGCTGCACACCTTCGCCCTCTTCCATCAGCCGGGAGCGGTCCAATTTATCGGAAAGCAGCACCAGCCCGCGGCGGGCTGCGCTGTTGTTGGGATTGGCTGCCACGGCGCGCTCCAGGCAATCGCGCTGCTCCTGGGGATCGTCCGTGGTGGCAGACAGCCACATCCAGGGGCGGTCGTCGCTGGGTTTCATCTCGGTGGCTTTGTGCAGCAGGGTGCGCGCTTGCTGGCGCTCGCCAGCCCTGGCAGCCACCATGCCCGCGCTGAGGGTCTGCTCGTACTGGAGCTCGTCGAAATCCATGCGGGGGATATATTCGGGAAGATCCATACCTATATAGTGTACCTATCCTACCCGGTCATGTCAAATATTTGCAACAAAAAACCGCCAAGAATGGCGGTTTTGGGGATTCCACTTTTGAAAGGTGACGGCTCGCCGGGAGAAAATCTGCCTTCATGGAGTCAGCTTACCCGCCAGCTCCAGGTCGATCACTTCCTGGAAGACCTCGAAGGGCTGCGCCCCAACGATGGCGATGCCGTTGATGAAGAAGGTGGGCGTGGAGCGGATGCCCAGCTCGGCGGCGTAGTTGTAATCGGCCTCCACTTCCTCCTGGTAGCGGCGCTCATCCAGGCACTGCTTCAGGGCGTCCCCATCCAGGCTCAGGTCCTGGGCGTACTTCAAATAGGCGCTCTCGCTCAAGCCGTAAGCTCCGGCGAACAGTAGATCGTGGTATTCCCAATACTGTCCCTGTTCCCCGGCGCAGTTGGCGGCCTCAGCCGCCATGGCGGCGTTGCTGTGGATGCTGGTGAGGGGAAAATCGCGGTATACCAGGCGCACCTGGGTAGGATAAGTCTCCTGCAGGTGCGGCCAGACCTCGCTGCGCCACTTAGTGCAGTACGGGCACTCATAATCACTGAACTCGATGATGGTGATCTTGGCGTCTGCCGGACCCAGGCTGGGGTCGTCGTCCGCGGGGACATCATAACGCTGCACTTCCTGAGGGCCGGCGCTGGTGGCGCTCGCCGCCTGGTCAGCGGCTGGCGCGCTGGAATCGCTCGAGGCGGCAGCCTGCGCCGGCTGGGCAGGCGCCGGCGTGCGCCCCCAGAACAGGTAGCCCACGCTCAGGCCGATGACAAAAGCCAGCGGCAGCAGGGCGGCGTACAGGTGCGAGCGCTTGAAGGTGACGGTGTTCGCTTCAGGGGGAGCTACCGGTATGGGTTCATCCATAATAACGCGATTATATCAAGAAATCCAATTTGCATGTGCGAGCGAAACCTTTCACAAGTGAAAGAGGGAAAAGCTGCCACGCACTGTGAAGTGCGTGGCAGCCGATATCCCTTATCAGATCCGTGCTACGGATATGTCTCCGCCAGCAGGGCCTGGATGGCCTCTTCGGTCTCTTCATAATCCCCCTCGCCGATGTGGCGGTAGCGGATCTCGCCGCGCTTATCGATCAGGTACAGGGTGGGCCAGTAGCGGTTGTTGTACGCCCGCCAGGTGGCGCCGTCGTTATCCTGGGCAACCGGATAGGGCACTTCCAGGGCCTGGACCGCTTGCTTGAGATTCTCCAGGTCGGCTTCGTAGGAAAACTCCGGGTAGTGGTTGCCGATCACCACCAGCCCCTGGGCGTTATATGTCTCGTACCATTCCCTCAACGAGGGAATCACGTTGCGGCAGTTAATTCAGCCGAAAGTCCACATATCCAGCAGCACCACCTGGCCGCGCAAGTCACCCAGGCGCAGGGGCTGGTCGGTGTTGAGCCACACCTTGTTCTCCAGCTCGGGGGCGGGGCCGAGGCTCGGCAGATCGGCAGGCGCTGGCGCAGAGGTGGGCGGCTGGGTTTCTTTTTCGGGCAAAGGCGGGAAATCCGCCGGGGGTTGGGCGACCAGGGCGCTGCAGCCTGCCAGCGCCAGGCTCAACAGAGCGGGGATCCATTTTCGCATCTCGGGCTACCTCCAATGCAGGCATTGTAGCCCGGACTTCTTACGAATTTATTACCTGGGATGAATTAACCGCAGAGAACGCGGAGAGCGCGGAGGAATAAGGCTTAACTCCGCGTACCGCACAGATTGAAAAGGTGCCACGCACTTCGGAAGTGCGTGGCACCTTCATATCACACCGCCTCTCTGGGTGATACCCGGCTAACCCATTAATCCCCAGGGGTGGGGGCCAGGGCGGGTTTTTCCGCTACGACGGGGGAGTTGTCCCCGCGGCCATCCTCGATGTGCATGATAGCAGGGATGAACAGCCCGGTGAGGCCCATCAAGATGGTCGCCACGCCGCCCACGATGAACCAGGTCTGCACGCCAAAGTTATCCGCCAGAGGCCCGGCGACCATCAGCCCCAATGGGGTCATGGCGGCGGCGCTGCTCATCACCAGGGTGAAGACGCGCCCCTGCATCTCGGGAGCCACGGCGCTCTGCAAGACGGCGATCAGCGGGCCGTTGGTGAGCGGCTGGGCGATGCCGCTCAGCAGCATGGCGCCGATGGCGAAGCCCAGCGCCGAGGCGGGCGCCAGGCCCACCCCCAGGCTGCCCAGGCCAATGCCCATCAGCCCCAGCAGGGAGGTGAGGATGCGGCGCTTGAAGCCGCCCCACACGCTGAGCAGCAGCCCGCCGGCGATCACGCCGATGCCCCAGCTTGATTCCATCCAGGCCAGTTGCAGCGCGCCGCCGCCAAAGTGCTTGGTAATCAGGATGGGCATCAGCGCAAAGGCCGGGTTGAGCAGCACGTTGATCAGGGTCGCCATGATCAGGATCATCACCAGGCCGGGCCAGCCCCACACGTATTTCAGCCCAGCGCGCAGCTCTGCCCACACCGAGCCCTGGCTTTCGCCGGGCGCAGCCGCTTGAGTCTTTTCAGGCTGAGGCACCGCCACGAAGAACAGCGGCAAGATCGCCAGCAGGGCCGTGCCGACATCGATAGACAGGATGCCCTGCACCGGCATCACCTCCATCAGCAAGGCGCCCAGGGGTGCGGAGGCGATACTCATCCCACCGTTCAGCATCTGGTTGAGACCCTGGATGCGTGAGAGGTGCTCCTTGGGCACCATTAAGGTGGTGGAGGCCTGCATGGCAGGCCAGTGAAAGCCACCGGCGCTGGCGCGGATGAACATCAGCAGGTACACGTGCCAGATCTGCACCTGGCCCGTCCAGAACAGCAGCATCAGCCCCAGCGTCGCCAGGGCAATGATGCCATCGGCGGCGATCATGGTGACGCGCCGGTTCCAGCGGTCCACCAGCGTGCCTGCCAGCGGCCCCAGCATCACCTGGGGCAGAAAACCGACCAGGGTAGCGGTCGCCAGCACGGTCGCCGAGCCGGTGGTCTTGGTCAGCCACCACACCAGGGCAAACTGCACCAGCTGGCTGCCCAAAAGCGATAAAGCCTGCCCGCTCCAGATGGAGAAGAAGGGTGCGGCCCATTTTTTATTTGCAGCATTGGCTTCCATAGCAATAAGCTCCTCAAAGATCACGCGCAACGGGCGCCGAACAGACGCCGACCCATAAGCACCCGGAACACTATAGGTCAGGATTATATTCAAATACTTTATATTGTCAAGGGATATATTAAATATATTTAAACATATAATTGATTTTATTTAGTATCGCTTTTAATTAAACTTGTGAAAATCCCAACCGCTTGACGGACGCCCCAAATGGCAGTCAATGTGCGACCGGCTTGCAGTATAATTCCAGCAAGCCGCATCATAAGCCGGTTGTTCGAGTCCAAAATAGCCCGTGTGAGCAGCGGAGAACGATCCGCCTGCCGAGGAGGTAACCGCATGGCAATGCCTGTGATCCAATATGCTCCCGAGACGTGCGCCTGGTGTGAGGGAACCGGAAAATTTGGCAATTTCAACGATGTCTGCCTGGTGTGCGGTGGGCAGGGAAGCCTGCTGGTAGCGCAACCGGCGCGTAAGTGCCCTTGGTGCCAGGGGAGCGGGGCAGTGGATGCCGGCGAGTTCAAGGATCGCTGCAAGATGTGCAACGGCGCCGGCTGGTCGCACGTGTTCAAGCAGGCTGCGCGCTAGCACAAACCTGAAGCAAATCGAATTGGAAAATGGGTTATTGAGCGGCGGCGCCCAATAACCCATTTGTAGTTAATCTGAGCCATTCGTTATAGGGCGCTCACCACCAGCAGGGCTACCGCCACCGAAAGCCCACACACCAGCAGGCCAATCATGGCTTGAGAATAGAAACGCCGCCGACGCCGGGGCAAGCTTCGCCACGCATGGCGCAACTTTTGCCAGGAAGAGCTGCGCTGCTCCCGCCGCACTCGCCGGTAGGCGCCCTGCATAGGCGTCTGGGTAGGGCCTGTTTCGGATTCTATGGGCTGCATCTGATTGACTGACAAAATTAACAAAAAAGAGGCTTGCCGACAAGCCCAAACCGTGGCAAAGTTAGGTTTCCAGACCAAAACAAGCCAGGAGAAGAACAATGTCGGACAGCCTCACGCTTTATC
>Ga0105106_10000200_pt1 | contig 40901 bp, 33 predicted proteins | sample PPLLaktember2015_5_FD_79109 | JGI IMG/M metagenome (GOLD analysis project Ga0105106, IMG submission 79109) | Freshwater sediment microbial communities from Prairie Pothole Lake near Jamestown, North Dakota, USA - PPLs Lake P8 Core (1) Depth... | ecosystem: Environmental > Aquatic > Freshwater >... | reverse complement strand
TGCCTGCTGACGCTGCGCGACGAGTACCTCGAGTTCTTCCCTTCCGATCCAAGGGCCCAGGCCATCGCCGACCAGGCGATGCTCATCGAAGAGTACCTGACCCGCCCAGGCGCCGACGGCGTGCAGCCGATCACCCGGATTCGCTGCCGGGGCGCATTCCCGGCGGTGGCGCTGCATGGCCACTGCTATGTCAAGAGCCTGGTCGGCTCGGGGCCGATGCTGGAGATGCTGCGCCACGTCGCCAGCCCCGTCGAGGAGATCGAGTCCGGCTGTTGTGGGATGGCCGGCGCCTTTGGTTACGAGCAAGAGCACTTTGAGCTCTCGCGACAGGTTGGGGAGCTGGTGCTGCTGCCGGCGGTGCGGCGGGTCGCGGCTGCCGGGCAGGTCGTAGCCGCTGCTGGGATGTCGTGCCGGAGTCAGATTCTGGACGGAACCGGGCTGCGGGCGCTGCACCCGATCGAGATCGTCGCTGCCCAGCTGGGGCTGGAGGCGGAGGGCGACTGACGGCTTGGGGAGCTCAACGCGCGGGGGTGAGAGCGAGCATTCGCCTGGACTGTGTGCCGCCTGGGACCATCAGGTTCGGCCGCTGGTTTCGGACATTGCTCACTTGACCTTATCGTATATACTGGTTGGAAGCCTTCTGCGGGCAATGCCCGCACGCCGACGGAAGGCTCCGGGAGGAGGTGGCCGCCCCAAGGGAGGAAGAGAGCAACGCAGGAGACCGGGCTTTGCCTGGCCGGTCGACGGGCCCGATCTGGGCCCGCGGGTTTTTTTGCGAAACTGCCACGACACACCGTAAGGAGGAGTTGGATCATGAAGCCTCGCTTTCTATTCGCAGTACTGATCGTGTTGGCGCTGGTGTTGGGCGCCTGTGCGCCGGCCGCCACCGAAGCCCCGGCCGAACCGGCCGCCCCGGCGGCCACCGAAGCCCCGGCCGAACCGGCAGAGCCGGTGGCTGGTGAGCCGATCAAGATCGCTATCCTCTCGCCGCTGAGCGGCGCCGTGCCGACCTTCGGCGTCTCAAACCGAGATGGTGCCTTGTATGCCATCAAGGAATGGAATGCTAAGGGTGGTGTGCTCGGCCGGCCGATTGAGGCCATCGTCGAGGACAGCCAGTGCTCGGCCGACCCGGCCGTCAACGCGGCCAACAAGGTCATCGGCCAGGACGGCGTGAAGTTCATCGTGGGTGAGGTGTGCTCGAGCGCCTCGATCCCGGTGTCCGAGATCACCAATGAGGCGGGCGTGGTTCAGATCTCCGGAACCTCGACCAACCCGCAGGTGACGCTCAACCTCGACGGCACCACGAAGGAATTCGTCTTCCGCGCGTGCTTCATCGACCCGTTCCAGGGGACGGTGGGTGCGGCCTTCGCCCTGAAGCAGGGGTATAAGACGGCCTTCATCATGTACGACCAGGCCAATGACTACGTGTTGGGCTTGGCGGAGAACTTCGAGAAGGCCTTCGTCGAGGGTGGCGGGACGATCGTGGGCAAGGAAAGCTACACGGGTACCGACACCGACTTCTCGGCGACGCTGACCAAGGTGGCGGAAGCTGCGCCGGACGTGCTCTACGTGCCGGATTACTACAACATCATCAACCTGGTTGGCGCCCAGGCCAAGGAGAAGGGCGTGACCGCAGTGATGATGGGCGGTGACGGCTGGGATTCGGCGGACCTGGATATGGCCGCGGCCGAGGGTGGCTTCTATACCAATCACTACTCGCCCGAGGACACTCGCCCGATCGTGGTCGACTGGGTCGCCAACTACCAGGCTGAGTACGGGGCCGTGCCGGATGCGCTGGCAACCCTGGCCTACGACGCCACCAACCTGCTGCTGAACGCCATCGAGACGGCCGGGACGGCGGATGACACCGCCGCGATCGCGGCCGCGCTGGCTGCCAGCGAGTGGGAAGGCGTTTCGGGCAAGATCACCTTCGATGAGCAGCACAACCCGATCAAGGCTGCGGTTATCCTGGGCGTCCAGGGCGGCCGGATCACCTACGTCGACACCGTCGCTCCGTAAGCTGCGACTGTGACCAAACCGAGGGGCGGCCCCTGGCCGCCCCTCGGTCTCGAATCGGGCAGGGAGATGGCGATGAACGCGACCACCACGTCGGCCCACCGGCAGCTCACCGGGCAATGGTTAGTGCGCGGCCGGTGGCCGGGCAGGCTCTTTCTGGGCCTGGTCCTGGCGGTGATCGTCTGGAAGCTGGTCGAGTCGCTGCTGGCTGGGCCGATGGTCTTCGTCCAGCAGTTGATCAATGGCGTCCAGCTGGGGATGGTCTATGCCTTGATCGCCCTCGGCTACACCATGGTCTACGGCATTGTGCGCCTGATCAACTTCGCCCACGGGGATGTCTTCATGGTGGGCGCTTTCGTGAGCTACTATGCCATCTCTGGCTTCAGGCTGCATGAGTGGCCGAGCCGGGTGTTCCCCGGAATGGCTGACGGCGCCAGCATCGCGATTGGGACCGTGACGGTCATGATTCTGTCGATGATTGTCTGCGCGGTGCTAGCTGTGGTGATCGAGCGCACGGCCTACAAGCCGCTGCGCGACGCGCCCCGCATCTCGGCGCTAATCACCGCCATCGGCGTCTCTTTCTTCCTGGAGTACTTCGGGGCGCTCGACTTTGTCTTCACCCCCTCGTTCATCACGTATGAGCGCCCGTTCCCGGTCCAGACTTACTACATCCAGGATGGCATTCACCTGTTGCAGGCCGGGCAGACCCGACCGGCAGGCAGCATCACGTTCTCGAATATCCTGGTCATCATTGTGATTGTGTCGTTGATCTTGCTGTTCTTGTTGAGCACGTTCGTACAGCGCACCAAGACCGGGAAAGCGATGCGCGCCGTGGCCTTTGACAAGCCAACGGCCCGCCTGATGGGCATCGACGTATCGCGCACGATCTCGGTGACCTTTGCCCTGGGCGCCGCCCTGGCCGGCGCAGGCGGCATGCTGTACGCCATTGCCTTCCCATCGATCGTCTTCTGGATGGGCATCATTCCCGGGCTGAAGGCGTTCATCGCCGCAGTGCTGGGTGGCATCGGCAGCCTGCCAGGTGCATTCTTGGGCGCGCTGATCATGGGGCAAGCCGAGACCCTGGCAGGGGCCTACATCTCGTCACCGATGCGCGACGCCATTGCCTTCACACTGCTGATCATCGTCCTGCTGTACCGGCCGCGGGGCCTGTTCGGCGAACCCGAGCGGGAAAAGGCCTAGGTTGAGGAGGAGAGCATGAGAGCCCGCTTCAACCGCAGCACGGTGATTTTTCTGCTCGGGTGTCTGGTCGTCTTCGCGGTCTTCCAGTACCTGTTCTCGGCTGGAGTACTCAACGCCTTCTGGTACACCCTCATCCGCATCGGGGCGGTGATGGCCATTGTCAGCATCGGCCTGAACCTGATCTACGGCTTCAATGGCCAGTTCTCACTCGGGCAGTGGGGCTTCTACGCCATCGGCGCCTACGCCGCGGCGGACATCACCTACCGCTGGACTCAGCTGCACGACACCTCCGGCTTGATGGTGCTTCTATTGGGGGTTGCCTTCTCGGGGGCGGCCATCTTGCTCCTGGGCAAGTACCTCAACCGGGTCCGAGGGCTGGACGCCATGTCCGCCTTCGCCATCTACTTGCTCTTCGTGGTGCTGGCCGTCCTGGTAGGGGTCTGGATCGCCCGCCCGTTGATCGCCCCGACAACCGCCGCGCTGACCGCACTGCCTGAGGCGGTATCGAGCCAGATCGTGTTCTTCCTGGCTGTGATTCTGGGCGGATTGGTGGCGGCCGAGGTCAGCTTCCTGTTCGGGCTGCCGATCCTGACCCTCGGGTCAGACTACTTCGGGATCGCCACGCTCGGATTCACCATCATCATCAAAGTGCTGCTGGACAATACCGACACGATGTTTGGGCTCACCGAGATGAAGGGCGCCCGCGGGATGGTCGGCATCCCCAAGGATACTACCTGGTTCTGGGTGTTCTTCTTCCTGTTTGTCGTCGTAGTCGTCACGCGCAATATCCTGCAGTCGAGCACCGGGCGGGCGATTGTCTCGGTGCGTGAGGACGAGACCGCCGCCAAGGCCATGGGCATCGATGTCGGCGGAATGAAGACGCTGACCTTCGTACTCGGCAGTCTGTTTGCCGGACTGGCCGGCGGCTTATATGCCCACATCAACGGATTCCTACACCCTTCGAACTTCAACTTCATTCGCTCCTTCGACCCCATGATCATCATCGTCTTGGGCGGGCTAGGCAGCATCACCGGCACGGTGATCGCCTCGTTTGCCTGGGCGCTGGTGCTGGAGGGCTTCCTGCGCATCGTGCTGCCGGAGGGCTTCGAGACCTGGCGCTTCGTCGTCTATCCATTGCTGTTGCTGGTGATGATGCTGCTGCGCCCCAAAGGGCTGCTGGGGACTTACGAGATTCCCTTCCTGCGTTCGGTGATGCCGCCGCGGCGCAAGCGCGAGCGACAGGTCGATGCCCAGGGCCTCCAGGGGCCGACCAGCGAACGCCAGAGTGAAGGGGGGTAGGCGGCCATGGATGATTTGACGACCAGCGAGCGCATCCCTCGCATCGAAGTGCGCGAGCTGACTAAGATGTTCGGCGGACTGAAGGCCGTATCTGCCTTTGATGAGACGATCTACCCCGGCGAATTGGTCGGCCTGATCGGCCCGAACGGCGCCGGGAAAACGACGGTCTTCAACATGGTCACCGGCCTATACACCCCAACGGCGGGCCACATCGGCTTCGACGGGATCAGTATTGAGGGCCTGGCTCCCCACGAAATCACGCAGCTTGGGATCGCGCGCACTTTCCAGAATGTGCGCCTCTTCCCCAACCTGACGGTGCTCGACAATGTGCGCATCGCCTACCACCCACATGCCGGGTACGGTATGTCCGATGCCATTCGGCGCTCGGCGCGCTTCGGTGCGAAGGAGAAGGAGCTTTCCGAGCGAGCGCAGGATTTCCTGGCCGTGTTCGGCCTCGACCAGCGCCAGGACGAGATCGCCAAGAATCTCCCCTACGGCGAGCAGCGCCGACTGGAGATCGCACGCGCCTTGGCAGCAGAGCCGACGCTCCTGCTGTTGGATGAGCCGGCCGCCGGAATGAACCCCAAAGAGATCGTGGTCCTGATGGACCTGATCCACTTCATCCGCGAGGAGTTTAAGCTGACCATCTGGCTGATCGAGCACCAGATGCGGGTGGTGATGGGAATTTGCGAGCGGATCACCGTGGTGGACTTCGGCGAGGTAATCGCCCGCGGCACCCCAAAGGAGATCCAATCGGACGCCAAGGTGATCGAAGCCTACCTCGGTCTGGGGGCGGTCGCCGTCGCCCAGCAGCTCAGTGAGAAGCGCAGCTATGTTGCTCGAAGTCAGTGACCTCAACGTCTACTACGGTGCCATTCATGCGCTCCAGGGCATCACGTTTGGTGTCGGAGATGGGGAGATCGTCTCCCTCATCGGCGCCAATGGGGCGGGGAAGTCCACCACGCTGAATTCCATGTCCGGCCTGCTGAGCTCGCGTTCGGGCACCGTGCACTTTCGGGGTGACGACCTCAGCCTGGCGACAGCCGAGGAAATTGTCGACCGCGGCATCATCCAGGTTCCGGAGGGGCGGAAGATTTTTGGGACCCTGACGGTGATGGAGAACCTGGAGATGGGCGCCTTCACGCGCTCGGACAAGGATGAGATTGAGGCCAGCCTGGCGCGGGTGTTCAAGAGCTTCCCGCGCTTGAAGGACCGCCAGAAGCAGCTGGGCGGGACGCTTTCCGGTGGTGAACAGCAAATGCTGGCGATTGCCCGGGGATTGATGGGCAAGCCGCAGTTGCTGCTGCTGGATGAGCCGTCCATGGGGCTATCGCCGATCCTGGTAGAAGAGATCTTTGCGATCATCCAGGAAATCAACCGAAGTGGCACCAGCATCCTGCTCGTCGAGCAGAACGCGCAGATGGCGCTCTCGGTGGCCAATCGGGGCTACGTGCTTGAGACGGGACGGGTCGTCCTCGAAGGATCGGGCGAGGAACTGATGCACAACCCCGAGGTTGCACGCGCCTACCTGGGCATTGGTGACTGAACGCGGGGTCTAGACCGGCCGCCGCGGCGCATGCCGCCAGAGAATAGGCTGAGGCGGGGGTCGAGCAAGTGCTCGACCCCCGATTGAGTCGGGATGGGTTTTTGGCGGCGTCGGGGCAGTCAGGCCATCAAGGCCTTGCGCACGTCGGGGCGGTCCATGCGGAACAGGAGCCAGGTCGAGACGACAATCCCGGCCAGCATGGCGATGACGAAGGCCGCGTTGAGCACTCCTTCGTCGGCGAGCGCATTTGGCCAGACCATCATCAAGCGCACGATCACGTTCATGCCCTGGCAGAAGATGCTCAGGGTGAACGCCCAGGCGCGGCCACGGAGCGCCATCAAGCCCAGGAAGGCGAAGAACACGAAGATCAGAGCAAAGGCAAGCGGCGCGCCCTGGATCATCGCGAGCGGGTAGAGCAGGAGCGGCACGCCCTGCAACAGGAAGATGGCAATGATCAACGGCGATCGGCGCATGACGTGTACCCCGGTGGATGTCGCCCAATAGTATGCGAGGAAGCGGCGTCTGTCAATCGGGTGTGCGAGGAGGCCTCTCGTGGTCGAAGATCGCGTGGTATCCCCGATCCAGCTCATCGTCCGAAAGGTGCGCATAGCGTTGGGTGACGGTGATCGTCCGGTGGCGCGCCAGTTCCTGGGCGAGCTTGAGGTTGCCGCCTGAACCGCGCAGCACGGCCGTGACAAAGTAGTGGCGGAACGAATGCGGCGTGATCCCGGCAGCCAACTCCGGCGGAAGAGCCTCGCCGCAGCGCTGATGCACCACGGCTCGGCCGGTTCCGGTAGCGATGGGTAGCACCCGCTTTCCAGCCGCGCGATCGTGCCGGGCAAACAGCGGCAGGGCGCCCAACGGCCGCCCCGACTGTCCGTCGAGGCTGGCGCGTGCCGCCAGGTAGGAGCGCAAGAGCGCCAGCGCACGGGCCGAGATCCGCAGGACCGCCTGTTGGTTGCCTTTGCCGATCAGGAGCGCGCGCGACTCCTGCCAGTCGATGTCGCCCCGGCGCAGCCCACACGCCTCATGTACCCGCAGGCCGGTGTCGGCCAGCATCACCAGGAAGGCGGCGTCGCGCCGGTTGCGCATGGTGTCGGGGTCGTCGCGCCCGGGCAGCGCACTCAGCCGCTGGGCATAGGTGATCACCAGCTCGATTGCCTGCCGGGGAAACTGCGGCAAGCGCAGTCCGGCGCGCCGGCCGCGTTGGCGGATCAGCTGGCGGACAAGGGGCAGGTTGACCTCGGCCAGGCCTTCTGCGGCGAGGAACTCGTACCAGCCGGCGACGGCCGTCAGGTACAGACGCTCTGAGGCCGGGGCGTACGGCCTCAGGTAGGCCGCGAAGGCCCCGATCCATCCCTCGTCTGCCTCAGCCGCAGGGATCGCCTCTGGATCGATCTGAGATGCCTCCAGAAAGAGCTGGAAGGCCGACAGGGCATTTCCATACGTGCGGGCGGTGGCCGCGCTGCGCGAGGCCGCCTTGGTCTGCAGGTAAGCGTCCATGGCGGCCGCCAGCGAGACTGCAACCGGACGCTGGCGCAGGTCGGCTCGCTTAGCCCCGGGCATCGCATGTCTCCGTAGGCCATTGGATGGTGAGCATAATCATACTTATCATCACCATGCGATTGTAGCCGGACCTCCCGCTGTGTCAAGCCCCTGACGCCCCTCCCTGGTGGACCGACTGTGGGATATGCGTGACGACGCTCCGGATATTGCGTGCTGGCTCCGTGTAATCCAGCGGACCCGAGCTTGCCGCGGCAAGTTGAGGCTGAGGAGAACCCGCCTCTCCCCTGCCCTGCGGCGGAAACGGGCAGATCTGCAGCCGGGTGACAGCGCCGGGCCGGACGTGGCTCGGACATGGTGAGCCAGTGAAAGCCCATCTGTGAGCGCGGGGGCTGCGGGCACGGAGCCTTGCCGATAGATTCCCTGCACCCAAGGCGCCCTACCGTAGGATGCCGCAGGCCCTAGGTGGGCCTGCGCTTGTCCCGCGTGGCGGCGGGAGCCCCGGCCCCTCGCTAGCTGTGTGCCGCCTTGCCAGCAGGTGCCTCGTCAGGATAATCGTCGCTCTTGCTGCGATGCTGTGGGAGCCTTTGCATCCCTCTGCGCACGCGCCAGGTTATGGTTGTCGCCCACGGGGATCACAGCGCAAACGTACGCCGGTGAGCGGAGCGATTTGCGGGCGCTGCATCGGGCGCGCGGACCAGTGGAGTGCCCTCCCTGTGCGCGGCCGCGCCGGCCAGCTTGCGTTGGCCAGCAAGTTCTTGCGCCTCTCGGCGGGTCGGCCCGGCTTCGCCGCCACCCTTGGCCGCAAGTCCACGTGCAAGGCGGTAGGCGCACGGGTCGCACCTCGAAGCAAGCCAGCGCACCCCACACCTGCCGGCGGCGTCCTCGCGATCCGTGCCCCTGGCCCGGGGCCTATGCGGGCGTGAGGGCCAGCCGGCCAGCCGCTGCGCGTTCAGGAAGGCGACTTGATGTCTGATACAGAGGCTGAAGGCGCGGAAGGCAGGCTCGTCGAAGCGGAGGGCCTAGGGTCCGGGGTTGGCGAACTGGTCTGTGATGCGGCCAATGTCGCCTTGAACCCAGCAACGGCGGAAGGCATCGACCATCGCCGGGTCGAATTGGACACCCGACTGGCGCACGATCTCTTCCAAGGCCGCCTCCGGGCTGACTGCCGGGCGGTAGGGGCGATCTGAGGTCATGGCGTCGAAGGTGTCAACCACCGCCAGGAGACGAGCTGCCTCAGGGATCGCCTCGGAAGCCAGCCCGCGCGGGTAGCCACTGCCGTTCCAACGTTCGTGATGGTGCAGCACAACCGGGATCGCCCTGGCCAGGTACGGAATGGGCTCAATCATGCGGGCACCCACTTCCGGATGCTGGCGCATCTCCTGCCACTCGTCTGCCGAAAGCTTGCCGGTCTTGCAGAGCACGGCCTCGCGCACGCTGATCTTACCAATGTCATGCAAGATCGCCCCGAACTGCAGCGCATCGATCATCTCATCGTCCCATCCCAATTCGTGGGCGATGGCGCTGGCATAGGCGCTCACTCGCTCGACGTGCGACCGGGTTGTCCGATCGCGCGCCTCGATAGCATTGGCCAACATGCTCAAGCTGGCCTTGTAGGCCGATTTGAGCTGCGCCACCATCAGCTCCCCAGTGCGCTGCAAACGCGCCTGAATGGCCGAGAGCAATTCCTGGCTGGTAATGGGCTTGGTGATGTAGTCGTCAGCGCCGAGTGTCTTGGCGGCGAAGATGTCCTCGCGGGTGCCGCGCGCAGTGAGAAAGATGAAGGGGATCGCAGTCCCGATCGGAAGCCGGCGAACCGCCTGGAAGAGTTCAATGCCGTCCATCACCGGCATTGAGATATCCGACAGAATCAGCGCAGGCGTCTGCTCATCCAACAGCTTGAGCGCCTGTTGGCCGTTGGCGGCAGCCAGCACGGGATAGCCGGCGGCTTCCAGAATGTCGCGCAGGGCAACGAGCATTGCCGGGTCATCTTCGACGACCAGCAGCAACTCGCTCTTGACGGCGTCTTGGGTTGGGGCTTCCATGCTCAAAGCGGTTGGGCCTCGTCGTCATTATGCGCCAGGCTCGGCGCACTCGCAAGCGGACGGACGCTACCCGGGCGTAGGAAAGTCATCCTATTGGCCGCGCTGGGCCCCCCGCCCCCCACCCAGCCCAATCCGGGTCACATGGCGGCCTGCTGTGGGCTTATCGGGCGCTCACGGGCTAGATTGGCTCCGCCCGCCAGCGTGGGAGCCAGCCTGCAGTTCGACGCCGAGTTGTATCAAACGCACGAGCAGCGACGCCACGACTGAGTCGGCCGCGGCCGGGGTCTCGGCCTGGATGGCTGCGTGCAGATCTTCCCGGGCCGATTCGATCCAGGACCATTCCCGCCGGAATCCGTCTGCCTTGGCCCAGTAGCCACGCTGCTCCCAGGCGAGCGCAGTTGCCTCCACGGATGCGGCAACCAAATGGAGCTGCTCGCGCACGAACACCAGGCGCTCCTGCTCCCCCGCTTGGCGGAAGGAGTCCGCCGGCGTCGGCTGCAACGCCGTGCGGATCCGGCGGAGACAGGCCTGCCGAACGCTGGCGGGAGACTGAGGACGAAGGATCCCGGGCATCTGAGGCTCCTGGCTAGTATAGCCGCAGCCTCGATGCGGCAACCCAGCAGGGGAGCATGCCGCCGTGCTAGAATGCCTGTAGGCGGCACGCGCAGCGCTGCCCGATCACTCGAGGCGTCCAAGCAGACGACAAGCAGGATGGAAGACGGGATCAAGGTCGTTGCGACCAACCGCAAGGCTCAACACGACTACTTCCTCGAGGATCGCCTCGAGGTCGGGATGGTGCTCAAGGGTACCGAGATCAAGTCGATTCGGTTGGGCCAGGTCAGCATTCGTGAGGCCTTCGTCCGCCTGGACCAGGGCGAGCTATGGCTGCAAAACGCCCACATCGCGCCGTACGACCCTGCGAGCCAAATGAACCATGACCCGAAACGGCCGCGCAAGTTGCTGATGCACCGGCGCGAGATCGCTAAGTTGGAAGGATCGATCCGTCAGCGGGGGTATGCGCTGATCCCGACCCGGCTGTACTTGAAAGACGGCCGGGCAAAGCTCGAGATCGCGCTGGCCCGCGGCAAGCGACAATATGACAAGCGCAAAGCGCTGGCGGAGAAGGACGCCCAGCGGGCCATGCAGCGCGAGCTGGGCCGGCGCGGCCCCAGATGATCCAGCAGTCCATCGGCGCCATCAACTACCTTTCAGCGGCTGAGCGGCGGGCGATCTATGCTCGCTTCGTTCCCCCTGAGCTGTCAGAGCAGTTGGGCCTATCCCCACAGCTGCGAGACGCCACGGGTGCCGACTTGCTTGAGGTGCGGGGGGAGCGCGGCGCCCCGGACGTGCAGGTGATCCTGCGACATCAGACCGGCGCGCGCGATCCGGTGCTGTACGCGCATCTGGCGGACACCGTGCATGGGCAGGTCCACGTCTTGCTGTACATCATCAACGACCCGGCCTCGCCACGCTTCGACGTCGACGTCATGCCGGACGGCCGCCCCACCCGCTTCGGCACCCAGCTGCGCAATCTGCCAGCGGAGGCAGGCGCGTTGACTGCCGGGTTGGCGCCGGGACAGGTGCGGCGCGGGCTGCGCGTTCTGCCATCCGCGATCCAGGCCTTCGAGGCATTCGTCGCCTCGCTGGATCAGGAGCTGTTCTTTGTTGAGCCGCTTTACTACCACAACGCCGTCCACTTCGAGCGCTTCGGCTTCGCTTATCAGCAGGGTTTGCAGCTGATGCGCCGCATTGCGGGCGGCTTCGGCCCGAAGGGCGATCTGACCAGCCGCCTCGACGGGTCAAGTCCGTTTCGCGATCCTGCGGCCTACCGCTCGATTCGCCTGCGTAGCTGGGCGGTGCATGACGGCGTTCTGGGTGATCCATTCACGGGGGTGCTCATGTACCGCCGGCTTGGCGCCCCCGTCACGGTCGACACGGCACCGTCGATTCCCTGGTAGGACAGGATGCGCATAGCCTCCTGCTGCTTTGGGATGTGAACGGCAAGATTACGGGCCGCACTCGTGGCTATGCGCATGACGTGCGCATTCCGTCTGCTACAATGGCCGCATGGGGATGAAAGGTTTCGACGGGGGTGGATAGCGCTGCACGGCAGACCGAGAGGCGCCGATCTCGTAAAATCCGCGCACCCATAAGTGCCAACCGCACTTCGTACGCGGCGCTCCCGCTCGCAGCTTAGCTCGAGTGTGACCGCCCGGCGCCCTTGAGGCGCCCGCCCGCCCGAACCTCCCTCGACCGGCTCCGGGATGCGGCGACCAAAGGCCGAGGTGCCGTGCGGATGCCACGGGCCGCACCTAAGACCGCCCTCCGGGCGACGTGGCTGGCAACAGGACCGTCTGGGTCACCGCAGACACCTGGCGCGAGATCTCTCAGGTGACTACGTCTGTAGATGTGCAGTGACAGAAGCCTTCGGACGCGGGTTCGACTCCCGCCATCTCCACCAAGCCGGCAGCCGCACACGGCTGCCGGTCGCTTTGCTGCCGAGCTGACGCCCAGCCACTTCGTGCTTGTGCGCCCAAGGCCCGCATCAGCGGGCTGGGGCTTGCGCGTTGACGTGGACCGGCTCTCTGCCAACCGCTGTAGGCGGGGCAGCACGTTCTGGTCTAGCTGATCGCCTTGAGGCGAAATCCCAGGCCGCGCACCGTCTCGATGAAAGTCACGCCCGGCCCATGCTCCGACAGCCGCTCGCGCAGCCGCCGGACCAAGGCGTCGATCGCCTGCTCACTGACCCCGCTGCCCAGGCTCTCCTGCCAGACAATTTCAACGATTTCTTCGCGCGTCACGATGCGGGTGGGATTCAGGTACAGCAATTCGAGCAGCCGGAACTGCTGCGGCGAGAGCGGCGGATCAAGCTCGCTCTCCCCTACCCACAGGCGGTGTGCCGCCCGGTCAAGGCGAAGCAAGCCCAGGTCGTGCGCCGCCGCCTCGTCGCTGCCCAAGGGGACGGTTGCGTCTAGGCCGATGAACACCAGCTTCGCCGCCAGCGCGATCTGGATCAGGTCGCCATCCTGGAGTTGCACTTGGGCGCTGACTACCGCCCCATTCACATGCGTCCCATTCTTGCTGCCCAGATCCTCGATCCAATAGCCATCGGCCTTCCGCCGGATCCGGGCATGGCGGCGCGATATCTGGCGGTCCGGTATCACCACCTGGCAATCCACGTCGCGGCCAATCACCGTCTCCGCCTCGGTCAGCGGCCAGCGGCTGCCCTGTGCCGTGCCGGATTGGCCGATCAGGACCGGGCCTTGAGGATCGCGCGCTGCTTCCGTCATTCGCCTAAGGCCCCGCGACCGCCGTATAGGTATAATCCTGGCAACATGCGAACAACATCCTGCCCGGAAGATGACGGCTGTGCCGAGCCTGCTTGAGCCCGGTGCTGTCCTGCGCGAGCGCTACGCCGTGAGAGAGATCGTTGGCCGCGGCGGGATGGGCTCGATCTACCTTGCCGAGGACCTGCGCCTTCCCGGGCGCTCCTGCGCCCTCAAGGAGGTCGAGTCCGATCCATCCCTGCCCCAGACGCTGCGCGACCAGGGCCGCGCCCAGTTCTATCGGGAGGCCTCCGTGCTCGCCCGTCTCGATCATCCCAATCTCCCCAAGGTGTCCGACTTCTTCGCGGAGGGAAACGCCGACTACCTGGTGATGGACTACGTCCCGGGCGAGGACCTCAAGTCGAAACTGGATGAGGCGCGCCGCGTCGGGAGCTTCCTCAATCTCACCGAAGTCCTGCGCTGGGCGGATCAGATCACCGATGCCCTGGAGTACCTCCACTCCCAGGACCCCCCTGTTGTGCACCGTGACATCAAGCCCAGCAACCTCAAGTTGACCCCGTCCGGCCTGATCAAGCTCGTCGACTTCGGCCTGGTCAAGCAAATGGCCCCCGACGAGATGACGGTCACGGTGATCCAGGGGCGCGGCACCGCCTACTACACCCCGCTCGAGCAGTACGGTGGGGATGACGGTCACACCAGCCCTCGCACGGACCTGTACGCCTTTGCCGCCACGCTCTACCACCTGATGACAAACACCCCCCCCGTCGAAGCCAAGCTCCGCTTCCTGCAGCCCAACGCACTGCGTCCTCCGCGGGACATCAATCACGCAATCCCCGGGCGGGTCGAGCGCGCACTGCTGTGGGCGCTCTCCCTGCACCCTGACGAGCGCCCCTCGGATGTGAGCACCTTTCGCGAGGCTCTCCACGCCGGGCCGCTATCCCCTCTGCTCACTGCCGATGGCGCTGACCTGCCCGCGCGGATCCAGCTTCTGTGGGCAGATATCACCAGCTCACCCGTCGACCGGCTGCTCGCAGCCGGGGCATTCCTGGCAACCATGCTGGCGCTGCTCGCCTCCTACGCCTCCTGATCCGATGGTACCGATCCGCCGGGGCTGGCCTCGCCAGCTCGCCCCGCCCGCCACAGACCTAACCCCCACACAACCGCCAATCCCAGCAGCCCGCCCACGGCGCCCGCCACAAAGCTCCAGAGCACTCCCCCGCCCCCATCTGCACCCGGGCTCCCCGGGAGCCTGAGCGCCAAATAGGCGTAGACGGCCATCCCGCCGATGACTGCGGCCAACGTCAACCGGACGCTCTTCACCGGAACCGAGAAGCGGCGGCGCAGCACGCGCCACCCCGCATAGGCTGCCGCCACACAGCCCAGCACGGCGCCGAGGAAACTGTCCAGGCCTGCCGGCTGGGGGCGCGCGGGATCCAATGTCGCAGTGAGCGCATCGGTTGCCGCAGGCGGGACTGTCGAGTCACCTTCAGCCGATGGCAAGGGGCCCGTTGGCACTGCCGTCGGCGCGATCACCGTCACGAACGCCTGGGTGCCCTCCTGTACATTCAACTGGATGATCTCGGAGGCTCGTGCAGGTTCACTGCGCGCCTGGATTGACAGCATCCCGTTGCGGTCCAGCAGCACCGTCGCACTCGCCAGACCATCCAGCGTGGTCGCCGTGACGGTTGAGGGGATCGTCTCATCCTGATACTGCAGTAGCAGCTCAACCGGCGTCCCGTCGGGCACTCGATTCCCGTTCCAATCGAAGACCGGGCCGGCCTCCAGCACGATCTGGTCACCGCTCGAGAAACCGGGTTCGTCGGTTGCACTCCCCGCATCCGCTTCCGGCTCCCGCACCGTCAGACGAATCAACTGCGCCGGATCGGGCGAGAGCATGGTCAGCAAGTCATACCCGACCCCAGGGATGCTCACCGGCGAGCTTCCCGCCGGCACAACCTCCTGGAAGAGGATCCTGGCTGCCGTATCGACATAGGCGTCCGTGTGTCCATACAGTCCGTACATCGCATCGATCTTGCTGATGTCGGTTGAGTCGAGCACATAGGGCACATCGGTCGCAAAGACGACCGCGCTCTTGTCGACCACCAGGTCCGGCCTTCGTGCGAGCAGCAGTTGCAGCGCATCTGAGCCGAAGGCCTGGGGTGACGGCCGCTGCACGAGGAAGATCAGCCAGTCTGCCCGGCTCATCGCCTCGCCCACATCCTCTGCCGAGCGGATCGGTTCGGCCGGAGAAGCCGGCGGCTTCTCGCCCAAATAGACGGCCAGATCCGCCAGCGTGAACGACACCAGGTCCCAACTGCGGACCTGTCCTCCCGAGGCCGTGCCATAGAGCGAGTTCAGGCTAAGGGCGAAGGCATCCCGGGCAAGTACGGGATCCGGCAGGCATTTGCTGCAGGCCTGATCCGGTCGAGTGTCGGTGAAGATGACGATCCGGTCGCCCGTCTCGGGGATGTCCAGCCGCTCCCGGACTTCTTCCGCCGAGGGGCTGATCAACGTCGACGCCCGGCGGACGACAGGGGATGGATCGGCGGGCGCCGGACGCGCCGCCGCTGTTCCCGCCTGGGGTACGATCGCCTCCGCGTCGAAGGCCCCGTCAGACAACTCAAGCTTCTTGCGCAGCAGCCGCAGGACGGACGCGTCGACCTGCTCCGCAAACACCGCGTCGTCCTCATACTTGTCGGCGAAGGAGCGCAGCGTCTTGAGGATCGAGGTCACCTCGTCCGGGTCCTCCGGGTTCTGAAAGTCCTCCAGCAGCAGCAGGTCCAGGCCAGCCTGGAATGCCGTTCGAGCCACAAGCACACTGTTGTACGTCTGCTCTTTGGGATCCACGAAGCGCCGCACGGCACGCGAGCCGAGCGACTCGCTGACCATCAGCCCGCCGCCGGCCCGCCACTCGGCGATCGGCTCGATCGCCACGACTTGACTCAACGCCTCGCGGTCCAGGCTTACCGGCCGGGTCGTCTCACGAATGTTCCCCTGCAAGCCCTGGTAGCGAATATGCGATACCAGCAGGCCGTCGACGCCGCGATCCGATTCATCCAGCGGAGGCGCAGCCGCGGCCATAAATGGGGTCAGCTCCGTTTGGCGCAACTGGTCTAGAGACTTGCGAACCGTCGCCACTTCCTCATCCGCCGGGCGGTCGGCGTTCCCCATGCCCGGGAAGTGCGTGGCCACGATGGCGAGCCTGCCCAGTGATCCCTGGCGCAGCCCGGCCTGGTAGGCCCGACCGATCTGCCCAACCCAGAACGGGTCTCCGCCGAAGCTCTGCACGCCCAGCGGCGCTGTTCCGCCAGGCTGCACAATCTCCAGGATGTCGAGCGAAGGGCCGAGCAAGAGGTTGATGCCCAGCGCTGCAAGCTCACTGCCGGCATCACGTCCGGCCTCGCGCGCCAGCAATGGATCCCAAGTCGCGCCCAGCGACATCGGTGTGGGCGATTCGGCCGCGATGCCAAGCAGTTCCGAGCCGAGCGTGCCATCGGCTCCCGGAGCGACCCCTACCCACAGCGGCACGAACGGTCTCGCTCCGAGGGGTGCAGGCTCCGGTTGAGGCGTGCCGCCCGCCTCACTTGCTCCCACCGCGATCTCTTGTAGGCGGCCGCTCAGCGCAGCAACTCTCTCCCACGCCCCCTCGCCTGCTGTGAAGTTGTCGTTGGTCTTGCGGAGCACCACACCCCCGACTCGTCCCTCCTCGATCAGCTGCCGGATCGCGGAGTCGGGCTTGATCTCGCTCCCCTCAAACGTCACCAGAAATAGCTGCCCGACCTTGTCTGCCGGCGACATACGCTCCAGAATCTCCTGGGCAGCATCGGACGCCTGGAACGCGTTGCCCGTGCTCACATCTCCAAGAGGCATCAGCAAGGCAAGCAGGATGAGGAGCCGGAGTCCCAACTTCATGCCTGAAGTATACCGAGGTCGAGAAGGGGCCGCTATGCCGGATCGGCGAGCGCGGACTCGGAGCTCAGGATAGCCGTCAGCAGCTGGCGCCGCTCCGGCCCGCTGAGGAACTCCAGCCGCCGGACGCCCAGCGGATCGACCTCCGTGCGCAGCAGCCGCAGCTCATCAGCCGTCGGCGGCGACGTCTCGGCAAGATCCGGGGCGAGCTCGAGCTCGAAGCTGGTCTTCGCCTGCACCGAGGCGGCCGTCTGCCCCGGGTGGACGTGCGTGAGGCGCATCCGGCCGCCCGTGAAATCAAACTGCCCAAGGTCGGAAACCAGGTAGCAGGCGCCGGCACCCCGGCGACGGCCGGTCGCGTGACCAAGACCGGAGCAGAAGTCGATCTGCTCGGCGAAGGTCACCCGAGTGTGCCGTGGAACGTACAGGTACACCGAGGTCATGAAGCAGGTCACGTCGGGGATGCCGCCGGTTCCAGGAAGCCGCAGGCGAGGGCGGTCATGCGAACGGCCAAATGCGATGTTGTTGAAGTTGCCCAGCGAATCCACCTGTGCCGGCCGGAACCACTCCTTCGGCTTCAGGCGAGGCAGCCAGTCCACCGTAGCCTCCACGAAACCGGTACGCATCAGACTACGATCCAGCCACAGAGCCTCGACGCGCGCCAGACCCAGCGGCGCACCTGTACGGCAGATACTCTGCCCGATGGCCGACGCGAACAGGATCTCCGGCGCGTGCGTCTTCCACGCCAGCAGGTAGCCCGCCGCGACCATCGGCGTCGCCAGTCCCTGCGCCAGCAGGTCGCCGTTGTGGACCTGCCGGGCGACACATACGGTCACCAGTTCGTCGACGGTGTAGTTCATCTCACCCGCCGAGCGCCGGCACCCCGCATCGGGTCAGCCAATCCGGATCGGCATTACCCCCGCTGAGGATCACGGCACTCCGCCCCTGGCCGTGGGCCAGGAATGCAGCCAGCGCCACGGCTGCCGAAGGTTCGATCCTCAACGCAGCCTGCTGCCACGCCCAGGTCGCCGCCAGCTCGATCTGCCGCTCGCTCACCAGGACCATCGCCTGCATCACTTGCCGAACGAGCGGGATCGTCAACGATCCCGCCTCGACGTCCCCCGCCAACCCATCCGCCGCCGTCGGCCGCTCGATCACTCCTTGACGATCTCCGCCTCCGAAAGCCACTGCCATGAAGGGGGATGCCTCCGGCTGTGCCCCGACCACTCGGGTTGCCGGGCTCAACCGCTTGAGGACCGTCCCCACGCCGGCTGCCAACCCGCCGCCACCCACCGGGAGGTACACCTCGTCCAACCCGCCGCCTCCGGAAGCCTCGATCTGTCGGACAAGCTCCAGCCCGACCACACCCTGGCCACAGATTACTCTGCCGTCGTTGTAGGGCGACACCCACACTGCCCGTCGCTCCTTTGCCAGCCGGCGACCGAAGGCCTCGGCCTCAGCATAGCCGCCCTCTGCCGTGACCACTTCAGCCCCCAAAGCGCGAATCCCGGCCAGCTTGACTGCCACGGCCCCCGACGGCACTACGATCGTCGCCGCCGCCCCGATCAGACGGGCAGCATACGCCACCCCCATGCCGTGGTTGCCGGCAGAGGCAGCGACCACTCCGCGGGCGCGGGCCTGATCCGCGTCCGTGAGCAGGCGATTGAGCGCTCCGCGCACTTTGAAAGATCCGGTCGGCAGCCGGCCCTCGTCCTTCAGCAGCGTCCGGCCGCCTTGCAGCGAGGTCACGGGCGACACGGGCAGGTACTCCGCCAGCAGGCGCCCCGCCTGCTCCACCGCCACGAAGCTAACTGCGCCCAGCCTGCTCATCCCGCACCCTCCGGGCCACATCCGGAACGACGGTGATCACGCCATCGATCCCCCACTCGAAGAGCTGGCGGATCTGCGCCGCGTCGTCAACCGTCCACACGTTCACCCGTCGCCCGCGCCGATGCTCATCATCGATCAGGCCAGGATGGACCATCCGCTCTTCCGGATGGCAGGCCCATGGGTGAGAGATCGTGCGATACAAGCCGCGCCTGGCACGGTGGTCCGAGGCCATCATCAGCAGTCCGGTCGGGATCTCCGGCGCCTGCTTCCGCGCCCGGCGCAGGGCGAGCGGGTTGAATGAGGAGAAGAGCACCCGCGCCTGCATCCCCATCGACTGCACCAGGGCGGCCGCAGCCCGCGGCAGATCGTCCCAGGGGCACGCGTAGTCCTTCAGCTCGACGTTGATGAGCAGTTCACGACCGATCTCCGCCAAGACCTGCTCCAGCGTGGGGACGCGCTCGCCCAAGAAGCGAACGTCGAACTTGCTGCCTGCATCCAGCTGCTGAATCTGGGCCAGCGTATGGTCGGACAGCCGACCGGATCCGGTCGTGGTCCGGCCAAGCGTTGCATCATGGTGAACCACAATGCGGCCATCGCGTGTCAGCTTGGCGTCCAGCTCAATGGCATCTGCCCCCAGTTCGCCTGCCAAGCGGAAGGCCGCCATCGTGTTCTCGGGTGCATAGGCCGACGCCCCGCGATGAGCGATGATCAGCGGGGCGTCGCGTGACCAGTCCGAGTTTATCAGCACGCTCACAGCTCGACGAAGTACGCCTCCGAAGCGCGGTCCAGCAGATCCTTGCTCATGGCTGCTTCGACATTCATGTAGCGGGAGATATCCAGGATTTGGTCGCAGATGTCCCGAGGATGGGATGCTCTGAGCTTGCGGTTGCGTTTGATGTACCACTCCTGGAGCATATAGGCTAAGCCCTTGTCGGAGTAGGCCACGCCCTTGGCCTCCGCCACACGCTTAAACACCTGGCGGTACTCTTCGTAGGTCGGATCGCCCACTTCGATCTTGTGCCGCAAGCGGCGCAGGAATGCCTCATCGACCAGGTCCTTCGGCGGAAGGTTGGTCGAGAAGACCACCAGAACGTCGAACGGCACATCGATCTTGCGCCCGGTGTGCAGCGTCAGATAGTCCAGCCGGTTCTCGAGCGGCACGATCCACCGGTTCAGCAGATCGCGTGGGCGGACTTGCTGCCGGCCGAAGTCATCGATCAGCAAGACGCCGCCATTGGCCTTCACCTGGAACGGCGCCTCATAGTACTTATGCACGTCGTCGAACACGAGATCGAGGCCAGCCAGAGTCAACTCGCCGCCGACGACAATGAAAGGCCTCCGGATCTTGACCCAGCGCGTGTCACGCTTGGCGCCGGTCTTGAGCGTCCCTGTCCCTGCCGGCGAGGCATCCTCCTCCGGCGCCAGTTCATGTACCACCGAGTCGTAGAGCTTAACCACCTGGCCATCGATGTCGATGGCATAGGGGATGAACATGTCTTCCTGGAGGATCATGTTGCCAATGGCGCGCGCAATCGAGGTCTTGCCATTGCCCGGAGGGCCGTACAGGAAGATCGAGGTGCCGGAGTTGACGGCCGGCCCGATTCGGTTGAAGGTCTTCTCGGACAGCACCAGGTCGGTGAGCGCCTGGCGCATCAACCGCGGGTGGACCGTCGGGCGCCCGCGGCTCTGGCGGCGCATCGAATCGTTGTACACCGCAATCGGCACGGGCGCTGCCCCAGCATACTGGCTGCGCTCGAGCGCCTCACGTGCGCGGGCGATGCCGGCCCCGGTGATGGCGTACTGATAGGAGCCCTCGCCGAAGCCAACCTGAGTCTTAATCTCGACGAACTTCTCCCGTTTCAGCGTCTCCAACAGCAGATCTACCAGCCCAGCGAAGGGCAGCGACATCGCTTCGGCCACACGAAAACCCGTCTGGTAGCCGTGGAAATACAGGATCTTGAGCGCCAGGTCCTGAAGCCAGAGCTCGGTAAGGCCGGTGTCCTCAATGCGCGTGATCGGGGGCGGAATGAAGCGCAGGTTGGAGGTCGTCCGTTCGACAGCCGGCGCATTCGGCCGGGCAATCGTCCTGGGTAGTGACATGCCGTGCCTCCCGACTCCAGTTCAACTCGCCGAGCTACCGGCGTTCAGCAACGGATGCAAGCCGCGGGCCAGGAGGGTCCTCCAGCCTGAGGCTCTTCGATTATAGGGCCTCGCGGAATCGCGGGCAAATCCCCGTTTGTCCTACCCTGTCCGCTGCGGTAGAATGCTGCCCGTGCCGCCAACCCTCAGCGTTGTGATGCCCGTCTATAACGAGCGGGCGACCATCGAAGCCATCCTCAACCGGGTCGAGGCCTCCGGCCTGGCCGAAGAGATTATCCTCGTCGACGACGGTTCAAGCGACGGTACCCGCGAGCTGCTGGCCGGCCTGGCCCGCAAGCACCGCCGGCTGCGGGTGATCCTGCATGATCGCAACCAGGGCAAAGGGGCAGCGGTCATCACCGGCATCGCCGCCGCCACCCAGGACCTCGTTCTGATCCAGGACGCCGACCTGGAGTACGATCCCCGCGACTACCCGGCCCTGCTCGAGCCGCTGCTCGACGGGCGTGCCGATGTCGTCTATGGCTCGCGCTTCCTCGGCGGCCCTCGCCGCACCACCATGTTCTGGCACATGATCGCCAATAAGCTGCTGACCCTGATGACCAACCTGCTCTACAACAGCATTCTCTCCGACATGGAGACCGGCTACAAGGTTTTCCCGCGGGCGCTCATCCAGTCGATCCCACTCCGCGCCAAGCGCTTCGACTTCGAACCCGAGATCACTGCCAAGCTGCTCAAGCGCAAGCGGCGCGTTTTCGAGGTTCCGATCTCCTTCAACCCGCGCGAGTACTCCGAGGGCAAGAAGATCGGCTTGAAGGATGCCTTCCAAGCCGTTTGGACGCTGCTCAAGTACCGGTTTGTGGACTAGCCGGGCGAACGTCCTTCACGTTCAGCTGAAGCGTCTCCACACCCATGTAGCGGTTGCGCTCCAGATGAAACAGCGCATCGATCCGGCGCGGCAGATCGGGCAGGCGATTGCCTAACCGGAAGCCAATCGCCTCCATCGCCCGTCCGCCTGCGCGCAGCAGCAACTTCAGGTGAGCCCCATCCGCACCCACCGCTCGTTTGGACAATACCTCCAGGTCCAATGCCGCAAACAACACCGGTGGGTTTCCCTGCCCTGTGGGTTCGAGTCGGTCCAGAAACGCCAGCATGCGCTCATCGAGTTGCCCCAGACGGGCGAGCGCATCGGCGCGCAACTCGGGGGTAGGCTCCCCAGCCAGGGCCTCGGCCGCCAGCTCCTCCAGAGCCCGGACAATTGAGGGCAGCCGCTCGGACCGAGCGGTGAAGCCGGCTGCCGTGGCGTGGCCCCCAAACTCGATCAGCTGATCCCCAATCCGCTCCAGGGCTGCGGTGATCGGGAACTCGACGATGCTGCGCAGCGAGGCGCGCACGGTCTCGTCGCCAACCCGTGCAACCAGCGCCGGGCGGTAGAACTCCTCCGTCAGCCGGGCAGCCACCAGGCCAAGGATGCCCTCGCCCAGCTCCCTGCCCTGCACGCTGAGCAGCGGGGGCAGAGCCGCTAACGCGAGCACGCTCTCACACGCCCGCTCGAACTCCTTGCGCGTGACCGATTGTCGCTCGCGGTTCGCCCGTTCGAGCGTATCGGCTAGCGGCCTGGCCGCAGCGAGCTCGTCCGCCAGCAGCAGGTCCAGGGCGGGTCGAGGCGAATTCATCCTTCCGACCGCATTCAGCCGAGGCGCCAGTGCGAAGGCGACCGTCGAAGCGTTCAGCGCCGCCGGCTCCGTGCCGGCGACACGCATCAACTCCTCCACACCCGGCCGCGGGCTTCGCCGCATCTGCTCCAGACCTTGCGTAACCAGGTGGCGATTCTCATCGGTCAGTGGCGCCAGATCGGCAATCGTCCCGATTGCCACCAGATCCAGCAGCCTGCTCGACTCCACCCTCCCCGGCCGCCGGGCATCCAGCGCCTGCATGAGCTTGTACGCCACCCCCGCGCCACTCAGCCCCGCATACGGATAGCTGGCAGGCAAGAGCTGGGGGTTGACCACGGCCAGTGCGGGCGGCAGCCCTGGGCCCGGCAGGTGGTGGTCGGTGACAATCACCGCTAGCCCATTGGCCTGCGCCCAGGCCAGCTCGGCGACGGAGCGCACGCCGCAATCCACCGTGATCACCAACGCCACGCCCTGGCTGCGCAGGGCCTGCAGCGCCTCGGTGCGCACGCCATAGCCCTCGGAGAAGCGGTCCGGCAGGTAGGGGATCGGATCCAAACCCAGCCAGCGTAAGCCCTGGCACAAGAGGGCTGTGGCGGTAATGCCATCGGCGTCGTAGTCGCCGTACACGGCGACCCGTTCTTCCCGGTCGGCGGCCTGCAGGATACGCTCGACGGCCGGCCCCATCCCGCTCAGCAGAAACGGGTCATGCCCGGGATCTGCCCGCTCCAGGTACTCCCGCGCCCTTTCGACCGTGATCAGGCCACGCGCCGCCAGCACCTGCCCCGCCAGATCTGGCATGCCATCCAGAGCTTCCACAGCAGCGCTCTGAACCGGAGCCGGGATCAACCACCGTTTCGGCATCGCTCGCCCATAAATGCAAGCAGGGGCTCCGCGGCTGCGGAGCCCCTGAAGCCAGATCTCACGGACAGGCTAGGCCCAGCCCTGCTTCTTGATGAAGTTGGTGATGACTGGCAGCTGCGTGTAGTTGCCCCGGTAGGAGTCGATCGCCGGCCAGAGCGTCACCAGCCACACGAGCGGGACGCAGATGGCGCCGAAACCAAGGGTGACGAAGCTGAGCACGAAGATCACCACCCACAGCACCACGTTGAATGCGATCGCCTGAACCGCATGGAACTTGATGAAGGGCCTGACCTTCTTCTCCTCCATCAGCAGCATGATGATCGCAATCAAGGCGATGGGGTACCCAAGAGCCGACCAAAGGCGATCATCGCTGGTGACCGAACCCGTCTGATCCGACATTGCTCTACTCCTTATGTGTAGTGGGTTGACGTGCGAGCCCAACCCGAGTGACGCAGCGGCACTACCGTCGCGTTCGCCCTATAGTAACCCCGCTCGCCGACAGGGGTTACGCCTCACCCAGAAGTCGTGCTACCATCGATCCCATGCGCTTCGTGTTTCTTGGATCTCCAGACTTCGCCGTTCCGGCCTTGCAGGCACTGGCTGGACGCTTCACGGTTGCCGGAGTGATCACCCAGCCCGACCGCCCGGCCGGGCGCGGCCGGACCCTGCGAACATCGCCCGTCAAGGATACGGCAACCGAGCTCGGTTTGCCAGTGCTTCAGCCGGCGAACCTGCATAGTCCTGAGGTCCTATCCCAAATCGCCGCATGGCAGCCAGAGGCGCTGGTGGTGGCGGCCTACGGCCGGATCCTCCGACCGGTGCTCCTTGCGCTGCCCGCCTACGGCTGCGTCAATTTGCACGCCTCGCTGCTGCCCCGTTGGCGCGGCGCATCGCCGATCCAGACCGCGATCCTGGCTGGCGACGCGCAGACCGGCGTCAGCGTCATGCTGATGGACCCCGGGATGGACACCGGTCCGATCCTGGCACAGCAGGCGACGCCGATCTTGGAGAGCGACACGGCTGGCACGCTGTCTGCCCGCCTCGCCCGGCTTGGCGCCGATCTGCTGCTGAAGACTCTTCCTGACTATCTCTCCGGCCGGCTGACCCCTCGAGCGCAGGACGCTTCCCAGGCGACCGCTACCCGGCTGCTGACGAAGGCCGACGGGGCGCTCGACCCACTCGAGCCGGCGGCTTCCCTTGCTCGCAAGGTGCGCGCCTATCACCCCTGGCCGGGCACGTTTCTCACGTGGCAGGGGCGCCGCATCGGCGTGCTGCAGGCTGCGGCGTTGGACAGGACGGACCATTTGCCAGGATTGGTCACGGCCTCACCGGACGGGCCGATCCTGGCCAGCCGCAACGGCGGCTTGCTGCTGCAAGTCGTGCAGCCTGCCGGCGCCCGCCCGATGTCGGGCGCCGATTTCCTGCGGGGCCAGCCTTCGCTCGCCGGCGCCCGGTTGTCGCTGCCTTCCGAATGACGCTTGGCTAGAGCTCGATCGGCGGCCAGCGCATCGTCTCGGGAACGGACAATCCGAGCAGCCGGCAGATTGTCGGCGCGAGTGCACACTGGGGAACCTCGGTCCGTGTGTCCCCGCCGTCTATCCGCTGCGGATCGATCAAGTACAGAGGCACTCGACGCTCCGACGCCGAATCGCCGCCATGTCGCCCATCATCGGTGATGCCATGATCGGCCGACACGAGCACGGTGTAACCCAAGCCGTGCCATACGGGGATGAGGTTCGCCAGGATCACGTCTTGCAGGCGGGCTTGATCTTGATACGCCTGGGAGGCTCCTCCCTGCCGCTCGCCGACGTAATCCATTCCCATCGGATGGATCAGCAGGTAGTCCGGTCGGAAGCGCAGGGAAAGCATCGCCCCCGCCTGGAATGTCTCGATGTCGGGTGTGGCATCCTCGGTGTAGAACCGGCCATGCTGAATGGGACATGTCAGGTCATCGAGCTCGCGTCCCAACATTCGGTCGTAGGCCGCCGCTACATACAGCTCAGAGAACCATGAGAAGGCGCTGGCGCCGGTCGTCAGGCCCGCCGCATGAACCAGCCCGAACAGGTTCGGCTTGCTGGATAGGCGGATCTGCTGGTTGCTCACAATCCCGTGCTCGGCTGGAGGCAGGCCGGTGTGGACGGTCTCATACAGCGGCCTGGAGAGCGAAGGCAATTCCGACACCACAGTCCAGCGCCAGGCGCGGCGCGCCTCGACCAGGTGCTGCAGGTACCCCATGCATTCCCGGCTGGCATCGTCACGCAATCCGTCGCTCAGCACAAGGATCACTCCCGCCATGCCTGCCTCCTGTGCGGAACGTAACACAACAACTGCCAATACGCTACTTGTCTCAGTCGGCGGCTCCGTGCATAATCCGTCAGCATTCCTCGGTGGACGTCGGCGGTGCCGGGATCGACCGGGTCCGCCCGCTGCGGGGGCCATGCGTGGCGCACGACGAGCGTCTGGTTCCCTGGGATGCCGGGCCGGCGCGGAGTCAGCGGACCGACGCTGGTGCCATACCCCATCTTGGGCGACCGCCAGCGAATCCAAGAGTGACGATGCCCGTTCTCAGCACGCAGGTCCTGGTGATCGGAGGTGGGGCGACCGGCCTGGGGGTCGCCCTGGACGCTGCCCTGCGCGGCCTGCAGGTGGTCGTCGTCGAGCGGGGCGATCTCGGTCAGGGAACGTCAGGCCGATACCACGGCCTGCTGCACTCCGGCGGGCGCTATGTGATCACCGACCCGCCTTCGGCGCGCGACTGCGCTGCAGAGAACGCCGTGCTGCGTCGCATCGCCCCCTCTACCATCGAAGACACCGGTGGGCTATTCCTGTCGGCCGCTCCCGATCCGCTCGAGTTTACTGATCGCTGGCTGCAGGCTTGCCAGGCATGCGGGGTGCCCGCCGAGGAGGTCGCGCTCCAGAAGGTATTCCTGGAGGAACCACTGCTCGCTCGCGATCTGCAGCGCGCCTTCCGCGTCGCCGATGCCAGCCTCGACTCGTTCGACCTGCTCCACCTGCTGGCGAACACGATCCGCAGCGCGGGTGGGCAGCTGCTCACCCGCCACCCCGTGGAACAGCTGATCGTGGAGGCCGGGCGCGTAGTCGGCGCAGTCGTGCGCCCCTCCGCTGAGAGCGAGGTCATCCGTGTCCAGGCACAGGTTGTTGTCAACGCGGCAGGCCCCTGGGCGGGCCTGCTCGCGGCCGGCGCCGGTGTGCAGATCCCGATCGCGCTTGGGAAAGGCGCGATGCTGGCGCTTGCCGCTCGACCCATTCACACCATTCTCAATCGCTGTAAGCTGCCCTCCGACGGCGACATCATCGTGCCCGTGGGCACGGTGGCAGTGCTCGGTACCACGGATGAGCCTGTCGCCTCGCCGGAGGACCTCTCCATCGCCCCCTGGGAGATCGACCTGCTGCTCGCCGAGGCGCGCGCCTTGATCCCTGATGTCTACGCACTGCGCGCGCTGCGCGCCTGGTCTGGCATCCGCCCCCTGTATCGGCCGCCCAGCCCCTCGGACGACGCAACCCGCCAACTCCCGCGCGCCCACACGATCATTGACCACGGAGAGCACGGCCAGGCCGAGGGCCTTATCAGCATCTTCGGTGGCAAGCTGACCACCTACCGCCGGATGGCGCAAGAAGCCGTCGACCTGCTCGCGCCTCGCTTCGGCAACCGGGCCGCTTGCACCACTGCACACACCATCCTCGAACCCCCCGCTGCGCGCCGGTACCACGCCCTCCCACGACGCTTGCAGCAGGTTGAAATCCAGCAGCCGCCCTCCCTGCATGCCGGCATCGTCTGCGAATGCGAACTCGTGACACAAGAAATGCTTGACTCGGCCATCCGCCAGGCTGAAGCGCCCGACCTCGACGACCTGCGGCGGGATACCCGCCTGGGAATGGGTCCGTGCCAGGCCGCCTTCTGTGCTTACCGCGCTGCCGGTCGCTTGGTGGCCCTGCGCGCCGATGCGCCGGCCGACGGCGGCCTCCGCCGGTTTCTCGAAGAGCGCTGGCGAGGGATCCGCCCCCTGGCCTGGGGTCAGACCCTGCGCCAGCTCGAGTTCGACCGTCGTCTGGCGATCGAGCTGCTGGGAACTTCAGCCGATGCCGGGCCCGACGATGCCTGACCTGGTCGTCATCGGCGCCGGTTTGACCGGCCTGTTCGCCTCGTACCTGGCCGCCGCCAAAGGCGCCAGAGTCACGTTGATCAGCTTCGGCAGAGGCGGGTTGAGCCTGAGCCATGGCTGCATCGATGCCCGCTATCCGACCGCCGCGCGGTCCATACCCGAGGCACTCCCTCACCCCATCGCACTCGCCGGAGCGGATGCGCTGCGTGCTGGCTGCGCCCAACTGAACAACCTCCTGTCCGCAGCCGGTGTGGGGTACGTCGGCAGCCTGGACGATTCCGTTGAGACTCTGACGCCGCTCGGCGGCCGCCGCCCCACTCAGTTCGCGCCCGAGAGCCTGGTGATTCCGACCCAATTGCTCGACGGACGAGCCGCAATCGCCGGGATCCTTGGCTTCCGTGACTTCATGCCCGCCCTGGCGACCCGCGGCTGGCAAGGAGGTGGCACGGCTCCTGCGTGTCTCGACGACCTGCCCTGGCCGGGCGCTCCGCCTCGCCGGGACCTGTACGCCACGGACCTGGCCCGCCGGTTCGAAAGCCGCCAACAGCTCGCCTCGCTGTGCGACCTCTGGCGGCCACTTGTAGCCGGCATCGACTGCCTCGGCATTCCGGCAGTCCTGGGCCTGATGGATCACGTCCGGGTTAAGGCGGAGTTGGAGTCCTCGCTCGGGTTGCGCCTCTTCGAAATCCCGACCCTCCCGCCAAGCGTGCCGGGCCTGCGGCTCGAGACCGCACTGCGTCGCGCCGCGCTAGCCGCTGGCGTCACCCTGATCGAGGGCGCACGCGCCCTCGGCCGTTTGGAAGGGAATCGCGCAAAGCGCCGTGCGCTTGGTGTGCGGGTTGAAACCGCCGGCGGCACGCGGGCGATCTCAGCCGATAAGACGCTGCTGGCAAGCGGCGGAATACTTAACGGCGGCCTGCACACCGATCATGCGGGCAGCGTCATTGAGGCGACCTTCGGTGCGCCAGTGGCCGCTCATGCGACACGTGCCGCCTGGGTCGGTCCGGCGCTGAGCGGGCCGCACGAGTATCCGCATTTTGGCGTTCGGGTCAACGACCGGATGCAGCCGCTTGACGCCGCAGGCGAGCTCTTCGCCGACGATCTGTACGCCGCGGGAGGCTTGCTGGCGGGCGTCGACCGCGTTCGCACCACCTGCCGGCAGGGTATCGACCTGGCGACCGCCTACCGCGCCATCGAGGTCATGCTGGCATGATACCCCCGGGCCTGACCGCTGACCTGTGCCTCAAATGCAACATCTGCACAGCTTCCTGTCCTGTGGCCGCGGCGACCGACTTGTTCCCTGGGCCCAAGGCGGTTGGCCCGCAAGCCGAGCGTTTCCGCCATCCCAAGCTGCCAAGCCCGGATGCTTCAGTCAGCTGGTGCTCAGGCTGCGGCACCTGTACCCGCGTCTGCCCTCACGGGGTCAACGTGGCCGAGATCAACATTGTCGCCAAGGCGCGCCTGGTTCAGGAGCATGGCGCCCCGCTGCGCGACCAGGCCATCTCACGGCCGCATTGGCTGGGAGCACTCGCCGGCCCGTTCGCGGCAATCGCTAACCCGGTGCTGCGCCAACGTTGGGCGCGTCGAGCAATGGGTGCTGTTCTGCGCATCCATCCCGACGCGCCGATGCCCGCCTTCCAGCGACGGACGCTCCGGGGGCGGGCCAAGCGGCATCGCGTTCGCTCGCCGCGGGACATCTCAACTTCGCCCGAAACGGCCGTTGCGTTCTTCCACGGCTGCAGCGCCGAATACTATGAGCCGGGGCTCGGCCTGCTCACGCTACGCCTGCTCGAGCATCTCGGCCTGCAGCCGGTCATTCCTCCCCAGACCTGTTGCGGGTTGCCGCTCCAGTCGAATGGGCTGTTCGACGCAGCGCGCGCCCAGGCCCGGCGCAACGCGCGATCCCTGGCGCCGTTCGCGCGCGCCGGAATCCCAATCGTCGGGACTTCGACTTCATGTACGCTTGCCCTCAAGCATGACTACCGCGCCATCCTCGGTCTGGAAGGAGCGGACTTCGACGAGATGGCCGCCGGAACCTATGATATCTTCGAGTTCTTGGTCTATGTCCGGCCGGACCTGCTGCACCAGCCTGACCTGAGGGCTCTCCCGCTGCGCGTCCTGTACCACCCCCCTTGCCAATTGCGCAGCCACTTCATCGGCACCCCGGCGGTTCAGATCCTGAGCAGGATTCCCGGGCTCGAGGTCGTGCTCTCCGAGGCAGAGTGCTGTGGTGTAGCCGGCACTTACGGGTTGAAGAGCGAGAAGTTTCCCGTGGCGCGAGGCGTGGCTGACAGCTTGTTGGCGCAGATTGAACAGGTCCAGCCTGACCTGGTGCTCACCGACTCAGAGACCTGTCGCTGGTGGCTCGCCGGACTCTCCGGGGATCGCCTGGTGCACCCGATCGAGGTCCTGGCAGCCTCGCTGGGCCTGGTCGCGCTCCCAGGCGGTCGCAACTAAGGCCCGAAGGAGCGGGAGCACAGCATCGGCTGCCAGATGAACGCCCTTCGGCCACACCTCATCCTGTACAACGGGCGCATCCGCACGCTCGACCCAAGCCTCGGGATTGTGTCTGCCGTCGCAATCGCAGACCATGGCGTCCTGGCCTGCGGCGAGGACCAGCACGTACAGGCCCTGGCCGCCGCCGGGACGCAGAGCATTGACCTCGGCGGACGCACAGTGCTCCCGGGCCTGATTGACGCCCACATCCATCTCGAGTTGTACGCACAATCCCTCGAGCGCATCGACTGCGAGACCGACACACTGACCGAATGCCTGCACCGGATCACCCTGCGCGCCGCCGGCGCACCGCCCGGTGCCTGGATCCTGGGTCACGGGTGGAACCAGAATGTCTGGGGGCAGTATGGTGACCTGCAGGAGCTGGATGCAGCCGCGCCCCGCAATCCCGTATTTCTGACTGCGAAGTCGCTGCACGCTGCCTGGGCCAACTCCGCCGCCCTGGCGATGGCCAAGCTGGATGCCAGCTTCTGTGATCCTCCGGGCGGGAAGCTAGGCCGCGACCCCGAAGGCAAGTTGAACGGGTTGCTGTTTGAATCCGCCACCCGTTTGGTAAGCGACCGCGTGCCCAGCCCCTCAACCGACTCGCTCGCGGCCAGCCTGGCGAACGCGCAGCGCCAACTGTGGGCGTTCGGCATCACCGGGGTGCACGACTTCGATGGCGCGCGCTGCCTGACTGCCCTCCAACTCCTGCGCGAGTCCGGCCAGCTAGGGCTGCGAGTCCTGAAGCATCTGCAACTGGACTCGCTCCGCCCCGCGCTCGACCTCGGCCTGCGCAGCGGTTTCGGCGACGATTGGCTGCGGATTGGCAACCTCAAGCTCTTCGCAGACGGCGCACTGGGGCCGCGCACCGCGGCGATGATTGAGGACTACGATCACGACCCGGGCAACCGCGGTCAACTGCTGCTCGACGTTGAGGCCATCACGGAGACCGGCCTCCTCGCTCGAGCCGGGGGCATCGGCCTGACCATCCACGCAATCGGCGATTTGGCGAACCATCACGCGCTGCAGGCTGTGGCCCGGCTGAGAAACGTCGGACCCCCACCGGCGCTCCCCTATCGCCTCGAGCACCTGCAGCTGCTCCACCCGCAGGATTTCGAGCTGGCGGCCGAAGCCGGCGTGATTGCCTCCATGCAGCCTGTTCACGCGCCCTCGGACAGTGATATGGCCGATCGCTACTGGGGCCGCCGCACGGCGCACGCTTACGCCTGGAGAGCCTTCGCCGCGCTGGGCGTCCCGCTGGCTTTCGGCTCGGACGCGCCCGTGGAAAGCCCCAATCCATTCTGGGGCTTGCATGCCGCCATCTTCCGCCGACGTCCGAACGGGACCCCCTGGCATCCAGAACACGCCGTCGACGCCGAATCTGCCTTGCGGGCGTACACCCATGGCCCAGCCCTCGCCGCAGGGATGGCTAAACGCCAGGGCAAGCTGAGCCCCGGTTCACTGGCCGACCTCCTTATCCTCGAAGCGGATCCGTTGTCCATGCCCCCCGACAGACTGAGGGAGCAGCTTCCGGTGGGTGTGATCGTTGGCGGGGTCTGGCGCCTGCGCAGCTTCTAGCTAGCTGTCGCCAGGCGAGGCAGGAGTCCGGAACTGGCGCAAGTCGCCCTGGCGGACGGTAACCCCGACCTCATCCAGGTGCTCCATCAGCGCCAGGGCGTACTTGCGGGTGGTGTTGAAGAGATCGCGCACTTCGGCCACTGAGATCCCGATGCTTCCTGAGCACAACTGTCGCAGCCGTTCGACCATTTCGCCATAGGTCCGCGCATCAAAGAACACGTCAGCCGAAACCTGGATGAGATCTCCGCGCTCGACTGCGAACCTGTACAGCTCATCGCCCAGCATTGCCTTCGCCTCTTTCACCGACATCGGCGAGAACCGGTCGGCGGCGACCCGGTCATAGAATGCTCCCAGCGACTGCTGCTGCTGATCCGTGAGCTGTGGAATGGCACCGCCTTGGCGCACCTGCGCGCCTTCGCGCTCGATCAGGCCTTGCTGCGCGGTGATGTCCAGCACGGCAGCAAACAGTCTGGCATCCATCCCCGTCTTGCTTCGCAGCTCCTCTTTTGGCATGCCCGCCCGAAGCGGAAATCGCCGGTGATAATCCGTCAGCGCCGCTTCGATTGACCGCCAGCTGCGCAGCTGGGTGCTGGCTGCGATCAGTGCAGCTTCCGACTGATCGCCGCCCGAGCGGATCAGACGGCCAGCCTGCAAGAGCGAGGCGATTTCCGCTTCCGCTGACGCCTGGTCCAGCCCGGCGGCGGCAACGATCTCCGTCGGCGTTGCCAGGCCGAGTCTCTCGGCCGCGGCCAGCAGCCGATCGGCCGCCTCGGTGGAAAGCGAGCGCTCCAGCGCCGCGAGCAGCGCCTGGTCCCTGCGGCGATGCCGCCGCTCAGGCTGCATGTCCGCGATCTGTGCCCCGGCGATCGTTCGAGCCGGTGAAGGACGACGCAAGATCAGACGGTCGCGCGGGTTGGCGACCAAGCCGGCCTCCAAGGCCAACTGCGCCCAACCCTGCGCTCCAGCGGCCAGATGATCCCCTTCCAGCAGCCAGAGCCTACCCATCCGGCGCGAGGTTCCATGGAACACCTTGACCAGTTCACCGTGGCGTACACCGCCTTCAGCGGAGGGCAACACACTCAGACGGATGTCGAGCCGCCTCGAGATCGGGTAGCCGGAGGGCAGCATCAGCACATCCCCACGCTCGACTTCTGACACATCCACCCCGCTCAAGTTCACGGCCAATCGCCTTCCGGGAGGTGCGACTGGCACTTGCTCACCATGCGTCTGCAGGCCGCGAATTCGAGCGCGCCTTCCCCCGGGCGCAATCTCGACCTCCTGCCCAGCTTGCAGTGCACCGTCCACCAGGGTTCCAGTGACGACCGTGCCAAATCCTCCCATCGAGAACACGCGATCCACCGAAAGCCTCGGCCGAGCTCGGTCGCCCCGGAGGGGCGCCTCGGCGAGCGCGCTCCCCAACTCGGCGCGCAGTGTCTCCAGCCCCTCCCCGCTGACCGACGACACCGGCACCTGCGCCATGGCTGGCAGTCCGGCCGCCAGCAGCAGCCCAGCCACTTCTTGCTGCACCAGTTGCAGCCATTCCCTTTCTCGCACAAGGTCGACTTTGGTCAGGGCGACAACGCCGGACTGCACGCCCAGCAGGCCCAGGATCTCGGCGTGTTCGATCGTCTGCGGCTTGGGACCTTCGTCGGCCGCCACCACGAACAGCACCGCGTCGATCCCACCCAGGCCGGCGAGCATGTTCTCGATGAAGTCTTCGTGACCGGGGACGTCGATGATGCCGACCGTTTCGCCCTCGGGCAAGGAAGCCCAGGCGAAGCCTAAGTCGATGGTCATCTGGCGTGCTTGTTCTTCCTTGAGGCGATCCGGGTCGATGCCCGAAAGGGCCTTCACCAACGCCGACTTGCCATGGTCGACATGCCCCGCGGTGGCCACCACGTACATGCTCGCGCCCGCCTCCCGTGCCGAATGCCCGCAGAGCGGACGGCTAGCCTTGCCGGACCTTGTCCATCGCCGACGCCCAGTGCTGAAGCGCAGTGAGCAGCTCGCTCAGCGCCTGCATCTGGCTCTCCTCCAGCGACTCAACATTCTGCTGCAGCATTGTCAGCGAGGCGGCTGCACCTTCAACTTCCCCGGCCGCCTTCTCATGGCGCCGTAGATGTTCGCGCCACTGCTCCTCCGCCGTCAGGCGGTAGGTGTTCCAGCGCTTCTGGTCGTCGGCCTGGAAGCGCGCCCACTCGCCCTTCAACCGCTCATCGCCGAGGCGCTGCAGTTCACCGATCTCGCCGGCCCGGCGTTGCATCATCTCCAGTGCCGCCTGCACTTCCAGCCGCACCTGCACCATCGAGCGCTGAGTCTCTTCGTAGGCCGCCGCCCGCTCCACGAGTTCCGCCGCCTGCTTCTCCATGGCGCCGAACTTGCGCTCCTGGTCCTTCCACCCCTTGTCGATCTCCACCATGCGCAGACCTTGCTGTTCAATCCACAGCGTCTGCATCTCCCTGCGCTCCCGTTCGCTCGCGGTCAGGTCTGTCAGCCGGATATCCAGGCGGCGGATCCCATCCTCGAGCACGTCGATCGTGCCGCGCAGACCCTCGTTGCGCACCCGCAGGTCCGAGGCCTCCGCCTGCAACTCGGCGAGCTTGCGGGTGTCTGCGTTCTGCGTCGTCTCCAGGGACTCGATTGAGCGCCTGCGAACTTCGTCCTGCGCCACAAATGCGTTGACCTGTTTGGCGAGCGAGTCGTGGATCCGGCTCAGCCTCGTCTCCTCGTCGCGCCGGCCGAGAAGCCACTCCTCAACCGCGTTCAGTTTCAGCAACTCCTGGCGCATGGCCTCAAGCGACCGCGCCGTCTCCTCGCGTTCGGAGCGGCGCGTCTGTTCGAGCTGCTTCTCGCGATCGCTGCGCCGCTCTTCGGCCAGGCCAAGCTGATGCGCCACTTCCTGGCGATGCTTGGCAAGCGCTTCGTCGGCCTTTCCGATCCGTACCGCCAGGGCCGCCAGCCGCGCAAGCTCGGCAGAAGTCTCCTGCAGCTGACGGCCGTGGCTGGCCCCCATGCCTTCCAGCGCCTCCAGGCGCGTCGTCAGGCTGCGCAGTTGATCGGCATCTTTGCGCCGTTGGTCCTCCAGCCAGGCAAGCTTCTGCTCGAGCGTATCGGCCATCTTGAGACTCCCCTGGGAGGAGCGGATTATAGCCCGTCCGCCTCCACGACTAGGCGAAGAGCGCCTGCAGGCCGGAGATCACACCGATGATCAGCGGGTACGCCACCTGAGGGAATAGTCCGAGCAGGATCACGATGATCACACCGCCGATCCCCAGGGCGCGCGCCAGCGGCGTCAGCTCCGGCCGCTGCTCCCGGCCTGCTGCGCCGGCGAAGATCACCGACAACCACTGCAACCCGGCGACCACCCCCAGAACCACGCCGGCAGGTACCCACCACCAGGCTGCGCTGCCCTCGCCCAACAGATGCGCCGTCAGGCCCCACTTGCCCGGGAACCCCGCCGTCAGCGGAAACCCTGCGACTGAGAGCAGGCCTGCCAGACTGAGCACGGCCGGAATGGGCAACACAAACCCGGAGCCACGCAAGCCGTCAAGCTCGTCGGTGCCCATGCCGGCTGCCAGCAAAGTGGTGCCCAATCCCCACGCCCCCAACCCAACCACGCGCGCAGCGGACATGCCCATCGCCAACTGGTAGCCAATCGCCGTTCCGCTGCCGAGCGCCAACATTCCGATGCCCAGGTCGATCAACAGGACATACACGAACGCCCTTGCCAGGCGGACCTGGGCCAGTGCCCAGATTCCTCCCAGCAAGATCATCGAAACGCCCGCAGCGGTCATTGCCAGCCGAACGCTCGGATCGGCGCGCACCCAGGCAAACGAGTCGAGGACGCGCAGCGCCAAGAACAACCCCGACGCCTGCATCAGGGCCGCCACAGACGTCAGCGCGTAGGGATGGGCACGATCGGCGCCTGGCGGCAGCCAAAGGTGAAATGGCGGGACGAACAACAGCACGGCCAGCCCCAGAGCCAACACCGGGATCACGCTTCCAGCGCGCTCAGGGGACCCGGTAGTGACGCCCAGTCGATCGATCATCCATGCTGCCACGAGCGTCATCATCATCCCAAAGGTCGCGAACGCCAGCAACCGAAGCGCCGCACGCTCCGCATGCCGGTCGGGCGAAGCCAACACCAGCACGAATGCCGCCGCCGCCAGCATCACCAGCACCCCCGAGTACAAGAATGGCTGGACCATCAGAGAGGCAGCCAGCAATCCCACCGCCAGGATTCCCATCGGCAGGAAGTAGCGGCCAGGATCCGCCACCAGGCCTCCAAGGAACAGGTACCCCCCAATCACGAAGATGAACCCAACCCCCGAACGGATCCCGGGGGCAAGCTCCAACGACCGACCCAGGATCTCCAGGTTGGGGTCCAGCTTGAGCGCCAGGCCCCCCACCTGAAACGGTACATCCAGAGGCGCCAGCAGGCTGATGGCGCCCAGGGCCAGGGAGCCCAGCCCGGCGATAAGTGCCGCAGGAATCCGCCCGAGGCGCTCCACGCCGCTGACGACCGCAAGGCCCAGCGTCGCCAGCACCAGGATCAGCGGGGCGCTCACACCGAGCCATCCGTGCCAGTGGACGGCCGGACCACCAGCAGCAGGTAGCTCGCGATCAACGCCACAACCACATTGACCGATCCCAGCAAGGCCACAATCGCCAGCGCCGGCTCAAGAACGAAGTACAACGTCTCGAATCCGGCCAGCGCGGTCAGCAGTCCTATACAAACGCGCAAGGATCGTTCTGATAGACCCAGCTGGAGCGCTCCCAATCCAATCAACCCCAGCGCGGTCACAAGCAGCGGCGGCGAGACTGTCTGCCCAGGCAGATTGACGCCCTGTGCCAGGCCGACCACCGCCACCACGATGAAGCCGCACAGCACCACACGGAAGGCTCGCCCTTCCGGCAACCCGCCTGCCCCTGCAGACAACCACGGCCAGGAACTCGCAGAGGTTGACAGGAACACGATCGCAGTGGCTGCGACGCCGCTGGTCAGCAGCGCCAAGCTCACCCCGAACGGAACCCGCCCGATCAACAGCGCGCTGCACGCGACGAACGCCAGACCCAACGAAGCCAACACCACCCTGCGGTCAGAGACTGTCAGCAGGCAAACCCCCGCCACACACGCCGCCGCGGCCAGGGCGAGTTCGATCGGCGCCGCGACCATCGTCATCGGACCACCCCTGTCAGCAGCGCCGCCGCCAGCGCCACCAAGGCGAGGACCCAGAGAAAGGCGCCCTCCCCCTCCAGGGCATAGCCCACCCCACCGGCGATCCCCAGAATCCCGCGGTAGAGGCGCCAGGCCCCCCGGGCAAGTGGCGAGGCGTCCAGCCATCCAACAATGCGCTCCGCCCGACGGATGCCTGCTTCCAGCCGCCGACGTCGGATCAGAACGACCACCGCCACAGTCACGAGCGATGTGCCGAGGCCGATCCCCATCGCCGGCGAGACCTCGACGCCCTGGCGCAATCCATAGCCGATCGCTGCCACCGGGAACAATGCCAGGCCGACGCCGAATAGCAGCCGGCTGTACCCTTCGGCGCGCTTCCAGGGCGTCTCGGCCAGCAGGCTCATGAATGCAACCCCGGCCGCGAACAGGCCCATGCTGAGTCCCACAATCCCGCTCAGGACCAGTCCGACACCTCCGGAGGGCAGATCCCTCAGCAAGGCGCCTGACGGCGTCAAGGGGAGCCCCAGGCAGGTTACGCCAAGCAGGGCAGGCCACAGTCGATGAAACGGCGTGTGCACTTGCGCCACCGATGCCATTCCCCCCGCAAGCAACATCAGCACAGCGACTGCGCTCACCGCAGGCTCGATATCGATAACGCTCCCGCCCGCGATCAGGGCCAACCCACCAGCGCAAGCCACGAGGTGCGCCCGCGCCTCCAAGGCAGCCGGGGAGAAGGCCCACACCAGACCGGCAGTCAGCGCGGCAATGCCACCGACGAGGATCAGCCATCCCCGCAGCGATCCCCCGGCTGCATCCGGCCACTGCACCCCAAGCTGGATCATCAAGATCGCAGGAGGCATGAGCCGCATGAGCGCGCCGATGCCCCGCCGGGCTGCCGCCTGTGGCGAGAGCCCTAACGGCAGCGGGATCAGTCCAATACGCAGCACCACCCCGAGCGCGAGCATGAGCTCAAGAGCCATCGCTTCGCGCCCCGTCAACTGCCCGCCGCCCCGTCCAAGGGTGGCAACCAGGCCAGCGGTCAGCAGCAGCAGCACCCCGAGCGATTCCACACCTAGCTTCAGGATCGCCTGCTGACCGCCGCGCGCTGCGTCTGTGCGGCGAAGGACATAGACAAAGGCAATGATGTCGAGCAAGATCAGCAGCAATGAAAGCGTCAGCAGATTGCCCGCCATCATCGCCAGCAAGCTCAAGCTGGCATAGACGAGGAAGATCGCCCAGTCTGCCGCGCGCTCGCCGCCATCACGGGCGGGAGCCGTAAGGACCAGCGCGATCAGCACTGTCATCGCCCCATACAGAACATCCCACTGCGTCCTACCCAACCCGAGCACCAACTCGGCTGAGAACAAGGCCTCCGGACGCCACACAGAGACCTCCAGCAGCCCGGCTTGCCAATTGCTGCTCAGGAGGAGGGAGAGCCAAGCCAGGAACGCGCTCGCCAGCGAGATTGACCAAAGGTAGAAGCCGGAGGTCCTGCGGAACAACCCGATCAGCGCCGCGCCGGCCAGGAGCAGAAGCACAGGTAGGACGAGGACCAAGGGGCACCCTCTGCGGCAGGCCGTCGGACCTCGGCCAGCATCGCTAGGATATCATGGGGTGCCCCCATCCTCCCCGTGACGAGCGGGTTAGCCCATCCCTCCGGCCAGCGAGAACCGCCCTTTCTCTCGCACCCCCAGGGCAAGGGCAGGCCTTCCACACATGCACGCATGCTATAATCCCGCCGATTCAGGGGCCGCAGCCAGGGCAACGCGTGCGCGGCAGCGCTTACGCCTCGGTCCCCATGCCAGTGCCCCTCGGCCCGTAGCCTGCGCAGCGAGGGCACCCAGGACGGCGTGGGCCGGCCCACGCCGTCCATCGCGTCCTGCCCGCCGGAGACAGACATGGCAGTTATCCCAGCCGTCAAGGGAACCCGCGATTTCTATCCGGAAGACATGGCCCTCCGGACCTGGCTGTATGCCACAATTCGCCGCGTCTCGGAATCTTTCGGCTACCAGGAATACGATGCGCCGTTCCTCGAGCGGCTTGAGTTGTACGCTGCCAAATCCGGTGAGGAACTTGTCAAGGAGCAGACATTCGTCTTCCCTGACCGGAGTGGCGACTTCATCGCACTGCGGCCCGAGTTGACCCTGGGATTGGCGCGCATGGTCGCCGGCAAATCCAAGTCGCTCACACCCCCATTGCGCTGGTGGTCGTTCGGCCCGTTCTGGCGTTACGAGCGGCCCCAGAAGGGTCGCACCCGGGAGTTCTTCCAGTGGAACGTTGATTTGATGGGGCCGCAATCCCCTGAGGCAGATGCCGAAGTGGCGGCCGTCAGTGCGACGTTCCTCCGTCAGGTCGGGCTCGGCCCCGAGGCCGTCCGCATCCTGGTGAACGACCGTCGTCTCGCCGAGGCTGGCCTGGATGCAATGGGCATCCCAAGTGCCCAACGCTCCACCGTCTTCCGGCTGATCGACCGACGCGAGAAGCTGCCCCCTGGTGCCTGGGAGGCGCAGGCACATGAGGTCGGGCTGGAGGCTGCGCAGTTCTCCGGTCTGCAGCGCCTGCTGGCCGATACCCAGGCGTGGAAACGCTCACCTGAACTCGTGACGTTCTTCGATGCCGTCGAGACCCTGGGCGTGGCAGACTATTTCGCCTACGACCCGGCGATCATCCGCGGACTCGACTACTACACCGGCATCGTGTTCGAGGCGCGCGATGCGGCCGGGGAGCACAGGGCGGTCCTGGGCGGAGGGCGCTACGACAACCTGGTGGGCGAGGTCGGCGGAGATCCGATCGGCGGCACAGGATTTGCCATGGGGGACGTGGTGATCGGGCTCGTGCTGGCCGGTCACCGGGCCCTTCCGGAGCTTCGCCCCAGCCCATCCCAGGTGCTCGTCGCCACTTTCGATGCCGCCACCCGTTCAGAGGCCATGCGCCTGGCGGCCGATCTGCGGGCAGCCGAGATCAACGCCGAGTGGTATCCCGAAGCCGACAAGCTGCAGCGCCAGTACAAGTACGCCGACCGGAGGCGAATCCGCTTCGTTGCCCTGGTTGGACCGGACGAGGTTGCAGCAGGAACGGTCAGCATCAAAGACCTGACCCGCGGCACGCAGGCCGCGCCGCGCCGCCAGGATGCTGCCGCGTATCTGCGCGCGGCGATTGAAGGCCGCAGCGCGGCGTGATAGAATCCGGACCGAATCGCGGTGGCTGCAGCTCAATGCCAGAGCACTGGACTGTGGAGAAAGTGCTTCGCCGCACGAAAAGCGGCCCCCGATGGGTAGCATGAAGGCGCTTGGTGGCTGTAGCTCAATGGCAGAGCATCGCACTGTGGATGCGAGGGTTGCGGGTTCGAGCCCCGTCAGCCACCCCACCTGCCCCACAACGCCCTCCCGGGCGTTGTCTGCTTTCCCCTGCGCACGGGATGCAGGCACCCCGCCGTCCATCGTGACGCTTGCGAAGGATGCCGGCGCGATCGGCCGACCCACATGATTGGTTCCGCGCGGGCCGTCGCTGGCCCAAACATCGCCCTGATCAAATACTGGGGCAACTGTGGCGATCCTGCGCTGCGGCTTGCCGCCAACGGCTCGATCTCGATCACCTTGGATAGCCTGTGGACGGAGGTCCAGGTCACGTTCGACGAGAGCCTGCGGGCAGACTCGCTGCGCGTCAACGACCAGGCAGCGGACGCGGCTCGCCTCGCACGCACCCACGGCTTCCTGCAGACGATCCGCCGCTTCGCCAGCCTCGAGTGCTATGCATCCGTCGAGAGCCGTACTAACTTCCCGATCGGCGCGGGGATTGCCTCATCCGCGGCGGCCTTCGCCGCAATGGCCATGGCGGCCGGCCACGCCGCCGGGCTGCAGTTGGAATTGTCCGAACTCTCTCGCCTGGCGCGACTGGGGTCCGGTTCAGCCTGCCGATCCATCTTCGGCGGGTACGTCGAGTGGATTGCAGGTGCGTCTGACCAGACGTCGCAGGCCGAGCCCCTGTTCCCCCCGAACCACTGGGAACTGGTTGACCTGATTGTGTTGATCGATGAAGTCCATAAGCCTGTGGGCTCGACCGAGGGGCACGCGCTTGCCTCGACCAGCCCGCTCCAACCCGCCAGGCTGGCCGATGCCTCGCGTCGGCTGGATGCCTGCCGCCGCGCGATCCGCCAGCGCGACTTCGCCGCCCTGGCCCAGGTTGTTGAGCTCGACAGCAACATGATGCACGCGGTGATGCTTACCTCCACTCCGCCGCTCATCTACTGGCAGCC
>Ga0105106_10000198_pt1 | contig 41060 bp, 28 predicted proteins | sample PPLLaktember2015_5_FD_79109 | JGI IMG/M metagenome (GOLD analysis project Ga0105106, IMG submission 79109) | Freshwater sediment microbial communities from Prairie Pothole Lake near Jamestown, North Dakota, USA - PPLs Lake P8 Core (1) Depth... | ecosystem: Environmental > Aquatic > Freshwater >... | reverse complement strand
GCACGGCCGTTCAACGCACGGTCGTTCACAGCACGGTCGTTCACAGCACGGAGGTTCGGAGACAGCGGCAGCGCGGTGAGTGCTGCTGCCGCCTTCAGGAAGTCCCGGCGTCTCGTCTTCACGGCCACTCCACCTCCCTGCGGGCCTTCCAGATCGACTCGAGCACGGCCTGCACGTGCCGCGTCTCCGAGAACGGGCTGAGGATATAGGACTTCAGCGCGTTGATGGGCTCGCCATCGTCGCTCGTGCGGTAGCAGTCGGTGAGCGAGATGACCACGCCCTTGCCTTGCAGCGCGTCGGCCTGGATCAGCTCGAAGATGCGGCGGTTGTAGTCGTTGTGGCGCCGCAGGGTCTCGCGCATCGCCGGGTCGTGCCGCTCCTGTTCGGGAATGCTGAAGGTATCCACCCCGTCCGGGTAGACGCGGAACAGCGTCACCGGTCCGAAGTTGTCCCCGTTCATCACCGTGGTGGCCGAGTGCCCCTCCAGTTGCTCGCGCAGCTCCTCTGCCATGGTGACGACGTGGCCCAGCAGGGCCTGGAACCCGCGCGTGCCGAACAGCCGCAGGTTGGCCAGCGCGGCCAGCGGCCCGCTGCCCGAGCGCGATGTCTCGAGCGTGTACTTGCCCGGATGCCGCTCGCCCGACTGGAAGATGTAGGGCGTGTCCACGTCCGCGCGTGTCAGGTGCGCGAAGTCGCGCTTGTCCTTCAGCAGCACCGCGCTCGAGATGTAGGGCGTGAACCCTGTCTTGTGGAAGTCCACGCCGATGGAATCCGCGAGGCCCAGGTGGCGGATCCGGCGCGACGTGCCTGCCAGCGCGCGGACCGTGCGGTGCCGGAACCCGAGCGCGTTCACGTCCCAGTCGTAGTCGTTGAAGACGCTCCACGCCCACCCGATCACCGCGTCGGCGTGCACGTGCGGCACGTAGTCGAGCCCCTGCTCGCGCACGATCCCGTCGCGGACGCGGACGATGGCGGCCAGGTCGTCCAGGCCGAACGCGTCGGTGGTGCCCATGGTGGCGACGATGCACGCGATGCGGCGGCCGCCCGCCACGATGTCGCGCAGGCAGGGCGCCAGCAGCTCCACCTGCATCTGGTTGTCGTCCGTCGCCGGGATCAAGACGACGTTCTCTTCGCCGATGCCGAGCCAGTTGGCCACGGTCAGGCAGGCGTAGTGCGCGCGCTCCGAGCACACGATCACCGCCGGCGTCCGGAGGCCCTTGCGACGCACGCCAGGCACGGCCTTCTCCAGCCCGATCTTGGCGGCGTAGAGCATCGTCCCCGTGCCGCCGAAGGTGAAGACGCCGTCCGAGAGCTCGGCGTCGTAGCCCATCAGCGCCGCCGTCATCGCGAGCGCCTCGACTTCGGCCAGCAGGACCTGTCTCGACGACTCTTCGCTGACGAGGTTCGGGTTGTAGATGGAGGGCAGCAGCCCGCCGATGATGCTGGGGATGGTGGGCGAGGGCACCACGTTGATCTGCGCGCGCGGGTGGCCCCAGATGAACATGCCCGAGAGGTAGTGCACCAGGTCGACAGTGACCGCCTCGAGCGTGCTCGGGTCGTCGGGCACGCGCTTTCGCCGGGCGGCGCCGTAGTCCAGCTCCACCGGGCTGCCCAGCATGGGCGCGGCCGACTTCAACGCATCCACCTGATCGAGCGCGCGGAGGAACGAGAAGACGAAATAGGCGTCGTGCATCCGGTCGGAGACCGGCGCGGGGAACGCCGTCCTGAGCTGCGCGACGAGGCCCTGATACGGGGCCGTCATGCCGCCCCTGCCAGGTGCGCGACGAGCCGGTCCATGCGCGCCAGCGCCCGCTCGCGGCCGACCAGCTCCAGCATCTCGAAGAGGCCGGGGCTCACCATCCGACCCGTCAGCGCCAGGCGCGTGGCGTGAATGAGCGCGCCCGCTTTCAGGCCGCGGCGCTCGGCCAGCGCGCGCAGGTCTCGCTCGAGGATGGGCGCGGCGAACCGTTCCACCTTCGCCCAGGTGTCGCGCAGCGCCTGCACGTGATCGGCCATTCCGGGCGTGGAGAGGTGCTTCCTGACACCCTCATCATCGTAGCCCTCCGGGTCGGCGAAGAAGGGCGAGAGCTGGTCGATGAACTCGTTCAGTCTCTTCGCGCGCGGCTTGAGCAGGCCGAGCACGCTCACGAACCAGTCGCGCTCGTCGCCGAAGAGGGCGTCGCGCCAGTAGCCCGCGGCCTCGAGCCTCGAGCGCAGGCGCGCGATCAGCTCATCGTCGCCGAGGCGCAGCAGGTACTGGTGGTTGAACCAGTCCAGCTTCTCGGTGTTGAAGACGGCGTTGCCGCCCGAGATGCCCTCGAGCGTGAAGCGCGAGACCAGCTCGTCGCGCGACAACAGCTCGTCGTCGCTGCCCGTGCCCCAGCCGAGGAGCGCCAGGAAGTTGACGAGCGCCTCAGGCAGGTAGCCCTGTGCCTCGTACTCCATCACCGACGTGGCGCCGTGCCGCTTGCTGAGGCGTTTCTTGTCGGTGCCCATGATGAGCGGCACGTGTGCGAAGACCGGCGGCGTGGCGCCGAAGGCCTGGAACAGCAGCACGTGCTTGGGCGTGTTCGAGATGTGATCGTCGCCGCGGATGACGTGCGTCACCTGCATGTCGATGTCGTCCACGACCACCGAGAGGTGGTAGGTGGGGTGCCCATCCGAGCGAAGGATGACGTAGTTCTCGATGTGCTCGTTCTCGAACGCGATGAGCCCGTGCACGCTGTCGGTGAAGGTCGTCCTGCCGGGCGGCACCTTGAAGCGGATGGCGCCCTCGTCTTCGACGGCCAGGCCCTTCGCCACCAGGGCGCGGGCGGCAGCACGGTATCTCTCGAGCCGCTCGGACTGGAAGTAGGGCGCGTGCGGCCCGCCCACCTCGGGGCCCTCGTCCCAGTCGAGGCCCAGCCACTTCAATCCGTCGAGGATGCCGCTCACCATTTCCCAGGACGAGCGCTGCACGTCGGTGTCCTCGATGCGGAGGATGAACGTGCCGCCGTGACGCCGGGCGTAGAGCCAGTTGAAGAGCGCCGTGCGGGCGCCGCCGACGTGGAGGTATCCGGTGGGGGAGGGAGCGAAACGAAGGCGTGGGAGCATGGGTCGCGGCCCCCAGAATATCAACGGAACAGCCAGGTCCGAAGGACTGCATCACCCCCGACGAGATCCCGTCACGCGCCGTGCTCCCTCGGGCGACACGAACGGCCATACCCGGCCGCGGGCGTCATTTCGCCCTCATGCCGGGGCACGCTTCTTGCTCCCTCGTCCACAGGGAGATTTCACCATGTCGGCAGCCAGGCCCGGCCGTCACTTGCTCCTGGGTCTCGCGTTCCTCGCGGTCGTGCTTCAGGGCACGCCGGCCGCAGCCCAGTACTTCGGCCGCAACAAGGTCCAGTACCACAGGTTCGACTTCCAGGTGCTGAAGACCGAGACCTTCGACATCTTCTACTACCCGTCCGAACGCGAGGGGGTGGACCTGGCGGCCCGCATGGCCGAACGCTGGAACGCCCGGCTCGAGCGCGTCTTCGACCACCAGCTCCACGGACGCCAGCCGCTCATCCTCTACGCGTCCCACGTGGACTTCGAGCAGACCAACATCATCAGTGGCGAGCTCGGCGAGGGCACCGGCGGGGTCACCGAGCCGCTGCGCCGCCGGATCATCCTGCCGCTGGCCGGCGCGCTGACCGACACGGATCACGTCGTCGGCCACGAGCTGGTGCACGCCTTTCAGTTCGACATGGCCGCCCCGGCCGATCGCCGGCCGGACGAGTACGGCCTGTCCCGCCTGCCGCTCTGGTTCGTCGAGGGCATGGCCGAGTACCTGACCCTGGGACCCGTGGACCCGAACACCGCCATGTGGATGCGCGACGCGGTCCAGCAGGAAGAGCTCCCTGCGGTCGGTGACCTGGAAGACCCGGACTACTTCCCGTACCGCTGGGGTCACGCCTTCTGGGCCTATGTGTGCGGGCGCTGGGGCGACGAGATGGTGTCATCGATGCTCCTCACCGCCCTCGCGGCCGGCGGCGCCGAGGCCGCCATCGAGCAGGTTCTGGGGATCACCACCAAGGAGCTGTCCACCCAGTGGCACACCGCGCTGCGCACCCAGTACGAGCCCATTCTGGCGGCCGCCACTCCGCCGGACCGAACCGGGCAGTTGACCATCACGGGGCAGGAACTGGGCGGCGCACTCAACGTGGGGCCATCGCTCAGCCCGGATGGCCGGTGGATGACGTTCCTGTCCGATCGCGACTTCCTGTCGATCGATCTCTATCTCGCCGAGGCAGCGACTGGGGAGATCGTTCGCCGATTGACGCGGACGGCCACCAACCCGCACTTCTCGAGCCTGCAGTTCATCTACTCGGCCGGCGGGTGGGACCGCGAGAGCCGGAGAATCGCCGCGGCCACGGTGGTGAATGGCCATCCGGCCCTGGCCATTTTCGAGGCGAGCACCGGGAGGAAGGATCGTGAGGTCAGCATCGAGGAGGTGGACGAGATTTTCAACGCGACCTGGTCGCCCGATGGGCAGGCCATCGCCTTCACGGGAATGAAACAGGGGTTAACCGACCTGTTCGTGTACGACCTGAGGGCCGGCACGCTGCGCCGCCTGACGAGCGACGCCTACTCGGACCTTCAGCCGGCGTGGTCCCCCGACGGGCGGCGTATCGCGTTCGCCACGGATCGCTTCTCGGCCAATCTCGACACGCTGTCCATCGGTGACTACCGCCTGGCATTGCTCGATCCTGCCAGCGGCGCCGTCGAGCCCGTGGCCGCGTTCGATTCGGGAAAGCACATCAACCCGCAGTGGTCTCCCGACTCCCGCACGCTGTACTTCATCGCGGAGCCGCACGGCGTGCCAAATCTCTATCGGAAGAACCTCGACTCCGGCGCCGTGGAGCAACTCACCGCGGTTGGCACCGGCGTCAGCGGGATCACGGCCTCGAGCCCCGCTGTGTCGGTGGCGTCACGCACGGGCGCCATCGCGGCGACGGTGTACGACGACGGCCGATACCACATCTACCACCGCGAGCCGTCGGGCATCAGGGCGATTGCGGTGAAGCCGTTCCCCGCCGGGGCGGCGCACCTGCCGCCCATGGACCGCGTGCCGAGCGACGTGGCGACGGCGCTGGCCGATCCAATGCTGGGCGCCGTCGATCCCTCGACGTTCACGACGGAGCCGTACAAGGCCAGCCTCGCGCTCGAGGGCGTGGCTCAACCAACGGCCGGCGTGGGCGTGAGCCAGTTCGGCACCTCGTTCGGCGGCGGCCTCAGCCTCTACTTCGGCGACATGCTCGAGAATCACCTGCTCGGGACGGCCGTGCAGGTGAACTCCGGCATCGGCGGAGGCTTCAGCCCGAACGACATCGGGGCGGAGGTGGCCTACCTGGACCGCGAACACCGCTGGACCTGGGGCGCCACCGCTGGCCAGTTTCCGTACTTGAGCGGCGCGTTCCAGTACGCGGTAGAGCAGGTGCCGAACGGCGATCTCGTCGAGACCGACCGACTGCTGATCTACCGCCAGACCGAGCGCAGTGCGTCGGGCGTCGTGGCCTATCCGTTCAACCGCGCGCGTCGCCTGGAGTTCCAGGGCGGCATCGGCCATATCTCGTTCGAGCAGATCGTCCGGACGACGTCGTACTCGCTCCTCACCGGCGAGATCTACCAGGACACCACCGAGACGACCCAGCTGGCCGAATCGGTCACCCTCGGCACCTCGTCCGCCGCCCTGGTCTTCGACACGGCCAGCTTCGGTGCCACCAGCCCGATCAACGGACGACGATACCGGCTGGAGGCGAGCCCCACCTTTGGCAGCATCAACTTCACCAGCCTGCTGGCCGACTACCGGCAGTACGTGATGCCGGTGCCCTTCTACACCCTGGCGTTTCGCGTCATGCACTACGGCCGCTATGGCACGGGTGGCGAGGACCCGCGCCTCTATCCGATGTACATCGGGTACCCGAGCCTCGTGCGGGGCTACGACGTCGGGACCGTCGAGGGGAGCGAGTGCCTGCCCGTCGCCTGGAGCGATTGCCCCGCCATCGACCAGCTGCTCGGCAGCAAGATGCTGGTCGGCAACGTGGAGCTGCGCTTTCCCCTGCTGCGGCCCTTTGGCCTGTCGCGGAGCATGTACGGGCCCGTGCCCGTGGAGGTGGCGCTCTTTGCCGACACGGGCGTGGCCTGGACCCGCGACCAGACACCAAGACTCCTCGGTGGCTCGCGTGAAGGCGTGGCGTCTGCGGGCGTGGCGCTGCGCGTGAACATCCTCGGCTTCATGATCGGCGAGTTCGATATCGTGCGGCCGTTCCAGCGGCCGCGGCAGGGGTGGATGTTCGCGTTCAACCTGCTGCCGGGGTGGTGAGCGGCAGGGTCATGCGCCGGCGGGTGCGCGCAGCTTCTGGACCTGGTCCGCCAGTACGGCGGCGCTTCGCTCCCACGTGTAGGCCTCGCGCACGCGCTCGCGCGCCGCCACCGCCAGTCGCTGGCCCAAGGCCTCGTCGCTCGCGACGCGCAGCGCCTGCGCGGCCAGGGCCTCCGCGGTGTCGGCCAGCAGCACGTCCCGTTCAGGCTCCAGGTCCAGGCCCTCGATCCCCTTCGAGGTCGACACCACCGGCGTGCCCAGCGCCATGGCGTGCAGCACCTTCAATCGCGTGCCGCCGCCGACGCGCAGCGGCACCACGCAGGCCAGGCTGACGGAAATGTGCGAGTCCACTTCGGGCAGACGTCCCGTGAATCGCACGCCCTCGACCGCGGCCAGGGCGCTGACATCCACGCCCGTCGTTTCACCCGTGACGATGAATTCGAGGTCCGGGCGCGCGCGCCGGATGCGTGGCCAGACATCGCGGACGAAGTACGACACGGCGTCGAGGTTCGCACTGAACGTCACCGCCCCGGGATAGATGATTTGCGGCAGCCGCGCGCGGGCGGCGACGGGGCCATCGGGCACGACCACCCCGTTTGGCACGACGGCCACACGGTCTGGAGCGCACCCCAGGGCGATCAGGTGGTCCCGTTCCGGTACCGAGACCACGGTCACTCGATCGACCCGATCGATCAACCGCCGCAGGAAGCGCCGGTGCTTCCACCACGTCAGCCCGTGACGCGCGCGCCGCCAGGGCGTCGAGGGCCCCGCCGCCACTGGCTGCCTGGCCGCGCCCACCTCCACCTCCTCGAACAGGACAGGGATGCGCGGGCGGGCTTCGACCAGGTGGTACGCGGCGCGGATCTGCATGCCCAGGGCCACGTCGTGCAGGGGTGCCTGAACCGAGATGAGCGCCAGCATCTCGGGGCTCCTCGTCTGCGCGTAGTACCGGGGTACGGCAGAGAGCCACCCCGTCGAGTCCAAGGGACCCGGGGGCGTATTGGGCACCACATGTACGGTCGCGCAAAACCGTCGGAGTGGCGCCAACTGCTCAGGGCCGTCCTCCCGGCCAAACGACAGCAATGTAATCGAGTGATTCCTGGCCAGGGCCTCCAGCAGGTGGGCGATGCGCAGGCGGCTGCCGTTGTCCGTCGGCCAGGGGTACCACGACGAAACGACCAGCACGCGCATGCGGTCAGGCGGCGACAAGCCGGGCCCTGTGGACTTTAGTCACGTCCATGTCTGACTTCCGGTGTGGCTCACCGTATCTGAGGCCCGTGGCGGGCTGCGTCCGTCTCTGCCAGATGGGTGCCCCTACCTACATTCGGGACCCCGAAGGGCCCGCTGGCCCTTGGCTTGCACTATGCAACCATACGCGAACCTCCCCGCCGTGTCAGCCTTTCATCCCGCAACCGGCGCCCGTCGTGTCGTCTCGTGGATGGATGTGACTGACGGGGCGGAAGCCTGTCCAGGGCCCGTTCGCGACGTTCCGGTTCATCACGGATCATGAAGATGTCGTCAGCCACCTACGCCGCCCGATTGTCCGCCCCATACGAGGTCTCCAACGGGCGCGGCCTGTCCATCTGCATACCCGCGTACAACGAAGAGGGTGCCATTGCCGAGACCCTGCAGCGATGCCTGTCGATCGGTGACGCCCTCCAGCGCTCGGGAGTCGAAGCGTTCGAGGTCATCGTCGTGGACGACGGGTCGAGCGACCGCACGGCGGAAATCGTGGGCCGCTTCCCCGACGTGCGGCTGTTCCGCCAGAAGAACCGTGGCTACGGCGCGGCGCTGAAGGCCGGGTTCGAGGAAGCGCGCTACGACCTCATCGGCTTCCTCGACGCAGATGCCACCTATCCCCCAGAGGAGTTCCCCCGCCTGTGCGCCGGCATCCTGGACGGCGGCGCCGACCTGGTCATCGGCTCGCGCATGGCGGGTGCCGAGACCGAGATGCCGGCCGTCAGGCGGCTGGGCAACACGTTCTTCGCCAGCCTGCTCACGCTCATCGGCCGGACGACCGTCACCGACAGCGCCAGCGGCATGCGGGTGTTCAGGCGCGGGGTGCTCGACCTGCTGTCGCCGCTGCCCGACGGGCTGAACCTGACTCCCGTGATGAGCACGCGGGCGGTCCACGAAGGCATTACCCTGGTCGAGTTGCCCATTCCCTACCGCGAGCGCGTGGGCGATTCGAAGTTGAGCGTGGCGCGGGACGGCATGCGCTTCCTGACCACCATGGTCACCACGGCGCTGGCCTACAACCCGGTGCGCATCTTCGGCGCGCTGGGCCTTGGGGGCATGGCCATCGCGGGCCTCACGCTGGCCGGCCTGGCCTGGATGCGCTTCCAGGGCACCACGACGCTGGGCCCGCTCGGCACCTTCGCGGTGTTCGCGGCCCTGGTCTGCGGAGTTGCGGGCGTCACCGTGTTCGCCCTGGGCGCCAGCTTCAACTACCTGGTTTCCCTTTTTTACAATCGACCCATTCGCCAGGGGTTGTTCCGGCAGCCGATCCTGACGCGTCCGGTGGAAACGCTCTTCCTGCCGGTCGGTCTCGTGGCCGGGATCGCCGGTCTGACGATGGCCGGGACCAGCCTCTGGCTGTCGCTTCGGGGATGGCCCATCGAGCGTCTGTGGCTCTACCTCATGGCCAGCGCGATGGCCATGCTGACCGGCATCCAACTGGTGCTATGGTGGCTGATGGCCTCGGTCCTGCGCGAGCTGAGCGCGCGGATGTTGGCCGACCCTGCCGCGCGGAAGGACTCCCGTGTCTGATCACCCCGAGCGCCCCACAACGACGACCTTCGTCCCGCTCCGGAACGTGGGAACGAAGACGCGCACCATCGTCGTGCCGGCGAAGCATCCCGATACCGACGCCATCGCGCAGCAGTACGCCCGGCGGCAGGCAGAGCCCTCGCGACTGGACGTCCTGCTGGTGAACCCGCCGACGCCCGACGGCGCCATCTGGATTCGCTCGCAGCATCGCGTGGGTCGTCGCTCGCGCGAGAACATGATCTGGCCGCAGGTGTCGCTGGCACAGATGGCGGCACTCTTGAGCCCCACCTACACCGTGCGGGTCGTAGACGCGGTGGCCGAGCGGATGGATTGGCCCACCTTCGAGCAGATCGTGCGGGCCGAGCGCCCGCGCTATTACGTGACGCAGCTCACGGCGCCGACGCTGCAAAACGATTTGTACGGGACCTTCCTGGCCAAGGGCGTGGGCGCCGTGACCATGGCGTTCGGCACCCACATCACGCCCATGCCGCGCGAGACGCTGAGGCCTTATCCTTCGCTGGATTACGGCCTGCGCGGCGAGCCCGACCTCACGCTGCGGGATCTCGTGGACCGGCTCGAGGGCCGCCAGTTCGACAGGCCCGACAACATCCGCGCGCTCTTCGAGAAGCACGACGCCACCTATCGCCCGGCGCCGCTTGGGGACGGGCCGGACGGTCGTCCCGACGTGTCGAACATCAAGGGCCTGGTATGGCGGCGCGGCCAGGAGATTGTCGTGAATCCCGACCGGCCGTTCATCGCCGACCTCGACGACCTGCCGGTCCCGCGCTACGACCTGCTGCCGCTGAAAAAGTACCTGATGCCCCTCATCAAGGGCCCCTTCTGCTTCATCGTCACCAGCCGCGGATGCCCGGCCGGCTGCACCTACTGCATCAAGCACGTCAGCTATGGCCCGACGATGCGCCTGCGGTCGCCGGCGCGGCTGATGGAGGAGATCACGCTGCTCCACTCGCTGGGCGTGAAACACATCCACATGTACGCCGACCTGTTCACGGTGAACCGCGACCAGGTGGTGGGCCTGTGCCAGGCGCTCATCGATGCGAAGCTCGGGCTCACGTGGACGTGCAACAGCCGCGTCGACTTCGTGGACCAGGAGATGCTCCAGTTGATGGCGAGGGCGGGCTGCTTCTACATCGCCTGGGGCCTGGAATCGGGGAACAAGGAGATCCTGTCGCACGCGCGCAAGGGCGTGGATCCCGATCGCGCCAGGCAGTCGCTGAAGTGGGCGCGCGAGGCCGGCATCAAGAACTGGGGCTATTTCATCATCGGGCTGCCCGGTGAGACGAAGGCCACCATCCGGCAGACCATCGACTTCGCGAAGGCGCTGCCGCTCGACATCGCGCTCTTCCACATCGCGGCGCCCTACCCGGGCACGCCCTTCTTCCACGAGGTGGTGAAGAACGGCTGGTTCCGGCCGGGCGTGCGCTGGGAGGAGGTGGACATGGACGAGTCCACGGTGCTCGACTACCCGGATCTTCGCGCCGAAGAGCTGGAGTACTGGCAGAAGCGCGCGTTCCGCGAGTGGGCGCTCCGGCCGGGGCCGATGATGACCTACGCCAAGATGCTGCTGTCGGATCGGCGCACCTTCCGTTCGGCGATGGAGGTGGGCCTGCAGCACCTGGGATGGACGCGCCGTGCGGCGCCGCGCGAGGTGGCGATCGCGCAGGCCAAGCGCGCGGGGAGCGCTCCCGCATGAGCCAGGGCCGCCTGCCCGTCGACCCGCACGACGCGCTGGTCCCGGCGCGCGAAGCGCCGATGGCCCGCTACGTGCCGGCGCCGCCCGATTTCGGCACCCCCGGCGACGAGTCGTTCAACGTCCGGCGCCTCGTGTGGGCGCTGTGGCGCCGCCGCTGGCAGATTCTCGGCGTGATGATGCTGGTGTTCGTGCCGGCCACCCTGGGCACGCTGATGGCCGAGCGGCTGTATCGAGGCACGGCGCTGCTGCAGGTCAACGTGGATGCGGTGCGCGTGCTGCCGTACCAGGACGTGTCCACGCCGACCGTGCCGGCGAACTACCTGTTCATGATGACCACGCAGGAGCAGGTGCTCACCGGTCCCGGGCTCGAGGCGCGCGTGGCGACCCGCTTGCGCCAGGAGGCCGTGCCCGCGCTGGCGGCCGAGGCCGAGCGCGTGGGCCGCCGCCGTGAGATCGCGCAGGTGCCCAACAGCCAGGTGTTCCGCATCAGCTACCTCGCGCCCCAGGCCGAGGTGGCCGCCATGGTGGCGAACATCTACACCGAGGAATACATCAAGATGCGGTTCGAGAGCAGCCAGGAGACGCGGCTGCAGGCCCGCCGGCTGCTCGAGCGCGAACTGGCCACGCTCGAGACCCGCGTGCAGGAATCGGAGAAGGAGCTGGTGGCCTACGCCGAGGCCCACAACATGTATCGCAACGAGTCGGGCCAGGGTGACCTCGCGCAGGACAAGCTCGCCATGCTCGCCCGGCAGCTCATCGAGGCCGAGTCGGAGGAAGTCGCCGCACAGTCACGGCTGGAGACGGTGCGGCAGGCCTCGCTCGCGGATTTTCCCAAGAGCCTCGAGACCGAGCTGCTGTCCAGCCGTCGCTCGGCGCTGTTGCAGCTCGAACACGATCTCACCTCGCTGCGGGCGAGCTTCGGCGAGAACTGGCCGGCGGTGCGGCAGAAGCGCGAAGAGATTGCCAACGTCACCGAGCAGCTGAACCGCGAGCGGGAGGCGGTGCTGGCCCAGGCCCGCGAGCAGGGCGCGCAGGATCTGCGCACCGCCGAGAACAAGCGCAGCCGGCTCGCCGCGGCGAAGGCCGAGCAGGAAAAGCTCGTCGTCGACCTGCAGAAGGCGTCGGTGCAGTACAACATCATCCGTCGCGAGGTCGAGACCAACCAGAAGCTCTTCGAGGGCATCATGTCGCGCCTGCGCGAGGCCGGCATCGCGCCCGGCATGGAGCTCGGCGACGTCCACGTGCTCGAACGGGCGATGCCCAACCCGGCGGTCGCGCGCCCGAACGTATTCTGGAACCTGCTGCTGGCGGCGGTCCTCGGCCTGGCGCTGGGCCTCTCGGTCGCCATGGTCCACGACTTCTGGCGCGGCTCGATTACCACCATCGAAGATCTCGAACAGGTCAGCCCGCTGCCCGTCCTCGCCACGGTGCCCGAGGTGCGGCCCGCGCGGTTGAAACTGGCGAACGTCAGCGGCCTGGTGGTGTGGCGCTCGGGCGCGACCGACGAGGCTACGGGCCGGCCCTCGTCCACCCGCGCCGACATCAGCCAGACCCCCGAGGGCTCCGAGGCCATTCGCACGCTCTGCGCGGCGCTGCTGCTGTCGCAGTCGACTCGTCCGCCGCGGATCCTGGCGGTGACCTCGGCCGCGCCCGGCGAGGGCAAGACGACCGTGGCCGTGCAGCTGGCACGGGCGCTGGCTGACACGGGCGCGCGCACGCTGCTCATCGAGTGCGACATGCGCCGGCCGGCCTTTGGCGAGGAGTTCGGCATCGATGCCGACGGCGGCCTCAGCCTGTTCCTGGCCGGCCATGTGATCCGGCCCACCGTGCACCCGACGTCGAACCGCGCGCTGTTCGTGATTGGCGCCGGCCCGACGGCGCCCAACCCGGTGGCGCTGCTCAACTCCGACCGGATGTCGAAGTTCCTGGAGGCCATGGCCGACGCCTTCAAGTTCGTCATCGTCGACACGCCTCCCGCCGTCCCGATGGCCGATGCGCGCGTGGTGGGCGCCAAGGCCGACGGGGTGCTGATCGTCGTGCGCGCCGGCCAGACGCCGGCGCACGCGTTGCGCCGGGTGCAGGTGGCGCTCGAGCGCACGGGGTCGACCATCCTCGGGACCGTGCTGAACGGTACCGATGGCTACGACCTGGCGTCGTATCGCTACTACGGGCGCGACAACCAGACAGCCTGACAGGTTGGTGGCTGCCCACCCGCCTGAAGGGAAGAGCGAAACGTGAGCAGTGAAAGGCTCGGAGCGCTGGCGGGGCTCCGGCTCTATGTCGAACGCCAGGCCGCCAGCCCGTGGCGCTACGTGCTCGAGCAGACGGTCGTGGGACTGGCCGGCTGGGTGCCCACACCGGTGGGCATGGCGCTGAGGGCTGTCGCCTACCGACTGGTGCTGACGATGCGCGGCGTGGCAGGAATCGAGCGCGGCGTCAGGCTGCGCTTCGCCAGCCACGTGGTGCTCGAGCACGGCGCTTACCTCGACCAGGGCGTCTACCTGCACGCCTGTCCCGCGGGCATCCACATCGGCGCCCGGTCGCTGGTCATGCACGGCTCGGTGCTGCACGTCTACAACTTCCGGAACCTGCCGCACGCCGGCATCTGGGTCGGCGACGACTCGCTGATTGGTGAGTACAACGTCATTCGCGGGCAGGGAGGGGTCCGGATCGGCCATCGCGTGTACACCTCGCCCATGGTGCAGATCATCGCCGTCAATCACGTGTTCGACGATCCCTCGCGTCCCTTCATCGACCAGGGCATCACCGCCGAGGGCATCACCATCGAAGACGACGTGTGGATTGGGTCGGGCGCGGTCATCACCGACGGCATCCGCGTGGGCAAGGGCGCAGTGATCGCGGCCGGGGCCGTGGTGACCAAGGACGTCGACCCCTACACGGTGGTGGGCGGCGTGCCTGCGCGCGTGTTGCGGCGTGTCGGCGAGGTGGCGTCGGCATCGGGGCCGCAGGTGCACTTCGCGCCGGGGGGACACGCGTGATCACGGCGTCGCCGGTCATGCCCGCTTCACGCCCGTCCGGCTGGGCGAGCCGGCGTGGCGTGGGGTTGTGGCTGGCGGCATTTGGTGCGGCCATCGCGCTGGGATACCTGCTGCCGCCAGAGACCCTGCTGCTGCTGGCCGCCGGCGTCGTGGCGCTGGTCGCCGTCCCGGCCCTGATCACACCGGCCGTGCGATTGCCGTCGTTCGGGCTCGGTGCCCTGCTCGTGGCGGCGGTCCTGATGCCGCTCAACCTGCGCCGCGGCGGCACGCCGATCAGCCTGTGCCTGCTCGTGGCCGCAGCGGTGTGCGCGACGGCACTGCTGCAGCGCTGGATGAGACCGCCCTCCACCGTGCCTCTGACGCGAGCCGAGCGCGCGGTGGCGGCCTTCCTCGGCGTCGCGATACTCGCCTTCGGTGTGGGCCAGTACCCGTGGTTCCCGGCGCCTCCGGCGCCGATGTCCGCCCAGCTCGGCGGGCTCGGGCTGTTCCTGCTCTCGGGCGGGTTGCTGCTGTCCGTCGGGCGTGAGATGCGTTCGCTCGTTCAGCTCGAACGCCTCACGTGGCTGTTCCTCGCCGCGAGCACCGTCGCGGTGATCGCGATCATGGTGCAGCCGCTTCTCCCCGACGTGGCGCTCTTCAACGTGGTCGACGCCACCACCGTGGGCAGCATGTTCTGGACGTGGGTCGTGGCGATCAGCGCCAGCCAGGCGCTCTTCAATCGCGAGCTCGCACTCCCCTGGCGAGTGGCGCTCGCGGCTCTGACGCTGCTGACGCTGGCGCGCGGGCTGCTGATGGCCTTTTCGTGGGCGTCTGGCTGGCTGCCGCCGCTCGTCGCGCTCGGCGTCGTTGTCTTCCTTCGCTTCCCGCGCCTGTCGGTGGGAGTGGGGCTGCTGTCGCTGGCGCCGCTGCTGCTGTTGTCGAGCGCCGCGGTGGCCCCGGTTGCCGAGGAGGAGAGCTACAGCCTGATGACGCGCCTCGAGGCGGTGCGCGTGCTGTGGCAGGTGGTGGAGCGCAACCCCTGGCTGGGCCTGGGGCCCGCCAACTACTACCACTACACGCTGCAGTTCCCGATCCTGGGCTGGTATGTCCGCTTCAACTCGCACAACCAGTACCTGGACATCGTCGCGCAGGTGGGCGTCGTGGGTCTGCTGGCGTTCTTCTGGGTGGTCGGGGAAGCGGCTCGGCTCGCCTGGCAGCTCCGCGCGCGAAGGTCGTCCCGCTTCGCGCGGGCCTATTCGGTGGGCGTGCTCGGCGGGCTCGCGGGTTCGCTGGCGGCCTGCGCGCTCGCTGACTGGGTGGTGCCGTTCGTCTACAACATCGGCATCCCCGGCTTCAGGTCCAGCCTGCTCTTCTGGTTCTTCCTCGGCGGCGCCGTTGCCCTTCGACGCATGATGCTCGCGGGCACCGAGCCCGCACTCGGTGCCACGGACACTCCACCATGCATGACGCGATTGGCCTGATTCCCGCCGCCGGAAAGGGCGTGCGGCTCGGCCTGCCCTATCCGAAAGAGCTCTACCCGATCATCCGCGAGAACCGCTACAAGCCGGTGGCGCAGTTCGTGGTGGACAACCTCGTCACGGCCGGCGTCCGCGACATCGTCATCGTGATCAACGAGACGAAAGCGCAGCTGCTCGGGTACTTCGGTGACGGCCGGCGGTTCGGCTGCAATATCGCCTACACCGTGCAGGAGCCGCGCGCGGCGGAGGGCAGCTCCACGTCGCCGGGCCTGGCCGACGCACTCGACGCGGCCTACCATCTCACCCGCGGGCGCACCGTGTTCTTCGGCATGGCCGACACGATCATGACACCTCCCGACGTCTTCGCGCGCACGGCGGCGGCCATGACGCCCGAAGACGACGTGATGCTGACGCTCTTTCCGACCACGCGCCCCGAGAAGTTCGGCATGGTGCGCCTGGGCGAGGGCGGGCAGGTCATCGCGATCGTGGACAAGCCTCGCGAGAAGACGACGCTCACCGAGATGTGGGGCGCCATCGTCTGGCGTCCCCGTTTCACCGAGCGGTTGCACGAGAGTGTCCAGCGGAAGGAGCTGGACTTCGCGAAGACCCTGAACGGCGCCATTCGTGACGGGTTGCGCGTGCGCGGCGTGGCCATTTCGGACGGCAGCTTCAGCGACCTCGGCACCTACGAGGAAATACGCGAGCTCGATCTCTCGTCGCGGCAGCCGTAGCTGTTTCGTGCGCATCCTGTTCGCCTCGCAGTTGCTGCCGTTCCCGCTCGATGCGGGACCGAAGGTGCGCGCGTACTACGTGCTGCGGCACCTCGCCGAAGCCGGCCACGACGTGACGCTCCTCTGCTTCGTGCGGCCCGACGACCGGCCGCAGGACCTCGAAGAGATGGCCCGCTGGTGCCGGGCCGTGGAGCCGGTGCCGATGTCGCGCTCGCGCCTGCGGGACCTCCGCGACGGGGCCCTCAGCCTCGTGTCCCAGCCCCCGTTCCTGATTCGTCGCGACCGGCGCCCGGAGATGAACACGCGTGTCGCCCGGCTGTTCGCGACGGGTGCCTTCGATGCCTTTCACGCTGATCAGTTGTGGATGGCGCCCCTGGCGGATCTCTGCGGCACCGTGGGACTGAAGGTCCTGGACCAGCACAACGCGGTGTTCAAGGTGCCCGAGCGAATGGCCACGCACCACCCGAACCCGGCCGCGCGCGTGCTGCTGCGGGCGGAAGCGTCCAAGCTGGCGCGATTCGAGCGCGCCACGGTCGATCGGTTCGACGACGTGGTGTGGGTGAGCCGCGAGGACCGCGAGGCAGTGTCCGGTCCTGCCGGCACCCGGCGCCAGCACGTCATTCCCATTGCGGTGGATCCGCAGGCCAGCGCGCCCGTGCCGCGGCCCCGGCCGTTCCGCGTCACGTTCCTCGGCGGGCTGCACTGGCCGCCGAACGCCGACGGGGTCCGCTGGTTTGCCCAGCACGTGTGGCCGGCCGTGACGCGGGCGGCGCCGGGCGCCACCTTCACGGTGATCGGCAAGGGTGCCAGCCGCGTGCTCGACTCGGATCCGTCGGCGCGCATCGACGTGTTGGGCTACGTGCAGGATCTGCGGACCCTGCTGGGCGAAACGGCGGCGTTCGTCGTGCCGCTGCGCACCGGCGCCGGGATGCGCGTGAAGATTCTCGACGCGTGGTGCTGGGGGCTGCCGGTGGTCTCGACCACCATGGGCGCTGAAGGCATCGACGTCACGCCGGGCGAGGACATGCTCGTCGCCGACCAGCCGGCCGCATTCGCGGACGCGCTGGTCGGCATGCTGACGGATCAGGCGCTGGCGTGCCGCATCGCGGCGGGCGGCCGCGCCACGGTGGAAGCCCGTTACGACTGGCGGAAGGTGTACGAGGCGTGGAGCCAGGTGTACCACTGAGCGTGCTCTTCGTCGTGCCGTATGCGCCGACACGCATTCGCACACGGTCGTACCACCTCATCCGGGCACTGGCGGGGTGTGGCGTGGGCGTCACCGTGGCGACGGTCTGGGGCGACGAGCACGAGCGTGCCACGGTGGACGCGCTGGCGCGTGTGGACGGCGTGCGTGAGGTGATGGCCGAGCGCGTGTCGAAGGCCGCGTCGCTGTGGAACTGCCTGCGGGCCGCACCGGGACGCGATCCGCTGCAGGCGCACTTCAGCTGGAGCAGCCGGCTGGCCGGGCGATTGATCGACCGGGTGAGCGCGGGAGGCATCGATGTCGTCCACGTCGAGCACCTGCGAGGGGTGCGCTACGGGCTTGCGCTGGCCGATCGGCGCGAGCAGGGCGGCGCCAGGCCCGCGCTCGTGTGGGACGCCGTCGACTGCATCACCAGCCTCTTCCGCCGCACGGCCGATCAGAGTCAGGCATGGAAGGCCCGGTGGGCCGCGCGCCTCGAGCTGCCGCGCACCGAGCGGTACGAGGCCGTGGCGGCCGGCCGGTTCGACCGGGTGGTGGTGACATCGGCCGATGACCAGCGCGAGCTGCGCGCCCTGCCGGGCGGCGACCAGCTGTCAGCCGACCGCGTGGGCGTGCTGTCCAACGGCGTGGACCTCGACGGCACGATGTCGGCGACCGGCGCGCGCGAGGCGAACACAGTGGTGGTCACGGGCAAGATGAGCTACCACGCCAACGCCACGGCCGTGCTGTGGCTGGCGCGGACGGTGATGCCCCACGTATGGGCCGTGGCGCCGGACGTGCGGCTCTGGATCGTGGGCAGCCGCCCGCCGCGCGAGGTGGCGGCCCTGGCGGGCCCGCGCGTGCAGGTGACCGGAGAGGTGATCGACGTGCGTGAATACCTGTCGCGCGCATCGGTGGCCGTGGCCCCCATCCAGTACGGCGTGGGCGTGCAGAACAAGGTACTCGAGGCGCTGGCGTGCGGCACGCCGCTCGTGGCGACGCCAAGGGCCGTGGGCGACCTGGCGGTTCGGCACGGCAGCGACCTCGTCGTGGCCGATGCCCCCGAAGACTTCGCCCGGGCCATCGTGTCGCTGCTGGCCGACGGCGACCGGCGCGCCGCGCTCTCGCGCGCGGGGCGCGCGTTCGTGGAGCAGCATCACGGCTGGCCCGCGATGGCCACTCGACTGACCCGGATCTACCAGGAGGCCCTGGCGTGGCGATGACCTCTAAACCCCTGCCGTTCACGAGCTCGCGCGTCCCCCTGAGCCACCCTGAGGTGTCGGGACCCTCGCTGCAGGTGCAGCGTGTGCTGATGGCGGGCTGGCTCGTCCTGACCGATGCGCTGGCCCTGGCGGCGGCGTTCCGCCTGGCCTACTGGATTCGGTTCGACCTCCAAATCACGGTGGCACCAGAGGTCATCGAGTCACCCTCCACCTACTTCCAGCTCGCCGTCACGCTGATCCCGGTCTGGCTGCTGCTGTTCGCCTTCTCGAGCCTGTACGATCCACAGGCCAAGCTGGGCGGCATCCGCGAGACCTCGCGGTGCTTCACGGCCTGCACCGTCGCCACGATGCTGGTGGTGGTGGCCACCTTCCTGATGCCGACCTTCGTGGTGTCGCGCCTGTGGCTTATCGCGGTGTGGCTGCTGTCGTTCCTGCTGGTGTCGGCCAACCGGTTCGTGCAGCGGCGGGTGCTGTACGCGGCGCGCCGGCGCGGCTACCTGCTTCGCCCGGCGCTCATCGTGGGCACCAACGAGGAGGCGAAGAGCCTGGCCGGCTTCCTCGCCGACCCGCAGGCGTCTGGCGTGCGCACACTCGGGTTCGTGGCCACCCGCGCGCACCAGTCCTCCTCTTCCATGCCGGTGCCCATCCTCGGGCGCACCGCGGAACTGGCCACACTGGTCACCAGCCATGGTGTAGAGGACGTCATCGTCGCCATCACGGCGTTGCCGCGTGAGGAACTGCTGTGGCTGTGCGAGGAGCTCGACGCCCACCCGGTCCAGTTGCGGCTGTCGTCCGGGTTGTACGAGCTGCTGACCACGCGAGTGGAAATCCGGCAGTTGGGCCCGATGCCCCTGCTCAGCCTGCTGAAGATGCGGCTCGATCCCACCGAGGCGCTGCTGAAGGGGGTCTTCGAGCGCACGTCCGCGTTCCTGGGGCTCCTGGTGCTGTCCCCCTTCCTCGCGGCCCTCGCCCTGTGGATTCGGCTCGACTCGCCGGGCCCGGTGTTCCACCGGCGGCGCGTGCTGGGTGTGGGCGGGCGAACCTTCGACGCCTTCAAGTTCCGCACGATGCACGTCGATGGTCACGAGCGGCTGGCGGACCACCCGGACTCGGTGGCCGAGCTCCAGTCGAATCACAAGCTGAAGGAGGACCCGCGCATCACGAACGCCGGGCAGTTCCTCCGCCGCTACAGCCTCGACGAGCTGCCTCAGCTCATCAATGTGCTGCTGGGTCAGATGGCGCTCGTGGGGCCCCGGATGATCACGCCCGAGGAAGCGGCCAAGTACGGGCGGCAGCGGATGAACCTGCTGAGCGTGCGCCCCGGCATGACGGGGCTGTGGCAGGTCTCGGGGCGCTCGGACCTGAGCTACGAAGAGCGCGTGCGCATCGACATGTACTACGTGCGCAACTACAGCCTGTGGCTGGACCTGCAGATCCTCTTCATCGAAACGCTGCCCGCCGTCGTGAAAGGCAAGGGCGCTTATTGACGACGGGCCGTCGCGTGAGCGTGACGCTGGCCATTGCGTGCGGCCTGGGCCTGCCTTCACGCGCGGTGCAGCCCGGCGCGCAGGCTCCGGCGACGCTGGCGATCGTGGACGTGCAGCAGATGCCGCCGGCCACGCTGCCGCAGTTCGGGTTGCTGGAGGTGCAGTTCCAGGTGATTGGGTCGCAGGCATCGAACCTGCAATGGCCCTTCGACGCCAGTCCACCCGCCGGCGTGCCTCATGGCGAGGGCATCTCGGTGGACGCCGTGTTCACCGATCCCGATGGGCGACGCTACAGCCAGCCGGCTTTTCACGCCCGCGAGTTCGTCGATGGGGTCGAGGAGGGTCGCGACTGGCACCTGCCGACCGACCGCACCGCGTGGCACGTCCGCTTCACGCCGAACCGGCCGGGCTCGTGGCACTACACGGTCACGGCCCGCGATCGAAGCGGCGAGGTGGTGTCGCCGGGACGTACCTTCATGGTCACGGCGTCACCGGCCCGCGGCTTCATCCGAGTCAGTGCCGCCGATCACCGGTACTTCGAGTTCGACAACGGCGTGCTGTTCACCGGCCTGGGATTCGAGGTGCCGGAGTTCCTGGACGAGCCGGGCACGCGCGGCGCCGCCGAGTATCAGCGGATCGCCGGGTTCGGCGTGAATTTCGGGCGCCTCACCATCGCGTCGCTCTTCGGGTCGGCCTGGAACCCGTGGATTGGCGGGCGCAATCAGTACCGGGGCTATCTGCCGGTGACGGGGCTGGTGCCGTATCGCGACACAGCCACTGGAGAAACCACGCTGGCCATGCGGCTCGACTATGAGCCCGAGGGCGACAGCGGGTGGTTCGATGCCTGCCGGTTGCAGACGATCGACAACCCCGAGTCGGTGAAGCCGCGCACGCTGTACCGGCTTCGGGTCCAGTACCGCGCGAACGGCATCGCCGGGCCACGAGATCCGGGGTACCCGAAGTTCGGGGTGGTGGCCAAGATCGGCGGCTCGCATCCGGACTGCTACGAGCCCGAGACCGGGACCCCCATCACGCTCTACGGCCGCGACACCGACGGCTGGACCGAGTTGATGGGCGAGTGGTGGTCTGGCGACGAGCGGTTCCTGCCCCGCCTGCACCTGGCGCTCGAGAACGTGCGCTCGGGCGCGGCCCATGTGCGGTCCGTCTCGATGCGCGAGGTGCTCGGCGGCGTGGAGGAAGGCCCCGAAATCGTCATCCGCCCCTCGACCGAGGTGCACACCTACGTGGCCGAAGAGCAGGCCCACGCCTTCGACAAGGTGATCGCCAACGCCGAGCGCACGGGTGTCTACCTGAAAATCGTCCTGGGAGAGCTCAACGACAAGCTGTACTTCAAGATCGACGACGACGGTGAGTGGGTGTTCGGCGAGGACAACGTGGACGGCTTCTACGGCCTCGGCCGCCGCGTGAACAAGACGCGTTGGCTGCAGCAGGCGTGGTGGCGCTACGTGCAGGCCAGGTGGGGCTACTCACCAAGCGTGCATTCGTGGGAGCTCGTCAACGAGGGCGACCCGGCGGCGGTCAAGCACTACGAGATGGCCGACGAGTTCGGCAAGTTCATGCACTGCCGCGTATTCGGCGTCGAGCCCGGCGTCGGTCCCGGCGCGCGCTGCACGCTCGATCACCCGAACGACCACCTGGTGACCACTTCGTTCTGGCGGACGTTCCCGGCGGCCGAGTTCTGGAGCAACGCCGCCTATCCGAACCTTGACTACGCCGACCTGCATGCCTACATCGCGACCAGCACCGCGCCGCGCGACGAACGGCAGGCCATGACGATGGACACGGCGTACTTCCACCTGTGGCACAGCGAGACCGTCGCGCGCGCGAAGGTGGGCAAGCCCGTCGTTCGCGGCGAGGCCGGGCTGGACCTTCCGGAGGATCATCGCGAGCAGGCGCTGCCGCTGGGCTCGGACACGCGCGGCATCTGGCTGCACAACTTCCTCTGGGCCACGCTCGATTCCGGCGGGCTCTACGAGCTGTACTGGTGGCGCCGCCACATCTGGAGCGACACCTACGACCATCGCGCGGCCTACGCGGCGCTCTCGACGTTTCTGCGAGACGTGCCGCTCAACAGGGGCGGTTACCAGGACTGGGGTGGCACGGTCACGCCCGACACGTTGCGCGTGGTGGGGCAGAAGCACATCGGTGATGGTCGCATGCACCTGTGGATCCAGAACCGGCAACACCAGTGGCGCCGGCCCTCGAATCGTGGAACGCCGGACCCGGTGTCCGGTATCATCAGTGTTCCGGGCTTCGAGCCGGGCGCGGCCTACCTCGTCGATTGGTGGGATACCTACGCGCCGGCGGGCCGCCTCATCGTCCAGGAGCGGGTGGTTGCCGACGCCGCTGGCACCCTGCGCATCGTCGTCGCGCCGCTGGCCACGGACGTGGCCGTGAAGATTCGTCCCGAAGATCGCCAGCCGCCTGCGGGCGTTGCCGGCCAGTGAGGGCACACCCATGAACCATCGATCCCTCCGTAGCCTGATGGTGCTGCTCGCCGTCGCAGGCTGGATGGCACTCGCTCCGGCGCCTGCGGCTGCGCAGGTGGATTCCGACTTCATCGCCTTCCCGCGGAACTTCGTGGACATGAGCGGGCGGAACACGAAGAACCCGCGGCAGCTGCCGTTCAACCGCATGCCGGGGCTGTCGCCGGACTACGAAGTGGGGCCCGGCGACGAACTCGACATCACCATCGTTGGCGACCAGCCGCAGAGCTTCTCGCTGAAGATCAGCGGCGCCGGCGAAATCACGGTGCCGCTCGTCGGGCCGATCAAGGTGGCCGGGATGACCGCGGAGCAGGTGGAGACCGCCATTGCCGCGAGCCTCAAGGAACGGAATCTGATCAACCACCCCGAGGTGCTCATCTTCATCTCGGCCTACGAGTCCAAGACCATCTACGCGCTCGGCGAAGTGGACCGTCCCGGTGAGTACGGCGTGTCGTACCAGACCAAGCTCGCGGATCTGATCTTCATGGCCGGCGGGCTGGACTTCACCGCCGCACGCTACGGCTTCCTGCACCGCCGGGTGTCGTCGGCCACCGCCCCCGACTGGCGGCCCACGTTCGTTGCGGCCACGCAGGCCGAGCTCGCCCGATCGCCAGACCAGCCACGGCCCGGTTTCGAGGTCATCCGCATCGATCTGCAGCCGCTCAAAGAGGGCCGCGCCTTCGAACAGAACATGGTGCTCCGCAACGGCGACGTGTTCTATGCGCCGCGGCGCACCATCGACGTGGTCTACGTCATCGGCGACGTGGGTCACGCGGGTGCGTTCGAGATGCCCGAGGAGAAGAAGCTCACGGCGCTGCAGGCCATCTCGTGGGCCGGTGGCCCGACCAGGACCGCCAAGATGAGCAAGGGCGTGCTCGTGCGCTTCGAGGCCGGCCAGCGTCGCGAATCGGCGGTGGACTTCGAGGCCATGCTGCGCGGGGCCACGCCGGACGTCGAAGTACAGCCCAACGACGTGATCTTCGTGCCGGGTAGCGAGGCCAAGACAATGGGTTACGGCATCCTCGCCACGGTTCCGCGGATCCTGTTCGGCCTCGCCATTTTCTAGGCACTCGCGCAGGGGAACCCGCCATGAACATCGTGATCCCGTCGCACCGCCGAGTCCTTCCCGCCGCCACGTCGTGCCTGCTCTTCGCGCTGGCTGGCCCCGCCGTGGCGCAAGTGACGCCTCCTGCGCCCGCCGCGGGCCCCGCGCCCGTCGCGACCTCAGCACCCGTCACGTCGCAGGTTGCGGTTCCTGGAGCGGAGCGCGAGCCCGGTTACCGCATCGGCCCCGGCGACCTGCTCTCGATCGCCGTTTCGAACATCAAGCAGTTCGAGCAGACCGTGCGCGTCAGCAACACGGGCAAGATCCACGTGCCGTTTCTCGGCGTGATCAAGGTGGCCGACATGACGCCGTCCGAACTGGAGCGCCATCTCGCCGGGCGCCTGCGAGAGGACGGCCTGGTGAAGGACCCCTGGGTTGGCGTCAGCATCCAGCAGTACCGGGCGCAGCCCGTCTACATCCTGGGCGAGGTGATGGACCCCGGCCAGTTCGTCATTCGCGATGAGATGTATCTCATCGATCTCATCACGCTGGCGGGTGGCTTCAACGACGTCGCCACGCCGGTGGGCTACCTCTATCGGCGTCGTCCGGACACCGGCGCGGCCGTCGCGACCGACGGCGACGCGACCACCGACGGGGCCGCCAACGGGAATACGGGACCGGCTGATGAAGCCGTCGAGATCGATTTCCGCGCGCTGAACGAAGGCCACCGCCCCGATCTCAACGTCAAGCTCCGGGGTGGCGATGTGCTCTATGTGCCGCAGCGCAAGAAGGAGCACTTCTTCGTGGTTGGCGACGTCAACCAGCCCGGCGCGTACGAGTTCCCGGAGCAGGCGGCGCTGCTGACCAGCCAGGCCCTGGCCAGGGCCGGGGGACCGCTGCGGACGGCGAAGCTGAACAAGGCCATCCTGGTCCGATTCGACGAGACCGGGCGGCGGCTCGAACTGCCGGTGGACATCAAGGCCGTGTTCGCGGGCAAGAAGCCCGAGGTGCCGTTGAAGCCGAACGACATCATCTTCGTGCCGGGCAGCACGGCAAAGACCCTGGCGTACGGCCTGCTCGGCGCCGTGCCCATGGCCGTCGAGCAAACGGCCATGCGCAACCAGTGACAGCGGGTGGGGCCTCGGCCCGTGGCGGCGGGTCGCTCGCTCGTGCCCCCCTGGTGGCCTGCGTCGTCCTCAATAGCAATCGCCGTGAGGACACCCTGGCCTGCCTTGCGTCCATCGAGGCCTGCACCTACCCGAACCTGCGCGTCATCGTCCTGGATTGCCAGTCCACCGATGGATCCCCGACAGCGGTCCGCGCACGCTTTCCCGACGCTGAGGTGATCGAGCTCACCGAGAACCGCGGGTACGCGGGCAACAACAACATTGGCATCTGGCGGGCCATGGAACTTGGGGCGGACTGGGTGTGCGTGCTCAACGAGGACGTGGTGGTCGACCCCCGCTGTATCGAGGCGATGGTGGAGGTGGGAGACGCCGAACCGCGCATCGGCGTGGTGGGGCCGATCGTGTACCACCACGACGAGCCAGGCGTCATCCAGTCGGCGGGCGGCGGGCTCACGCGCTGGTGGGAAGGCTTCCACTGGGGCCAGAACGAGACCGATCGCGGGCAGTTTGCCAGCCCTCGCGACGTGCAGTGGATCTCCGGCTGCGCCATCCTCGTGCGGCGCGCGGTGATCGAGGCGGTCGGCGTGATCGACGAGCGCTTCTTCATCTACTGGGAAGAGACCGAGTGGTGCGTGCGGGCTGGCCGGGCCGGATGGCGTCTCGTGCTCGCGCCCTCGGCGCGCGTGTGGCACAAGGGCGTGCAGCGTGACTATCGGCCCAGGCCGGCGGTGACCTACTACAGCACCCGCAACCGGCTGCTGATGCTGTCCATTCAACGTGCGCCGCTCGCGGCCAAGGCCGTCGCGTGGGCCCAGATCGTGCGGACGCTCACGAGCTGGAGCGTGCGTCCGAAGTGGCGGGACAAGCGGGATCACCGGCAGGCGATGTGGCGCGGGGTGACCGACTTCGTCCGTGGACGCACCGGGCGGATGCCCGCATGAAGGTCCTCTACGTCACCAATGGATTCCCGCCCCACCGGTGGGCGGGCACCGAGGCCTACACCGCCGCCATCGCCCAGGAGTTCCACCGACGCAACCAGGACGTGCAAGTGCTCTGCGTGGGCGACTGGGAGAGCGGCGACGCCTGCTTCAACGGGCACGAGGACGCCGTCTACGAAGGCGTTCCGGTTCGGCGACTGAAGCTGAACTGGACGCGCGCCGACGATCCGTTCACGTGGCTCTACGACAATCCCGTCATCGCCGATCTGTATGGCCGCCTCCTGGACGAGTGGCGGCCCGACGTGGTGCACGTCACCTCGTGCGAGACGCTGTCGTCCAGCGTGCTGCGCGTGACCAGGGAGCGCGGCCTGCCGCTCGTCCTCACGCTCACCGACTTCTGGTTCATCTGTCCTCGCATGACGCTGCTGCGCAGCGACATGCACACGTGCGATGGCCGGACGACGGCCTGGGACTGCACCAAGTGCCTGGCGCGCGGCAGCAAGGCCTATCGCTGGCCGAGCCGCCTGCTGCCCGAGCGCGCGGTGGCGGGGTTGCTCGGCGCGGTGGGGAAGCACCCGGTGCTGACCCGGCGGCCCGGGTTGCGCGGGATGGTCGGCGACATGGACGCGCGCAAGGCGTTCCTGCTGCGCGCAATCGAATGGCCCCACGTGCGGCTGACCGCGTCGCCGTTCGTCCGGACGACCTACCTGGCCAACGGCGTGAACGTGCCCATCGAGGTGTCGGCCTACGGGAACGATCTCTCGTGGCTCCCCGCGTTTCCGGGTCGTACGCCCTCTCATGTGCTCCGCATCGGGTTCATCGGCCAGATCATTCCCGCGAAGGGGTTGCACGTGCTGCTCGAGGCCCTGCGCCTCGTGCCCGACGACCTGCGCGCGCGCATGGAGGTACTGGTCTACGGCAACGTGCAGCAGTCGCCCGCATACGGGGAGCAGGTCACCGAGCAGGCCCGGGGGCTTCCCGTCCGATTCATGGGTGCGTTCCAGCGCGGCGATCGCGCCGCGGTGATGTCCTCGTTCGACGTGCTCGCCGTGCCGTCGCTCTGGTACGACTTCCCGCTCGTCATCCAGGACGCCATGGCCGCCGGTGCGCCGGTGGTGGCCACCAGGCTCGGGGGCATGGCCGAAGCGGTCACCGACGGCGTCAACGGGCTCCTCTTCGAGCGGGGTGATGCCGCAGGGCTGGCCGCGCACCTGGGAAGACTGCTGCGAGAGCCGGGTCTCGTGGACCAGCTGCGACAGGCCATTCCACCCGTGAAGACCATCCAGGCGAACGCCGACGAACTGAGTGGCATCTACGCGTCGCTTCGCTGAGTGTTCATGACGCCCGTGCGGCTGAGCGTTGTCGTCCCGGACTTCAATCACACCCGGTACCTGGCCGGGGCGATCCGAAGCGTGCTCGATCAGACCGATCCACCCGACGAATTGATCGTCGTGGACGATGGGTCCACGGACGGGTGCGAGGACGCGGTCAGGATGTTCGGCGACCGGGTGCGCTACCTTCGCCAGGAGAATCAGGGCCTGGCGGCGGCGCGCAACACCGGCATTCGCGCCGCGCGCGGCGAACTGGTGGGCCTGCTCGATGCCGACGACCGCTGGCGCCCGACGTTCTGCGCCGAGATGAGGCGGCTGGCGGCGCGGCATCCCGAGGCCGCGGCGTACTACTGCCAGGGGCAGACGATGGACGATCACGAGCGTCCTCTGCCGCAAGTGGTGGGCGGACCTGCCGTGCCGATGGACGCGTTGTATCAGCGCCTGCTGCGCGCCAACTTCATCATTCCCAGCACGGTGGTCGTGCGGCGCGACGCCATCGTGGCCGCGGGGATGTTCGACGCGACGCTCAGGTCCTGCGAGGACTGGGACTTGTGGCTGCGCCTGTTGCCGACCCACACCATCGTCGGCCTCGATGCCTGCCTGGTGGACTACCGCGTCCACGGCGCCAGCCTGTCGGGCGATCCCGACGCGATGCAGCGCTGGGCGCGCACGGTGATCGAGAAGCGGTTTGGCGCCGAGGGCGGGCTTCCGGACGGCTGGCCGCCCGACAAGCGGCGGGCGTTCGGCGGGCTCTACCGTTACTGCGCGATCTCCACGGTGCAGCGGCGGCTCGACTGGGGAAGGGCGGCCGGGCACCTGCGCCGTGCGCTGCAGGTCGATCCGTCGCTGGCCGAGGACCTCGATCTCTTCTACGACCTGGCCCTGGCGGGACAGCCGGTTGGCTATCGCGGGGCCGCGGCGGTTTCGCTTGACGAGCACGCAGGGCCGTTCATCGAGACCATCGAGACGGCATTTGCGGACGTGCCCGATGCAGCACGTCGCCGTCGCGGTCTGGGGACCGCCTACAAGGCGCTCGGCCTGGTCGCCTACAACGCCGGGCACTACGCACGGAGCCGGCGGTACCTGACCGCCGCCCTTGGCTGCGACACGCAGCTCTGGCGCGATACGCTGGTCGTCGGCGATCTCGCGAAGTCGTTCGTGCGCGGGTGGCTTCCAAAGGGCGCTGCTCCTGGCTCGGGAACCGCGGGCGTGTGAGAGCCGACACGGCGCGCGGGGCGATCATCGGCTTCACGGCGTGGCGCCGGTCATCCCAGGCAACCGTGGCGGCTGCGCGCGCGGCCCAGTCGCGGGTGGTTGGCCGATTCGACCACCTGCGTACGCGGTCGCTCAGCGTGGGCGCGACCACGCTCGATGTCTGGGGCCCCGACAACCTCGACGCTTGCCTGCACCGGGCGCCCGATGGATCACTCCTGCTCTTGATCGGGGCGCCGCACTCGCCGGTGTCGTGGCCGGATCTTCCCGCGGCATTTCTCGAGGGCGACACGTCGGCACGCGTCGAGCTGCCGTGGGAGGGGCGCGTCGTCCTCCTGCGCATCAGCCCTGAGGGAGAGACCTGGACGCTGTGGAACGACTGGTTGGGTGCCATTCCGGTGTTCCATGCGACCGGCCCCGCGGGGCCCGTGGCCAGCACGCTGGAGCCGGCCGTCGTCGCGGCGATGGGATATGGCCCGCGCGACATCCGGCTCGCGGCGCTGTTGTGCATCCTCATCAACGGCCACCTGCTCTCGGACTGGACGTTCTATCAGGGGATGCGCACGGTGCCGCCAGACTCGGTCGCGACCTGGGACGCGCACTATTGCCAGCGCTCGCTCCGGACCGTGGTGCCCAGTACCGAGCGTTGGGAATCGCGCTGGAGCGAGCTCGTTGACGAGAAGCATGCGTTGGCCACGCGGGCGCTTTCCGACACGCTCGAGGCGGCACCCTCGTGGCTGCTGCCCCTGTCTGGCGGCCTCGACTCGCGGCTCATTGCCTGCATCGGAAAGGCCCTCGACGCACACCTGACCGCGTACGCGTGGGGCGCGGCCGACACCATCGACGTGGTGTGCAGTCGTGCCGTGGCACGCGCGCTCGATCTTCCGTGGGCGCACGTGGGCCTCGGCACGGGCTACCTGGCCACCTACACCCGGCCGTGGGCCGAATGGTTCGGCAGCTCGATGCACATGCACGGCATGTATCAGATGGCGTTCTACGACGCGGTCGCGCGCTCGAACGCCGGCCCCATCGTCTCGGGATTTCTCAACGACGTGTTGAGCGGCGGGTCGGGGAGGCAACTGGACCCGACTCGGGGCCAGCTGTACAACGAGTGGTACGGGCACTGGACGATCGAGGAGCTGCGCGGCCTCATGCGCGTGCCGCTGGACGATGCGCTGGTGGAACTGGCGGACGAGATCGAGGCGCAGTTGCATGCAACCGGCGGCGCGATGTTCCAACGCGACGCGGCGCTCGAGATCCGGAACCGGTGCCCGCTGTTCACCGGCTTCCAGCTGACGCTGGCGGATTACTGGCGAGGGTCGGCCGCGCCGTTCATGAATCGCGCCTACGCCCGGTTCTGTATGTCACTGCCGCGGGCGGTGCTGGACGGGAAGGGTCTCCTCCGGGACGTCATCCGCCGGTACTATCCGACCGTTGCCGCCATCCCCGGGACCTACGGCACCGAACCGATGCTGCGCACAGGGCGCTATCTGCTCGCGCGGCGCCTCGCGGAGAGGGTGCCGCCGGCGTGGCGCAAGGGCCCCCTGCGGTTCTTCGGCGCCGTCGACCCGCGGATGGACTGCGATGCATTGCGCGCCGCGGGGCACGATGGGCTCTGGCCAATCCCGGAGGTCGAACGGCAACTGTCCGACTGGCTGGATGTCGGGCAGCTCGCTCCCCTCTACGACCGCGCAGTGTCGGGCGCCAGGGACTATCGCGCCCTCCGACGGCTCCAGTCCGTGCAGACGCTCGCATATCGGTTGATCTGACCCTGAGATGAACCCAGCCATCGTCGGCTTCACCGCGTGGCGTCATGCCTCGCCGAAGGCGCTTCGCGCGGCACGCGCCGCGCAGGCGCGCGTCGTCGCGCGGTTCGAGCGGCTGGCGACGCGGTCTGTCACGGTGGGCTCGACGACTATCGACATCTGGGGGGCCGGGGAACTGGAGACCTGCCTGCATTGCGCGCCCGATGGCTCGCTGCTGGCGCTGGTCGGCGCGCCGCAGCCGCCAGTGTCGTGGGCCGATCTGCCGGATGCGTTTCTCGCCGGCGACGACGCCGCACTCGATGGATTGCCGTGGGAAGGGCGCATCGTCCTTGTCCGGATCAGCGCGGACGGCGAGCGCTGGACGCTCTGCAACGACTGGATGGGCGCTATTCCGGTGTTCCACGCCACCGGCGCGCCGGGTCTGGTGGCGAGCACCCTCGAGCCCGCGGTGGTTGCGGCCATGGGCTACACGCCCGGCGACATCCGTCCTGCCGCGCTGCTGAGTATCCTCATCAACGGCCACCTCTTGTCGGACTGGGGCTTCTATCGCGGCCTCCGGACGGTCCCGCCCGACTCGGTGGCCACGTGGGACGGGGCCTTCCACACGCGAGTGCTCTGCTCGGTCGTCCCCACCACCGACCGGTGGGAGACCCGTTGGTCGGACCTCGTCGAGGAGATGCACGCGCTGCAGAAGCGGGCGGTCACCGACGCGCTTGCCGCGGCCCCGGCGTGGATGCTGCCGCTGTCGGGTGGGCTCGACTCCCGGTTGATCGCGTGCATCGGCAGGGACATCGGCGCGGATGTCGTGGCCTGTGCGTGGGGTGCCTCTGACACGGTGGACGTGGTCTGCAGCCGGGCGGTGGCCCGAACGCTGCGCATTCCGTGGACCCACGTGGACCTGGGCACCGACTACCTGGACACCTTCACGCGACCGTGGACGGAGTGGTTCGGCAGCGCGATGCACGTGCACGGCATGTACCAGATGGCGTTCTACGATGCCGCCGCCACGTCGGACACCCGCCCTGTCGTCTCCGGCTTCGTCAACGACGTGCTGAGCGGCGCGGGCGGACGCGAGACGGTGCCCGCCCGCGGCCAGCTCTACGACGAGTGGTACGGGCACTGGACGATCGACGAGCTCCGGCACCTGCTGCGCGTTCCCGTCGATGCTGCCCTCGAGGAGCTTGCGCACGAGATCGAGACGCAGTTGTCGGCGCGTGGGGGCGCACCGTTTCAGCAGGACACGGCGCTCGAGATCTGGAATCGCTGTCCCCTCTTCGCCGGTTTTCAGGTGACGCTGGCCGACTACTGGCGTGGCGTTTCCGCGCCGTTCGTGAATCGCGCGTACGCCCGGTTTTGTTTCTCGCTGCCGCTGGTCGCGGTGGACGAACGGCGCCTGATGCGCGATGTCTTCCGTCGGTACTATCCGTCGGTGGCCGCGGTTCCCGGCACCTACGGCCCCGAGCCCCTGCTGAGAACGGGCAGCTACCTGGTAATGAGCCGGCTGGCCCGGATGCTGCCACGCGCATGGCGTAGGGGCCCGCTGGAGATCTTCGCCGGCGTTCACCCCAGGATGGACTGCGACGCCCTGCGTGCTTCGGGGCGCGCCGCGTTGTGGCCCATTCCGCAGACCGAGCGGGCACTGGCTTCATGGCTCGACGTCGATCAGTTGGCCCCCCTCTACGACCGCGCGGTGTCTGACCTCAAGGACTACCGCGCACTCCGGCGGCTGCAATCCGTGCAGACGCTCGCCTATCGACTGCTTGACGCCTGAGGTGGCAGTGCACACGGATCCGGCCCGGTTGCCGGTGAGCATGACCGGCGAGGTCGCCCGCGGCGCCATCGTTGGCTTCACGGCGTTTCGACGGCCGTCACCCGAAGCGGTGGCCGCCGCGCGAGCCGCGCAGGCGCTCGTCGTCGGGCGTTTCCAACACCTGGCCACGCGGCCGCTGTCGATCGGCTCGACGACGCTGGACGTCTGGGGCCCCCGTTCAATCGAGTCCTGCCTGCATCGTGCGCCGGACGGATCGCTCCTTGCGCTCATCGGCGCGCCGCAACGCCCGTGGTCGTGGGCCGATTTGCCGCGGGCGTTCCTGGACGGCGATGCGGCCGCGAACGTGGAGCTGCCATGGGAGGGGCGCATCGTCCTCCTCCGCATCAGTGCCGACGGCGAGCACTGGATGCTCTGGAACGACTGGATGGGAGCGGTGACGGTGTTCCACGCGACAAGTGTCACCGGGCCGGTCGCCAGCACGCTGGAGCCGGCCGTCGTGGCCGCGATGGGCTATACGCCGGGAGACATCCGGCTCGCCACAGTGGTGTGCCTCCTGCTGAATGGCCACCTGCTGTCGGACTGGACGTTCTACAAGGGGATGCGCACCGTGTCGCCCGACTCGGTGGCCACCTGGAGCGAGGCCTATCGCGAGCGGTTCCTCGCCACCGTGATGCCCAGCCGCGACCGATGGGAAATGCGGTGGAACGATCTCGTGGATGAGATGCACGCGCTGGCCGTGGAGGCCGTGGGTCGCGCGCTCGCCACGGAGCCCGCATGGATGCTGCCCCTGTCCGGAGGCATGGACTCGCGGCTGATCGCCTGCATCGGGAGAGACCGTGGCGCGGACCTGGAGGCCTTCGCGTGGGGTGCCCCTGACACGGTGGATGTGGTGTGCAGCCGCGCGGTGGCCCGCCAGCTCGGCCTGCGGTGGAGGCATGTCGACCTGGGCAGCAGTTATCTCTCCAGCTACACCCGGCCGTGGGCCGAGTGGTTCGGGAGCGCGATGCATTTCCATGGGATGTACCAGATGGCGTTCTACGACGCCGTGGGCCCGGTGAATGACCGTCCCATCATCTCGGGGTACCTCAATGACATCCTCAGCGGCACGACCGGCCCCCGGCAGGTAGACTCTTCACGAGGGCAGCTGTACAGCGAGTGGTACCGTCATTGGACAATCGAGCAAGCGCGCGAGTTGCTGCACGTGCCCGTCGATGAAGCGCTCGCCGAACTGGCCGCGGCGATCGATGCGGAGATCAGCGCGGCTGACGGTGTCTATTTCAAGCAGGACCTGACCATCGGCCTTCGGAACCGCAACCGGCTCTTCACCTCGTTCCAGCTGACCCTCGCCGACTACTGGCGGGGCGCGGCCTCGCCGTTCATGAACCGCGCGTATGCCCGCTTCTGCCTGTCACTTCCCCAGGGCGCGAGAGACAACCGCACCCTGTTACGGGACGTCTTTCGCCGGTTCTACCCGGCCGTGGCGGCCATTCCCGGCACGTATGGCGAGGAGCCCATGTTGCGCACGGGCCGCTACCTGCTGAAACGGCGAGTCGCCGCGATGTTGCCGCCGTCGTTGCACAGGGGACCGCTGAAGGCGTTTGCCACCGTCGATCCGCGAATGGACTGCGACGCGCTGCGCGCGGCCGGACCCGGGGGCCTGTGGCCGATACCCGAAGCCGAACGCCAGCTGTCCGAGTGGCTCGACGTCGGGAAGTTGCGGCCGCTGTACGATCGAGCCACGTCGGAAGAGAGGGACTACCGAGCGCTGCGGCGGCTGCAATCGGTGCAGACGCTGGCGTATCGATTGCTCGAGTCGTGACAGTGGAGAGGACGAGCCAGACCGTGGATCCCGCCGTGCGCTTCTCGCACGTCTCGAAGAAGTACCACCTGGGCCTCACGCGTACCAGCGTGGCGGCCGCGGCGTGGCGAGGCCTGCGGCGGGCGTGGACCGGCAGCCAGCGCGCCGACGATGTCTACTGGGCGCTGCGAGACGTCAGCTTCTCGCTCGAGACGGGGCGGTCGCTGGGACTCCTCGGCCCGAACGGCGCCGGCAAGTCCACCATCCTCAAGCTGCTGGCGGGCATCACCGAGCCCACGAGCGGCGAGGTGGCATCGCATGGTCGCCTGGCCGCGCTGATCGAGCTCGGGGCTGGCTTCCATCCCGATCTCACCGGCCGCGAGAACGTGTTTCTGAACGCCACGCTGCTGGGCCTCCGGCGCCAGGAGGTGCTGGCCCGCTTCGACGAGATCGTCGCCTTCGCCGAGCTCGAGCGCTTCATCGACACGCCGATCAAGCGCTACTCGTCGGGCATGACCGTGCGGCTGGGGTTTGCCGTCGCCTCGTGCATCGAGCCCGACATCCTGCTCGTGGACGAGGTGCTCGCGGTGGGCGACGCCGCGTTCCGCCAGCGCTGTGTCGCCCGCATCCAGGACCTGAGGGCCAGGGGCACCAGCCTGCTGTTCGTGTCACACGATATGGGTCTCGTGAAGGCGGTCTGCCAGGAGGCGCTCTACGTCGAGGACGGCGCTATCCAATACGCGGGCGATACCGGTGAGACGATCGATCGGTACAACCGTGCGCTCGACCAGCGGAGGCTGGCCAGGTTGCAGCAGGGACACGAGAGCCCGGATGCCCACGGCATCGTGGAGATCGGCCGCGTCGAGATCCAGGACGGGCAGGGCCGGGCGGCGCGCGAGGTGGCGAGTGACGATCCGGTGGAGATCCGGATCTCGTACACGGCGTACACGCCGGTGCCGAAGGCCAATGTGCTGGTCCGGATGATGCGGTCGGACGGGCTCTCCTGCTTCGTGCTCCGCACGAGCCACGACGGCGTGCCCGTGGCGCTCGATCGCGGGACCGGCACGGTCTCGGTGTCCATCGATTCAACGCGGCTGTTCCCCGGGTCATACTACGCCGTCGTCTGGTTCCTGGACGCGAACGACGCCAATGGGATGAGCCGCGCCACGTCGGAGTGGTTCGAGGTGACCGGGCGGACCTCCGGTATCGACCATCACGACGGTGTCTTCGAGCCGGATCACCATTGGCGCGTCGCCCCGTCCCCGCCCGCCGGGGACGAGCTGGCGGCCATCGAGCCGCGGCCTCACGCGGCCGGGGCGTCGCGAGACTGACGTGTCCACTGCCACGATGAACCCACGCGCTGTCGTCAAGGACCGGGCGATCGTCTCCAGCCCCGGTGTCGCCCTCGACGTCACCCGCGCCTGGGCTGCTCGGACGCTGCGCGCGCGGTACCAGCAGTCGGCGCTGGGATGGGCGTGGGCCGTCGTGCAGCCCATCGCCATGGTCGCCATCTTCACGGTCGTCTTCACGCGGTTCGTGCGCATCGAAACCGGCGGCGTGCCCTACGTGCTCTTCGCCTACGCCGCGACGGTGCCGTGGACGTTACTGGCCAATGCATGGTCGGACATGGCGGCGTCGCTCGTGGTCAACCTCAACCTCGTGACCAAGATCGCGTTCCCCAGGGCCGCGCTGCCGGCCGCGGCGCTGGTGGCGCGGGCCGTGGATTTCGGCATCGGCATGGTCCTGTTGTTCGCGCTCGTCATCGCGTACGGCGTGCCGGTGACGGCGCTGTGGCTCTGGGTGCCGGTGATCGTCGCCGTGCTGTTGATCTTCGTGCTGGGGCTCGGGCTGGCCTCCGCGGCGCTCAACGTCTTCTACCGCGACGTCGATCCCGCCATCAGGCTGTTCACCCAGGTGTGGTTCTATGCGTCGCCGGTCATCTACCCCTCCTCGCTGGTGCCGGGCCAGTGGCGGTGGCTCTACTACGCCAACCCGATGGCGGGGGTGATCGATGCCCTCCGTGACGTTCTGCTCCACGGCCGCCCGCCGGGTATCACGCTCGTGGCCGCTGCCGGCATTGCCGTCGTCACGCTCGTTGCCGGCTACGCGTTCTTCAAGCGCGTCGAAGGTCGCCTGGCAGACGTCATCTGATGCCGGGTCCTCACATGCCGAACGAACCAGGCCCGCTGGTCAGCGTGGTCATCCCGGCCTTCAAGCAGGCCGCGTATCTGGCCGAGACGCTGCAGAGCGTGTTCACGCAGACCTACCGCAGCCTGGAAGCCATCGTCGTGGACGACGCGTCGCCCGACGATACCGCGGCGGTGATCGCGGCCAACGACGATCCACGGCTGGTCTACATCCGGCACGACACCAATCGCGGGCTCCCCGAGTCGCGCAACACGGGCATGCGCGCCGCTCGCGGGGAGCTGATCGCCTGGCTGGACGCCGACGACGTGTATCACCCGGAGAAGCTCGCAGCGCACGTCGCGTTCCTCCGGGCACATCCCGAGATCGGCTTCACCTACAGTGCCCGCTTCGAATGGAACCACTCGCAGAAGACGATTCGCGATCTGTTTCGCCCGCCGGTCAGGGCCGACCTGCTCGACCTTGTACGCGGCTTCCCGTTCTGTCCCAGCGAGGTGGTGGTGCGCCGCGAGTGGCCGTTCGCGGCCGGGCTCTTCGACCCCGCGCGCGGCTCGGCCGAGGACACCGACCTGCCGTGCCGGATGGCGCTGGCGGGGTGCAGGTTCGCCAGCGTCGATCGAGCCCTCAACTATCGCCGCTCTCACTCGGGCCGCGGCCGGCGAAACCTCGAGGGCCGGCTGGCTGACGTGAGCGGGGTGCTCGAAGCGGTGTTCGGCGATCCGCGCTGTCCCGATCACGTGCGGGCGGCGCGTGACACGGCCCTGAAGGTCCACCTGATGGATATCGTGTCGCTGTCCCTGCGTCAGGAGGAGACGGCACTGGCACAGGCGTCCGTGCTCCGCCTCGTTCGGATGGTTCCCGCCATGCTGGAGGGTGACCGTCCTGAGCTGCTCGCCTATCTCCTTGCGGAGAGCATCGCGGACGAGAACCTGGACCATGCGCGCATCCTCGACGTCGTCTTCGGCCAGCTGCCGAAGGAGACCGACCTGTCCGCGCATCGCGGCTGGGCGGTGGCACGTGGTCACCTGCTTCGCGGGGTGCGGCACACCCTGTGGGGCCGGCTGGCCGAGGGCGCGGCGCACTGCGACCGCGCCGCCGCGCTGGGAGCAGACGTCGATACGCCATTGATACAGATGCTGACCACTCAGGCCTTGAGCTACGAGCAGGAGTTCGGCGAGCCGGCGGCGGACGAGGCAGTCCAGAACCTCGCCGCAGCCCTGGCGCGTGTGGGTGGGCATGCGGCAGGCCGGCGGCTGCGTGGATCGATTGCCATCAACCGGGCCTTCCGCGACTACCGAGCCAACCGCCGCAGCGCCGTGCCCAGACGGGTCGCCGAGGCCGTGCGACACACACCGTCGCTGCTGGCCAATCGGGGTGTGCAGTCGATCCTGCTGCGGTCGCTGGTCGGTGGCGGGCCGGCTTCGACGGGCGCCGGCCTGCGCGGCCACGGGAGCGCGTGATGCGAGTGTGCATGTTGATGTACGACGTCCAGGACTTCGGCGGGCTTGAAGAGTACGCCATCAACCTGGCGACGGGGTTGCGGCAGGCAGGCCACGACGTGAGCGTGCTGTCGGTGCACTACATCCCGCCCGGGAACCAGTATGCCCGCCGCGTTCGCGCGGCCGGAATTCCCCTGGCGCAGCCGCCGCGATGGATCTCGCACCTCGCGGCCGACTGGGCCACCAAGGAGCGCGTGCTGGCGGCCGCCATGACCGTGGCGGCGCCGATCACGTGGGTCGCGGCCGCGGGCCTTGCGGTGGGACGCCGGCAGGGCTGGTCGTCGTCTCTGGCGAGCGCGCACGGCTGGCTGCGGCGGCAGATCATGACCCACGTCGTCGGGCCCAATCGCAGCCCCGCGCTCGGGCGCGCCATGCTGTGGTGGTGGCGCCTCCGCTGGCGCCCGGACGTCGTCCACATGCACGGGTACACGTCGAACCTGCTCTTCGCGATCGAGTGGGCGCATGCGCGGGGCCTGCCGGTGGCCTACCAGGAGCATCAGACCCCGGACGCGCAGTTCGATTGGTGGAAAGGCTTCGACCGTATCGTGAACAAGGCGAACCTCGTGGTGGCGGCGTCGGACATCAGCGCCGACAAGCTGCGATCGATCGCCGGTGTGACGCGACCGATCGTCGCGAGCGAGCCCATCATGCCGGATCCCATGGCAGCGGGATGGCGGCGGCCGACGCGCCCGCCGGGACAGGGGCCGACGCGGATGGTCACGCTGGCGCGGCTCTACGTGACGAAGGGACTGATCCACCTGCTGGACGCCATCGTGGACGTGCGCCGCACGCATCCCGACACCGTGTTCACGGTGTACGGCGACGGACCGCTTCGCGACGAGCTGCTCGCGGCCGCCGCGGCGCGGGGGCTGGACGGGCGCCAGATCTTCCAGCCCGCGTTCACGGATCGTCAGTCGCTGACGCGCATCCTCGGCGAGAACGACGTCTTCGTGATGTCCTCGATTCTCGAGGGACAGCCCCTCGCCCTCATCGAGGCCATGGCGCACGGGTGCCCCATCGTCACGACCACCGTCGGCGGCATTCCCGAGCTCATCCAGGACGGTGTGAATGGTCTGCTGTGCCCGCCCGCCGATGCCGCGAAGCTGGCCGACGCCATTCGCGTGATGATCGACGACCCCGCGCTCCGCGATCGCCTGGGCCGCGCCGTCCGGCAGTCCTACGAGAAGGGTCGGTTCTCGCCGGCGACCGTGTGCCAGACCTTCGTCCGGGCCTACCAGCAGGCCATCAACGCCTGATGCGTGTCGCGTTCTGCCCGCCGGAGCTCGGCTCGTTCCAGCGTGCGCTTCGCGGCGAGCCTACCAACGCCACATACCTGATTCAGGCCCTGGTGGCGTCACGCCTCCGCACCCGCGGCCACGCTCTCACCTTCATAGCGCCGCGCGACATCGGGGTGGAGATCTGCACCACCGATCCCGAGGTCGAGACGCCGGCACCCCGCGCCTGGTCGGCCACGTGGTGGTTCCGCGGCCTGGCCGCGGGCACCTGGCGCATCCAGCGCGCGGTCGGCGTGCCGTACCTGAACGTCTTCAACAACCTCGGGCTCTACGACGTGGGCCTGCGCTGCCTGCCCGGTCACGATGTGGTGTACCAGCGACATGCGCTCTATCGCGACGGCATCGCCCGGGGGTGTGCGCGGCTCGGCGTGCCGCACGTGCTCTTCGTCGAAGCCGACGAGATCCTCGAGCACGACCTGATGAAGACGCCCATCACGGGTCTGCTGCGGTGGCGCGCGGGGCGGATGTTCCGGCACAACCTGCAGGCCGCGGACCGCGTGATCTGCGTGTCAGAGCCGCTGAAGTCGCACCTGGTCGCGCGCTGGGGGGTGCCGCCCGACGCGGTCGTCGTGCTGCCCAACGCCGTGGACGCACAGGTCTTCCGGCCCGACGACGTGGACCGGAGCCGCGTGCGCGCGTCGCTCGGCATCGCCGGCGATGCGCCGGTCGTGCTCTTCGTCGGCAACTTCTACGAATGGCACGACGTGGAGACCGTGCTCGCTGCGATGGCCACGGTGGTCCGCGCGCATCCAGCGGTGCGACTGGTACTCGTCGGCGACGGCGCGACGAGGGTGGCCATGCAGCAGCGCGCCCATGCGCTCGGCCTGGCCGAGGTGGCGCACTTCACCGGACTGGTGGCGCACGCGGAGGTGCCGCAGTACATGAGCGCGGCGGATGTCGCCGTGGTGCCGTACCCCCGGCTGCCGCAGGAGGTGTGGCTGTCGCCGCTGAAGCTGTTCGAGTACATGGCGTCGGGCCTGGCCATCGTGGCCTCGGCCGCCGGCCAGGTGAGCGACGTGCTTCGCGAGGGCGCCAACGCACTGCTGGTGCCGCCGGGCGACGCGGCGGCCATGGCCACGGCGTGTTCTCGCCTCATCGACGACAACGGGTTGCGGACGGCGCTTGGGGCACAGGCGCGGTCCGACGCGGTGCAGCGTCACTCGTGGGACGAGTACATCCGACGGCTCGAAGGGGTGTTCGAGGACGCGAGCCGGCGGAAGTGAATGCGACGTGAACAGGGAGACGCCAGCCGCGTTCTCTACCTGTCGTAGCCGTGCGGGTGTCGCTGGCGCCAGTCCCACGCCGACACGATGATCTCGTCCAGTCCCGCCTGCGGCGCCCAACCCAGCTCCCTGCGCGCCAGCGCCGCACTGGCCACCAGCACCGCCGGATCCCCCGGCCGCCTCGGCGCCGGCTCGGACGGCACCACCCTGCCCAGGGTGCGCGCGACAGCGTCCAGCACCTGTCGCACCGAGTAGCCCGTCTCACTCCCCAGGTTGAAGAACGCCAGGCCGAGAGGGTCGATTTTCTCGAGCGCCAGGAGGTGTGCGCGCGCGATGTCGGCCACGTGCACGTAGTCGCGGATGCAGGTGCCGTCTGGCGTGGCGTAGTCGTGGCCGAAGACCCTGAGAGGCGGACGCCGGCCTGTCACGGCGTCCAGGGCGAGCGGCAACAGGTGCGTCTCGTGCTGTCGCGACTCGCCGCGGGCGGCGGTGGCGCCGGCCGCGTTGAAGTAGCGGAACGCCACCGTGCGAAGCCCGTACGCGCGGTGATACCAGCGCAGGCAGGTCTCGAGCATCAGCTTCGACTCGCCGTAAGAGTTGACCGGGTGCTGCGGGTGGTCCTCGGTGATAGGCACTTGTTTCGGCTCGCCGTAAGTGGCGGCCGTTGACGAGAGCACCAGGCGCGTCACGCCGTGCGCGCGCATGGCATCGACCAGCGTGAGGCTGTCGGCGAGGTTCACCTGGAAGTAGAGGGCGGGGTTGGTGGTGGACTCCTCGATGGCGGCCTCGGCGGCCAGGTGCAGCACGGCATCGAAGGGGCCGTGGGAAAAAGCCTCCTTCAGCGCGTCCACGTCTCCGATGCCGCCCACGATCAGGCGGCTGCTCGCGGGCACGGCCGCGCGGAAGCCCGCGCGCAGGTCGTCGAGCACCACGACCTCGTGCCCGGCGTCGACCGCGAGCTCTGCGACGACCGACCCGATGTATCCCGCGCCGCCCGTGACCAGCAGCCTCATGCCGATGCGCCTGCCGGCAGATCGGAGCCCTGGGAAGCGCCCGCCGTCTGCCGCGCGATGAGGTCGCGGACCAGCAGGCAGAGCAGGTGTCCCGTTACCATGGTGGCATCCTCGATATGCTGCACGCTGTCGGACGCCACGAGCACCACGTGCTGCGCGCGCGCACGAAGGGCCGCGCCGCTGGTGCTGGTGACGCCGGCGGTGATGGCGCCCGCCTCCGCGGCGAGCTCCAGGGCCCGCAGCACGTTCGGCGATGACCCGCTGGTGCTGAGCCCCACGACGATGTCTCCCGGTTCGAGAAAGGCCTTCAGCTGCTCGGCGTAGATGTCCCGGTAGGCCAGGTCGTTGGCCGCGGCCGTCAGGCCGGGCAGGCTCTCGCCGAGCGCCACGGCGCGCAGGCGCGGGCCGGTGGAGGGCGCCGTGAGCTTCATCAGGTCGGCCGCGATGTGAGCGGCATTGGCGGCGCTGCCGCCGTTTC
>Ga0105106_10000195_pt1 | contig 41542 bp, 39 predicted proteins | sample PPLLaktember2015_5_FD_79109 | JGI IMG/M metagenome (GOLD analysis project Ga0105106, IMG submission 79109) | Freshwater sediment microbial communities from Prairie Pothole Lake near Jamestown, North Dakota, USA - PPLs Lake P8 Core (1) Depth... | ecosystem: Environmental > Aquatic > Freshwater >... | reverse complement strand
GCGCTCCTCCAGGACACGACCTTTCATGTGGGCGGCTTCGTTGCGCGGTCGGTGGATGCCACCGCCGCGATGATCGCGGCCCTCGCCGGCTCGGCCCATGGCCGCCGCGCGCGTCGGTGGATCTGGTTCGGATGGTTCGACGCGCCCGGGTTGCCGGAGGCCATCTCGGCGCACGGGGGCTACCCGGCTCGCTACGTGTACCTGCGCCGCCGCTTGTGCGGCCTGGACGATCCAGCCGCCCCGGACGCCCGGGCCACGGCGCCAGCGGCGGTGCGCGGCTGGTGCGCGGCCGACGCCCGGCTCGTGCCCGACTTGCTGGCCTCCGCGTACGTCACGGAGGATGCGTGCCGTCTGTTTGCGCCGTCGGGCCGCATCGAGGAGTGGCGCGAGTACGTCGCGCTGCTCGTGAACGCAGCCGGCTGCGGCGTGTTCGATCCCGGTCTCAGCCTGGTGGCTGGCGCCGGCTCGGGCGAACTCGACGCCGCCGCGATCGTCACCCGCATCGCTCCAGCCACGGCGCACCTGGCACAACTGGCCGTCAGGACCGGCGCGCAGGCCCGCGGCCTGGGCCGCGTGCTGCTCGCGCGGGCCGAGGCTCGGGCCGCCGCAGCGGGATGCACCGAGCTCACCCTGCTGGTGCACGAGGGCAACACGCGCGCTCGACGGCTGTACGCACGGGCGGGCTTCGAGGAGCGTGCAGCCTTCGTGTCGGCCGCGTGGGACGCGGATCAGCCGCGGACGTCGAGCAGTGACGCGCTCCCGACCGGCGGCGTCAGCACCCGGCGGTAGGCCGCGAGCGTCGCCTCCCCGCACTCGAGATTGGCGCGCGCGGCGCGGTGCGCGATCTCGGCGTCGGCCAGCGCCCGCATCGACGCGTCGTCACTGTGCAGGATGGCCGCGACCAGATCGGAAGCCCTCTGACGCAGTGCCATGACTTCGGCGTAGTCGTCGTGGCGTTCCACGACCTCGTGAGGCAGCGTGGCCAGGAACGCCCGCACGTCGCGCAGCCCGGGCTCGAGAGCCACCAAGGCATGGGTCAGGCGGTTGCGCGCGTCGGCCTCCGCGGCCAGTTGCCGGAAATCACGGTTCTGGCTGCCCTCGCGCTGGCGATCGGCGATGGCCTGGAGCTGCCGCAGCAGTTCGATTCCCGTCTGCAGCCCAGCGCGGTACTGCGCCAGCGCGTCGGCGGCCAGCTGGTCGTTCACCTGGCCTGCTCCATGAGCGACACGCCCGGCGGCTGGGGTATCGCTCCAGCGGCGATGACCGGATCGACCGCGCCCATCCGGGCGAGGGTGAGCCAGCTCTCCCTCAGCGTTTCGAGGAGGCGGCGCACTTCGTCGATTCGCGCCGCGTCGTTGAGGCTGGTCGCCTCGAGGACGCGCCGCGACATGTAGTCGTACAGCCCGTCGAGCGTGGCCGCCACCTCACCCCCTCGCTCCAGATCGAGCGTGTTCTGCAGCTCCGCCACGATCGCGAGCAGCCGCGACGTCGCGTCGCGCCGGGTCCCGAGGTCCCCCCGCAGGATCGCGTCGTGGGCGACGGCCGCGAAGCGCAGGGCGCCGTCGTAGAGCATCACCACCAGCTCCAGTGGCGTGCGCGACTGCACCTCGGTCCGTCGATACGCGTTCAATCCCTGCTGTGTCATGTCCTGTTCCCGTCCGCGCCTCAGATCACCGCGCCGAAGGCGGAGAGCGAGGTGCTCTGGCTCCTCAGCGCCGACATCGCCTGGTCGGCGGCGATGAATTCCTTCTGCAGTGCCAGGCGGCGGATGGCCAGCCGATCCTGCATCGCCGCCACCTGATCGTCGAGCCGGCTCAGGCGATTGGTCACGCCCTGCCGGGCCTTGCTGAGCAGTCCGTCCGACGCCGTGTACCGCTCGACGATCGAGCCGATCGCGGTGAAGGCGCCGCCCGTGCCGCCGACGAGCGCGGCCACGTTGTCGAACCCGTCCGCCATCGCGGCGTTGAACCGCGAGGCGTTGACCGACAGCCGTCCGTCCTGCTGCAGTTCGACGCCGATTTCGGCGAGGTGCCGCAGCGGGCCGCTGTTGCTGTACGCGCCGGTCAGCGCGCCGCGCAGCGTGTTGCGAAGTTCGCGCAGCAGCGGATCGCGTCCGATGCTGGCCTCGCCGGTCGAGGCGCTCTGATCCGTCGCGAACTTCAGCAAGTCGTTGTAGGCCGTAACGAACTTCTCAACCCGGGTTTTCACGGCGGCCGGATCGGTCGCGACGTCGATGGTGACGGTCTGGGCCGGGTCCTGCCGGTACAGCGTGACCGTCGTGCCCGGGATGACGTCCTCCAGCGTGTTGCTGGTACTCGATACGGGGAGGTTGTTGACGGTGAGCTGCGCATCGGCGGCCTCGACCGCGTTGGCGCCGAACGACACCCCTGTGCCGCCCGTGAGATTGCTCGTCACCGTGAACGCGTCGTCGGCGCCGGTGTTCTTGCCCGTCAGCACGAGCTGGAACGTGCCCGGGGCCGTCTGCACCACCGCCGCCCGCGCCGGCGGTTCGGCGTCGGCGTTGATGGCGGTCGCAAGCTGCGACAGCGTCACCGGGCCGCTCAACGTGACGGTGAACCCGCCAATCGTCAGCGTGCCCCCGTTGGCGACGATCGTGGTATCGCGGTCGGGAGCGGTGGTCGTGGACGCCGTCACCTGGGCGCGCGCGAGCTGGCTGACGACGATCTCGTAGCGTCCGGGTACGGCGGCGCCGCCGGCGCTGACGTCGAGGGCGCCGGTATCGCTGCTCCGCGCCGAGTACGCCGCCACGTCCTCGCCCGCCAGGTCCCGGCTGGCGCTTTCGAGCGCCGAGAGGCGCGCGCCGAGCTGATTGAAGCTGGTGGTCCGGGCCTTGAGGGCGGCCTGGCGATCCTCGAGCATCCGCAGCGGCTGGCTTTCCTGCTGCATGATGGCGTTCAGGATCAGGGTGAAGTCGATGTTGTTGAACCCGCTCAGTGTGACAGGAGAGCCCATCTCCGCTCCTTGACCGCGCCAGCCGCGACGGCGGCCAACGCACCGTCCATGCCAGAAGCCTGCCAACGCGCCCGTGGGCGGCGACCGAGTGCCGGTCGCCGCCCGCGAGTGTCATCCGGTCCGGCCCGTCCGGGCCGGCGCCGTGGCCTAGCGCAGGAGCGCCAGGACGTTGCCGCTCGCCTGGTTGGCCTGCGCGAGGGCCGCGATGCCGCTCTGCGTCAGGATGTTGTAGCGGGTCAGGTTGGCCGACTCCTCGGCCATGTTCGCGTCGCGGATGCGGCTCTCGGCGGCCTTGAAGCTGACCACCTGCTGTGCCGCAAGGCTGACCGCGTAGGAGAGACGGTTCTGCAGCGTGCCGACCTGGCCCTGCGTGGTGCCGAGGGTCGTCACCGCGGTGGCGATCGTCGAGACCGCTGTCGCCGCGTTGGCCGCCGTGTCGATGGACAGGGCGCCGACGGCGAGCGTCGTGGTGTCCACTGCGCCGATGGAGCCGCCGACGACGCCGTTGGCGCCGTCGTTGCTGACGAACACCGAGAAGCCCTGCGCCGCGTCGAGGCCGGCAACGCCGGCCTCGCGGTCGATTTCGAGCAGCACGTCCTGGAATTCCGCGTCGAGGGTCGTGCGGTCCGCGGCGCTCGCGGCGGAAGCCGACTGCGTGGCCAGCACCGACATGCGGTCGAGCAGGGTGGCGATGTTGTTCAGCGCGCCGTCCTTGATCTGCAGGGTGGACAACCCGTCGTTCGCGTTGCGGATGCCCTGGTTCAGCACGGCCTGCTGCGACCGGTAGCTGTTGGCGACCGCGAGGCCCGCGGCGTCGTCACCAGACGTGTTGATGCGGAAGCCGCTCGACACGCGCTGGAGGGCCTTCTGGAGGCCCATGTTGGTGACCGTCAGGTTGGCCTGTGCGTTGGCCGCCGAGATGTTGCTGACTACGGAGAACGATGCCATGTGACTCACTCCATCCTTAGAGGTTGCGGCCGGCGTCCTTGCCGGCCCGTCCGCGGGAGGCGACCACCGCCACCCGCCTGTCAGGGAGGTAATCGGGCACCGTGACGGAAGCTTGAGGGCGCCCGTCGCCGGACCTGGCATTCTTCTCGCTCTTGTCGTCGCCAGGAGTGCATGGCATGAGCGAGTTCCTGGTGAACGGACAGCCGATTCCGCTCGAATCCGGCCAGAAAACGTGGGCCGATGTGCTGGCGGCCGTCGATGCCGGCGCCGCGGCGGAGGGCCATCTGGTGACGGCCGTCCGATTCGGGGGTGTCGACCAGCCGTCATTCCGTGACGCGGATCTGAGCACCACCTTGGTGCCTGACGCCGGCGGAATCGAGGTCGAGACCGTGCCCCGCGCGCGGCTGCTCAGGATGACACTCGGGACCGCGGGCCTCAGCCTCCCGGACATCGCCACCGGCGCGTGCCGCGCCGCGACGGCGTACCGGATGGGCCAGCTCGCCGACGCGCACCAGCAACTCGGGACGCTGCTGGCAACGGTGCGCACGCTGGTGGAGCTGACGCTCGCATCGGCGGCGGCTGCGGGCACCGATCTCTGCGATCTGCCGTGCGGTGCCGATACGGCCGCGGGCATCCTCGGCGCCACGGGCGTCGTCCTCGACACCCTGGCGCAGCACCAGCGGGTGGAGGACTGGGTGGCGGTCGCCGACGAGCTCGAATACGCGCTCGCACCCGCGCTGCTTGGCTGGAGCGTCGTCTTCGAGGCGATGCAGGAGCGGTGCGCCGCATGAGCATCCACCTCGAACATCCGGCGCATGGCGTCGCCATGGTCGGCTTCGGCCCGTCGGGCCGCCGCCTCACCTACCGCACCGATACGGACGGCCACCGCGTGACCGTTCACGACGACTTCGGCCGGCTGCAGCTCGCCTTCGGCGGGTGCGGCCGCGGTCCCGGCGCGCTCCACACGCCGCTCGACCTCGCCTTCGTCCATCCGACCTTCCCCGGCGAGCGGCTGCCTCTGTGCGGGCCCGACGCCATCTGGCTGGCCGTGGCCGACTACGGCAACCGCCGCCTCCAGATCTTCGAGATCGACGGTGCCCACGTCGGCACGGTCGCCCTCGACGACCAGCCCGGCATCGGCGCACCGTGCGGGCTCACCTGGCGCAACCCCGTCCTCGAGATCGAAGGCATCGAGGGCGCCCACGCCTTGCTCTATCTGAGCGCCGCGCTCCTGCACAGCACCGAGCACTCGGGTTCGATCGCCCGGCGGCCTCGCGGGTGGCGGCAGGTCAGCCACCTGGTGAACTGAGATGGCGACCACGACCACCTCCGCACCCGCCGCTCCAATCGTGCCGTTCGCGCCCCCTGCGATCGGCCAGGACGAGATCGACGCGGTGGTGGCGGCGCTGCGCTCGGGCTGGCTGTCCACGGGGCCGCGCGTCCAGGAGTTCGAGCGTGCCTTCGCGCGCTACACAGGCGCCCGGCACGCGGTGGCGGTCAACTCCTGCACGGCGGCGCTGCACCTGGCGCTGCTGGCGTCGGGCATCGAACCCGGCGACGAGGTCGTCACCACACCGCTCACCTTCTGCGCCACGGCCAACGTCATCCTGCACGCGGGTGCCACGCCGGGCTTCGCGGACATCGATCCCGAGACGTGGAACCTGTCGCCGGCCGCAGCAAGTGCCGCCATCACCCCTCGAACGCGCGCGATCCTGCCGGTGCACTACGCGGGCCGCCCGGCCGACATCCCGGCGTTCCGGTCCCTGGCCGCGGCGCACAGGCTCGCGCTCATCGAAGACGCGGCTCACGCCGTGGAGGCCCGGGCAGCGGGTCAGAAGATCGGCACGACCGCCGACTACACCTGCTTCAGCTTCTACGCGACCAAGAACCTGACGACCGGCGAAGGCGGGATGCTGACGACCGCCTCGGACGAAGGCGCGCGCTTCGCCCGCGTCGCGGCGCTGCACGGGATGAGCCGAGACGCGTGGGCCCGGTACGACGCGTCCGGCTCGCCGCACTACGACGTCGTCATGCCGGGCTTCAAGTACAACATGATGGACCTCCAGGCCGCGATCGGCCTGGTGCAGCTGGCCGCCCTTGGTCGCCACCTCGCAAGACGCGAGGCGGTCTGGCGGATCTACGACGAGGGCCTCGCCGACCTGCCGGTGACGCGCCCGGCGCCGGTGGGGTCCGGCGACGTCCACGCGCGGCACCTCTACACCATCCTGGTCGAGCCCGATTCGGGCTGGACGCGGGACGCGCTGGTCGGCGCGCTGGCCGCGCGCGGCATCACGACGAGCATCCACTTCCGCGCGCTCCACCTGCACCCCTACTACGCAGCGCGGTTCGGCTTCGTGCGCGGCCAGTTCCCGGTGGCCGAGCGGCTGTCCGACTCGGTCATCTCCCTGCCGCTCTCGGGCGCGATGCCGGACACCAGTGCCCTGCGTGTCGTGGACGCGCTCAGGCAGCTTCTGTCGGGGGGGCGAGACTGACCATGACGCGCGTGTCCCCGGGCCCCGTCGTGTTCTGTGCCGCCGCCGGCCCGCGCCTCGGCTTCGGGCACCTGGTGCGCTGCCGCTCGCTGGCTCGCGCACTCGGAGTCGAGCCCGTCGTCGCCCTGCGCGGCAGCCGATCCACGCGGGAACGTGCCGTGGCGCTCGGCTGCACGCTCGCCGACATCACCGACGCCGCCGGAATTCGCGCGCTCGGCTCGTCGCTCGTCGTGATTGACGATCCCTCGCCGGCTCACGCCGCGCGGTGGCTGCTTCGCGCACGCCGGGCGGGGGTGCCCGTGGCGAGCGTCCACGACCTCGGCCTGGCGTACATCGCCTCGGACCTCCTGATCGACGGAAGCGTGCGCGCCGGAAGGGCGCCGGCGGGATCGTCCCTGCTGTCCGGACCGACCTACGCCATCCTCGACCCGTCGGTGGCGCGCACCCGCCGTACCCGACCTCGCCCGATCCCCGGCCGCGTGCTGATCGCGCTTGGCGGCGGGCATCACGTGCTCACCGCCGCGGCCCGACTTTCGGCAGCGCTGGCCGGCCGGGTGCCGCACGCCGAGCTTCGCGTCGCCCGTGGTTTCGCTGCGCGGCACGCGCTGCCCACGCTGGCCTTCGGCACCTGGTTTGACGCGCCCCGCGGCCTGGCCCGCGAGCTGGCCGAGGCGAGCGTGGCCATCGTCGCCGGCGGCGTGACGCTCTACGAAGCCTGCGCACTCGGCGTCCCGGTCATCGCCCTTGCGGTCACCGCCGCGCAGCGCCAGACCGTCCGCGGGCTGGCCCGGCAGGGGGCGGTCGTCGACGGCGGAGGTCCGCCGCTCTCCGACGCGTGTTTCGCCGCCGTTGCCGAGACGATGGTCCGCCTGCTGGCCAGCCGGGCCGTCTGCGCGAGGCAGGCGCTCACAGCCCGCCGGATCGTGGACGGTCGCGGCGCCCACCGTGTGGCCGCCCGGCTGCGGGCGCTCGCCCGCGACGCCCGGGCGGGGAAGGAGGCGCGTCGTGCAGCGTGACTCTCGCGCGGTGATCTTCGACCTCGATGACACGCTGTACCCCCGCCGGCGATTCGTGCTGAGCGGGTTTGCGGCCGTCGCCCGCCGCGTGGAGCGCTCCGGCGATGCCGAGGCTCGCGCGGCCTTTGCGGTCCTGACACGCGCCTTCCGCACGATGCGCGGCCGCGAGCTGCAGGTGCTGGCCGGTCACTTCAATCTGCCCACCTGGATCGTGCCGCAGCTCATCGAGGTCATCCGCGCGCACGAGCCGCGGCTTCGCCTGCCCCGCGCATCGGCGCGAGCGCTCGAGCACCTGAGTCACGGATGGCGGATCGGCGTGGTGACCAACGGGCCGCCCGACATCCAGGCGCGCAAGGTGGAGGCCCTCGGCCTCGCGCCGCTCGTGGACACGGTGGTGTACGCCCATGCCATCGGGCGTGGCTTCGGCAAGCCCGACCGGGCACCGTTCGTCGAGGCCGCTCGCCGGCTGGGCGTGCCGCTGGCGCGGGCGGTCTTCGTCGGCGACGACCCGGTCGCCGACATCACGGGCGCGCAGCAGGCGGGCATGTACGCCATCCGGATGCTGCGGCCGGGGGCACGAGTGTGCGAGGCGGCCGGAGCCGCCGATGCCGTGGTCGAATCGATTGACGAGGTGCCGTCGGTGGCAACGGAGCTGATCGACGGACGGAGGGCATATGTCGTTTGACGGGCAAGGCTTCCAGATTGGCACCCAGACGATTGGCGCAGCCGGACGATTGTTCGTCATTGCCGAGATCGGGCTCAACCACGACGGATCGACCGAGCGGGCCCTGGCGCTGGTGGATGCGGCGGCGGCGGCCGGGGCCTCGGCCGTCAAGCTGCAGACCGTCGAGGCCGCCGCCCTGGTCTCGACCAACGCCCCCGCACCGGCACACGTCGACGCGGAATCGATGGTCGAGTTCTTCGCGCGGTTCGAGCTCGACGAGGCGGCTCACCGCGCGGTGATCGCGCGCGCGCGCCAGCACGGGCTGGCGGTGCTTGCGACACCGCTCTCAGAAGCCGCCGTGGACCTGCTGGAACGGGTGGGCATCGATGCCTACAAGATCGCGAGCGGCGACATCACGTGGCCCGGCCTCATCACGCGCGCGGCCCGGACGGGGCGACCGATGATCATGTCGACGGGCATGTCGGATCTGCACGAGGTGGCACGCGCCGTCTCGTGGGCCCGCGACGGTGGAGCCGCCGGCGTCGCCCTGCTGCACACGGTGTCGGCCTACCCCACCCCGACGGGCAGCGAGAACCTGCGCGCCATCGCCACGCTCAGCCGCACGTTCGAGGTCCCGGTGGGGCTCTCCGACCACGGTGCCGACGGCTTCTCACTGCCGCTGGCCGTGGCCCTCGGCGCGTGCATCTACGAACGCCATCTGATGCTGCGCTCCGACGATCCCGTCGTGGATGCGGCGGTGTCGAGCACGCCGGGCACGCTGGCGGCGCTCGTGCGGGCGGCCGCCCGCACCCACGCCGCCCTGGGCACGGGCGAGAAGACATGTGATCGGGCCGAGCGCCCCAATCGGATCCCGAGCCGGCGTGCGCTCTACGCGAGGCGGGCGCTGCGGTCAGGGCACCGTGTCCAGCCGGGCGACGTCATCGCCCTGAGGCCCGGCGTCGGCCTGCCGCCCGATCGCGCGGGCGACCTCATCGGTCGCCTGCTCCCGCGCGATCTCGCAGCCGGCGCCCCGTTCCTCGAGGGCGACCTCATCGGGAGCCATCGCGAGGCGGCGCATGTCGCGTAACGTCCTCATCACCGCGGCCTCCCGACGGGTGCCGCTCGTTCAGGCCTTCCAGCGGGCACTCGCCGAGTCGGGCCGCGGCGGTGCTGTCGTCGTCACCGACGTCAACCCGCTCTCGCCCGCGGTCTACGTCGCGGACCAGGCCTTCCGCGTGCCGCTGGCCACCGATCCGGGCTACATCGACCAGATCGTGAACATCGCCGTCGCCGAGGGCGTCGGCCTGGTCATCCCCACCATCGACGACGAGCTGCCGGTATTCGGCCGGGCGCTCGATCGGTTCGCCGAGCGCGGCATCTGCGTGGCCGTGTCGGCGCCCGACACGACCGAGCTCTGCGACGACAAGCACCGCACCTGCCTCGCCTTGAGCACGCAGGGCATTGCCGCGGCGCCCTCGTGGCTCCCCGGCAGGCTCCCGGCCGACCCACCCTTTCCCCTGTTCATCAAACCCCGGCGCGGCCGCGGTGGCGTCGGCGCGCACGCTGTCCGGAACCGGCGCGAGCTCGAGTTCTTCCTCGACTACGTGCCCGACCCCGTGGTCCAGGCCTATCTCGATGGCCCCGAGTTCACCATCGACATGCTCTGCGATTTCGGCGGCCGCCCGTTGTCGGTCGTGCCCCGCCGGCGCGACGTCATCCGCGCGGGCGTGATCGATCGTGGCTGCACGGTTCGCGACGCCCGGCTCATCGACGTGGCTCTCGCCTGCGCGGGCGCCTTGTCGCTGGTGGGCGCGGTCAACATCCAGTGCCGCATCGTCGACGGCCGGCCCGTGGTGTTCGAGATCAACCCGCGATTTTCGGGCGGCATTCCGCTGACGATCGCGGCGGGCGCCGACTTCCCGCGGATGCTCCTCGATCTGGCCTGGGGACGGCCCGTCAGGCCCGCGATCGGACGCTTCCGCGATGGGCTGTGGATGACCAGCTTCGAGTCGGCGTTCTTCCTGGACGAGTCCTGCGTCGCGCTGCCGGCCCACTCACCCGCGTCATCGGTGGAGGCCGTCGCATGATCCGGCCGGGGATTGTCCTGCAGGCCAGGATGGGATCGGTCCGGCTTCCTGGGAAGGTCATGGCCCCGGTGAGCGGAACGCCGATCGTCGCGCACTGCATCGGGCGGCTGGCCGCGTCGGGACTGCCGGTCATCCTGGCGACGACCGAGCGGCCGGAGGACACCGTGCTGTGCGAGACGGCCCGTCGGCTCGATGTGCCGGTCGTGCGTGGGCCGGCCGACGATGTCCTGGCGCGCTTCGTCCTGGCGGCCTCCACCTTCGCGCTCACGCACCTGGTGCGCGCGACGGCCGACAACCCGGCCGTCGATCTCGACGCGCCCCGACGCACCTTCGACCTGCTGTGGCGGACGGGCGCCGACTACGTGCGCGAATCCGGACTGCCGGTCGGTGCGGGGGTCGAGGCCTGCACCGCGAGCGCGCTGCGACTGGCGCACGCCACGACCAGCGACGCGTACGATCGCGAGCACGTCACGCCCTTCCTGCGCCGAGGCGCGCAGGTCGTGTCGCTCGAGGCGCTGGCGCCGGCCCCGCTGCGCCGCGGCGATATCCGGCTGACCGTGGACCGGCCGGACGACCTGGCCGCCGTCCGAGCCCTTTTCGATCTCATCGGCGACGACGCGCCGCTGGCACCGCTGGCTGCGTTCATCGACGCGGCCGATCGCATCCGCGGCTGCCACCTCGCATCGGGAGCGTACGGACTGTGAAAAAGATCAAACCTCGCCGCGATATCGCGGCCATCGTGGGCGTGGGGCTCATCGCGACCGTCGTGGTGCTGGCCCAGCTGGCCGAGGGTGGGCGCCTGCGCGCACTGCTGCAGCCGACGGCGGCCCTGGTGGTCTTCGGCGGCTCGGCCGCCGCCCTGGTCCTCAGCTTTCCCATGGCCCAGCTGCGCCGCGCCGCCGTCGCGGTCCGCAAGGCGTTCCACCACGTGCCGCGATCGGACCAGGCGTTGGTCGCCCGCTTCGAGCAGTACGCGGTGCGCGTGCGCCGTCGTGGCACTGCCGCGCTCGAGCCCGAGATCGCCGGGACGACCGACCCCTTCCTCGGCCGCGCGCTCGAGCTCGTCGTGGACGGCGTGGACGCCCACGAAATCCGGCGCGCGCTCACGACGTTCAACCGCGCCACCGAGGACGCCGACGAAGAGTGCGCGATCGTCCTCGAAACCGCGGCAGGATACGCGCCGACCCTCGGGATCCTCGGCGCCGTGCTGGGGCTGATCCGCGTGATGGAGAACCTGGCTACGCCCGCCGCGGTGGGCTCCGGCATCGCCGTGGCCTTTGTTGCCACCGTGTACGGTGTGGGCTCGGCCAACCTCGTGCTGCTGCCGCTGTCCTCGCGCTTGCGCGCGCTCGGCCGCCACGCCGCCGTCGAGCGGGAGCTCATCACCGAGGGCGCCGTCGCTCTGCGCCAGGCCCTGCATCCCCGCGTCGTCGAGGCCCATCTGGATGGATTCGTCCGCGACCGGCGGTCGCGCGACAAGGAGGGCGCGGCATGAGACCGCCCTCGCGCCATCCCCGACGTGCGCCGCACGATCGGTGGCTCATCCCCTACGCCGACTTCGTCACGCTGCTCTTCGCGTTCTTCACGGCGCTCTACGCGGTGACCGCGGTGGACGCCACGCGGCTGCCCACCATGGCCGAGGGCCTGCGCGCCGCGATCGGGGCCGAGGCCGAGCCCCTGGAGCCAACGCCCCCTGTCCCCACACCCGCCCCCGCGCCGGAGAACCTCGCGCCACGCCCGGCCGACGTCCGAGACGCGATCGAGCGCGCGCTCGGCGAAGACCTCGCCGCAGCGCGGCTCGAGTTGATCGAGGATCGCCGGGGTCTCGTCCTCGCCATCCCCGAGGCGCTCTCCTTCGACACCGGCAGCGCGGAACTCTCGGGCGTCGCCGCGCAGTTGATGGGCCGCGTGGCCGGCGTGCTGAGGACGTTGCCCAATGCTGTGCGCGTCGAGGGCCACACCGACGACACCCCCATCCACACCCCGCGCTTCACGTCGAACTGGGACTTGTCAACCGCGCGCGCGACCGAGGTGGTCGCCTTCTTCATCGGCGCGGGTCTGGCGCCGAATCGCCTGTCGGCGGCCGGCTACTCCGAATACCACCCCCGTGCGGGCAACGACACGGCCGAGGGCCGCGCCCGCAACCGCCGGGTGGACATCGTCCTTCTCAACGAGGCGACGCGGGTGTCCGAGGAACCCGCTTCCGCAGGCAAGGTCGAGCCATGATTCCGCTCACCGACCACGACATCGAACGGATTCTCGGGCGACCGGTGCGCAGACTGCTGAGCGCGGGCGACCGGCGGGCCTTCGCGAAACGACGGGTGCTCATCACCGGAGCGGGCGGATCCATCGGATCCGAGCTGGCGCGCCAGGTGGCCGCGTGCGGGCCCGCGCGCCTGATCCTGGTCGATCAAGCCGAGCACAGCCTGTTCCACATCGAGCGCCGGATCCGAGCACTGGCGCCCGCGGTGCCGCTCGATGTCGAACTCGCGGACGTCGCGCACACGAACCTCGGGCCGATCTTCAGGGCGGCGCGCCCGGAGGTCGTCTATCACGCGGCCGCCTACAAGCACGTGACGATGGTCGAGCGTGCCGTCTGCGCGGCCGGCGGCGTCAACGTTGTCGGTACCGTGGCGGCGGCGGAGGCCGCCCGCGACGTGGGCGCACGCTTCGTGCTCATCTCGTCGGACAAGGCCGCCAGGCCGCGCAGCGTAATGGGCGCGACCAAGCGGCTCGCGGAGCTGGCCGTCATGGCCCGGGCCGAGAGGACCTTCCAGCCCATCGTCGTGCGCTTCGGGAACGTGCTCGGCAGCAGCGGCAGCGTCCTGCAGCTGATGCGCGAGGCCATACGCGAAGGGCGGCCCGTGCCCATCACCGACGCCGACGCGACCCGCTACTTCATGTCGGCCGGCGAGGCCGCGTCGCTGGTGATGAAGGCCACGCTGCTCTCTCGACGAGCCGAGACCTACTGGCTCGACATGGGGGAGCCGGTGCGGATTGGCGACATCGCCGCCCGCGTCCTCGCGCTCGAGGCCGAGGCCGGCTATGCGCCGACCCCGATTGCCATCATCGGGCTGCGTCCGGGCGAGAAGCGGAGCGAGGACCTGACGACCCAGGGCCTGCGGATGTGCCGCACGAGGCATCGCCGAATCTGGGTCGCCCGGCAGGCGCCATTCGACGGTCCCCGCATCCGGGTGGCTGTGAACCGGCTGCGGGACTCCGTCGCCACCGGGGACGCGCTCGACGCGCTGGCGGCGCTGGCGGCGGCGGTTCCCGAGTTCGTGGTGAGCGACCAGGCCTGGGCCCTCGCGCGCGCGCAGTCGTCACACGCGGCGGCCCCCGCGCGCCCGGCTGCGGCGCGGAGGGCCAGCTGATCGTGCGCATCCTCCACCTGACGACGTTCCTCCAGGGCGGCGCGGGCATGGTCATCACCTCGCTGGCAGAGGCGCAGGTGCGCGAGGGCCACGCACTGGCCGTGCTGACGTCCCGTTCGGGGGCGCCCGGGTATGGCAACTACCCTGCCTACCTCGATCGGCTGGCCGTGGCCGGAATTCGGGTGGCGGCCGTGGACTCGCTGTTCGACCGGCGCCTCGAGGCGCAGGCGCCTGTCGCACATTACCTCGACGACGCGCTCGGCGGGGCGGGCGCGTTCGACATCCTGCACGCACATGCCGCGGTGCCAGGTGCGGTGGCGAGGGCCGCGGTGCGGCGGTCGGGCCGCCGCGTGCCCGTGCTCCAGACCATGCACGGCTGGGGCATCGCGAAGACGCCGGCACAGAGCGCCGCCGATGTGCGGGCCATGAACCACGTGGATCGGCTGGTGGTGCCGGCGCGCACGTCGGCCGCCCTGCTGCAGTCACTTGGCGTCAGGACGGCGCACATGGCCGTGGTGCCGTACGGCGTCGCGCCCGCGCCGGCGCCGACCGTCACCGACATCCACGTCCAGCACATGCGTGCGTGGCGCAGGCAGGGCGACCTGGTGGTGTGCTGCATCGGCACGCTCGGCGAACGGAAGAACCAGGCGCTGCTCGTCGAGGCGCTGGCGCGTGTCGCGCCGGGCGTGTCGATACAGGCGGTGTTCGTCGGTGACGGGCCGGTGGATTCGCTCCGGCGCCGCGCGGAGGCACTCGGCGTCGCCGACCGCGTGCACCTGATCGGCTACCAGCCGGATGCCCGGCTCTACCTGCGCGAGTCGCACCTGCTGGCGCTGCCGTCCCGGGGCGAAGGCCAGCCCCTGGCGGTGCTCGAAGCCTTCTGCGACGGCGTCCCCGTGCTGGCCAGCCGCATTCCCGAGCTTGCCGAGCTCGTGGAGGACGGCCGCACGGGGTGGCTCTTCGACCCGGAGGATGCGGGCGCTCTGGCCGCCGTGCTGTCACGGGCCGCCGTCGCGCCGGGGCCGATGCGCGCGCTGGCCGCGCACGCGCGGGCCACATACCACGATCGGTTCACCGTCGAGCGCATGGTGGCCGGCTACCTGCACGAATACGAGAGGGCTTCATGATTACGGACGCGTCCACGCATCGCTACGCCAACGACTGGAACGCTTACAGCGCGGCCTGGGACGAGCAGTACGGCGGCCGGTACCGCCATCTCGGCGACGAGTGGTGCGACGACGGCACGGCCGACCGCGCGCACGAGCGCCGTGTGACGGACCTGGTCGAGCCGTGGATACGGCCCGGGACTCGTGCGCTGGAGATCGGTCCGGGCGGGGGCAAGTGGACCGTGCGCCTGGCGCCGCGCGTCCACTCGCTGATCGTCTTCGACGTGGCCGATGCGATGCTCGCGCGGACGCGACAGCGATGCGAGGCCGAGAGGCTCGCGAACGTCTCGTTCGTGCTCGGCGACGGCCACGGCCTGACGGGCGTCCCCGATGAGTCGCTCGACCTCGTGTTCAGCTACGACGTCTTCGTGCACATCGCACTCGAGGACACCGTGGCCTACATCGACGAGCTGGTACGCGTGCTGGCGCCGGGAGGCGCGGCCATCGTGCACCATGCCGTGGCCGAGACCGCTGCCGCAGGGAACCGGATCGAATCGCACAACGACTGGTATCGCGACCGCTCTCACACGCTGGGGCAGTACTACTATCACTCCCGTGAAGGCCTCCGCCGCGCCTACGAGCGCGCCGGCTTCGAGATCGTGGAGTCGTGGGACTCGTACTGCACGGCCGTCTTCACCGTCCGCAAGGAGGCCGACAGCGTCGTGCCGCGGATGGAGCGGGCGCTGCGCCGGGCCGCCGTGGCCACGACGCCCGAGGAGCTGCGCGCGGCCGCCGTCGCCTTCGAGCGCGCCCTCGACGAGGCTCGCGACCGGCTGGCGCCCCTGGTGGCGTCGCTCGATGGCACCATGCCCGGGCTGAAGCGCTACGCGATCCTGCAGCGGATGCGCCGGCTCGTCCGCGGCTGAGGAACGCCCCGGCGTCACCTCGCGGAGCCGCGGCGGATCGTCGTGCTGCTCGATGCCGAGGCCGGCATCGGCGCGGCCGAGTACCTGCGCTGCCTTCGCCCGTGGTCGGCGGCGGTCACGGTCATCGGCGCCGTAGAGGCCGATGCCTCGACGGTCTCCGCGCTGGCCAGTTCGCCGGCCCTCGGCAACGCCGATATCGTCGTCGTCGTCGTCTCACGCGACACCGGCCTGACCCGAGTCGTCCGCGACGCCTGCACGGTCGCGGGGCGCGTGTGCGTGGACGCGTCCCTCGCCCCCGAGGGCAGTCGAGACCTGGCGCTCTTCCAGGAAGTGCTGCACCACGACATCGAGCTGGGCGGACACAACGACTGGACGGGCGGCGATTCGCAGTTCGGCGCCGCCGTCCTGCGCACGCTGAGCGCGGTCCATTGCCGGAGCCGGTTTCCCGGCTACGTGGAGCGACACCTCCCCGCGCTTCGGCAGGCGGATCAGCGGATCCGCGCGCTCGACGTGAGGTGCGGCGCCGTGTCGCGCCTGCGCTGGGGCGCGCTGAACGGCCTGATGACGGTGACCGCGTCGATCCGCTGTTGGACATGTACGCGATCGTCCGCGAACGCCATGGGCTGAGCCTGCTGCCCGACGTCCGGTGTGCGCACGAAGTCTGCGTCGGTGCCGAAGCCATGGGGCGCGCCCTGGCGCCAGCCAGCTTCGACTTCGTCTGCTGCGCGAACGCGCTCGACCACACCGAGGATCCCGTCGCCGTCACGCGCGCCGTCGCGCAGGTCCTCAGGCCCGGCGGTCTCCTGGCCATCGAGGTCTTCACCCGGGAAGGCTCCCGCGAAGGGTGGTGGCAGCTCCACCAGTTCGACATGTATGTGGACGACCGGAACGAGCTCGTCTGCGAGACGCGGGCGGGGGTGGTCAGGCCCATCGTCGCGAGCGGCTGCGGGCTCGTGGTGCGGGAGATCGTGTCGAGCAGCACGACGATGACGATCGCAATCGCGGAGCGTCTGGCCGCATGACCAGGGGTTCGGAATCACAATCGACCCCCATGAGCGGCGGGGCGGCGTGATGGGGGAGGCGCCCGGCTGTCAGGCAACGGCCACGAAGTCGCGGTCGGCCTGATAGCCCAGGGCCGAGAGCTGCCGCGCGATGGCCTCGCGGCCCGGCGCCGAGGCAACCGCGATGAAGGTCACCCCGCGCGCGGGCAGCGTGGCGGGATCCACCACCGGCACGTCGTCAATCCGGTGATCCCAGCGCGTGCGGTCGTTGTCGGCGAAGCAGTCGACGCCGACGCCGAGGCTGCGGAGGTGCGTCAGGGCCCTCCGCCCGCCCTGTCCCGTCCCGAAAATCGCCACGCGCAGGCTGTTGCGGACGTCGGCGGGCGCGCGCAGCGCCCAGGGGATCGCCAGCTCCAGGCGCAGTCGTCCGGCTTCGGCTGCCGCCGCCTGGCAGCGCCGCCACGCTTCGTCGGCCTCGGACTGCAGGCGCCGCGCGACCGCGTCGAGCCCGTCGAGCGCACGCGCCTGCCGTTCGGCGCGCCCGGTCATCGACTCGGCGATCTGCGACCACAGGATGCCCGGGCGATCGGCGGCGTGCGGCAGCAGGTGCAAGCCGGCCGCGCACTGACTCGCCAGGTCCACCACCACGGCCGCCTCTCGCAGGCCGAACAGGACCGGCCGATCGCGGTCGCCCATCATCTCGCTCCACGGCCGGTGGAGTGCACGTTCGGCGTGATCGACACCGGCGCGCCACCATCGGGCGGCGGCGTCCAGGTCGCGCGCCTGCGCCGCCAGCCAGCCGAGCAGCCAGCAGGCACTCACGGTCTTGGTGGCGAGCAACGGGTTGAAGGCCAGTGGATCGGCCTTGGCACAGGCGGTGAAGGCGCTCACCGCGCGCGCCCCGTCACCCCTGCTCATGGCGGCCAGGCCCTGCACATAGCGCAGCGAGATGTGCCATCGGGCCACGTGGGGACCGGTGGCCGGTAGGTCGCAGTAGCGATCGATCGCGGTGAGGGTCTCGGCGGTCACGCCCTCGGGACTCGACAGCTGCGCGTACGCGCGGACGCACAGTGCCGCGCCCCGATCGGCGCTCCCCGCCGATGACGCCTCGAGCGCCAGGCGGGCAAGCCGATCGCGCAGCTCCGCCGACTCGGTGCGGAGCCCCATCGAGACGAGCGCCCGCACGAGCCACGGGTGCTCGTAGTGCCCGGCGAAGTCGATGAGCGTGGGCGGAACGGCGGGCGGCGCCGGCTGCCATCGCGTCGCCACCGGATCGGCCACGGCGCCCAGGGGCGGTGTCATGCCCACGGCGAGCCACCACTCGGCCTCGTCCGGGCGCGCCGCGGCATCCCACAACGCGCGCCCGGCGCCGGGCAGCTTCATGCCGCCACCGGCCGTCTGCCCGAACACGTGCTCCAGCAGCAAGTGCCGGCCGCAGAGCGCCTCGAGCCGCTCGCGATTGAAGACGTGCAGGTGGTGCGGGTTCGGATCCTGGCCGTGCTCGTCCAGCCATTCGTTGGGGACCGAGCAGACGAAGCGCCCGCCTGGCGTCAGCAGGCGGCGGCAGTCCGCGAGGAAGCGATCGGGATCCGGGAGGTGCTCGACGGTCTCGAAGCTCACGATCACGTCGAACGAGGACTCTGGAAGATCGCCGAGCGTGGCCAGGTCGCGTGCGGCGAACGAGAGCCGTGGCTGCGCGGCGGCGTAGTGCTCCGAGGCATAGGCGACGGCGGGCGGGTCCACGTCGAGGCCGAGGACCGACTCGGCCAGGGTGCCGTCGGCCAGCACGCGGCTCCCGTAACCCATGCCGCAGGCGGCATCCAGCACCCGATCGCCGGGGCGCACGAATCGCCGCGCCCACATGTAGCGCGCCACGTGCGCGTCGGCCCGGCGACCGACCTCGCGCAGCATGTCCATGTGAAGATCGCGTCCCGGAGCCAGGTCGCCGAGCCCGGCGCCCCAGGTCACTGCCGCCGGTATCGGCTCGAAGAGCAGCAGCGCGTCCGATTCCCGTTCGAGCGCGGCGTAGTCGACGACCTGCTGGCAGAGCGGGTGCTTGCGCCACCCGTGACGGAGGATGCGGCGCTCCCACTCGTCGCGGGGCCCGTCCACGGACGCCACGAGCACGCGTGGTGATCGCGCGCCCAGGTCGGCCATCAGCCTCGCGACGTCAGCCTCCGAGGGCGTGCCGCGCAGGCCGTCGAGCCAGATCAGATCGACCGGGGCCCGGTCCCCGGGATCGCCGATCGCGCCGGCCCGTGCGGGGACGCCGCGGCGCCGCCACGCCTGGAGCGTCGCCTCGACATTGCCACCGGCCACGAGCACCTTGCCCCCCCCGCATGCCGAGAGCACGCGATCCACGCGATCGAACGCGGCGTTGTCGCCCGCGCTGGTCACGGCAGCACCACCTGTGCGGTCACGCCCGACACCGACACCGGCTCGAGGAAGTGCACGAAGTGTTCGGCATGCGACAGGCCCATGTTCTCGAGCTGGTTGAAGATGGCGCCCTTCCCGGCCTGCGAGGCGACGATCACCAGGTCGTAGTCGCGCGCCTCGAGCGCCGCCGGAGGCCGCACGCCCAGGCCGTGGGCCTCGGTGTGCCAGACGCCGGCGTTGTTGTCCACGAGGTACTCCACCGTCCATCCGCAGCGCGCCGCCAGCTTCAGGGCGGCCCGTCCTCCTTCGCCGGCGCCGAACACGACCGCGCGCCGCACATGATCCAGCCGCGCCGTGCCCGGCGATCCCGGCGGCGCCTGCGCCGGCGGGTGCGCGAGGTGCAGCAGCCCGCGCAGCGCCGGCGGGATGTGCTGGAAGTAGGGCCGAAGAGCCCGCATCCGGTTCGCGTGCTGCGAGGTGGTGTTCAGCATGCCCTGCCCCTGGCGGTAGCGCACCAGCGGCTCGGGCACGACCACCAGCCGGCAGCCGGCGAGGGTCGCGCGCGCGAGGAACTCCCAGTCCTCGCAGCCGATGCCCACATCCTCGGTGAACCCGCCGATCCGGCCGAACACCGCCCGCCGCACGAACGCGTTGGCATCGCCGAAGCTGTTGCGCGTCACCCCGGGCGAGACCGCCGCACCGAGGAACGGCCAGCAGTAGGTCCCCTCGTCTGACGTGCTCGGTTCCGTCCCCTGGAAGACCCTCAGGAAGCAGGTGAGGATGTCGGCGCCGCTCGCCGTGGCCGCGCGAACGAACGTGCTCACCTCGTGCGGCTCGGCGATGTTGTCGTCGTCCATGAAGAGGACGTAGGTGCCGCGCGCCTCGCGGATGCCCGTATTGCGGGCCGCGCCCAGGTAGCGGTTCGGCTGCCGGACGATGCGCCAGCCGCGGGCCTCGAATTCCTCCTCGAGCGACGCCACGAACCGCACGGCCTCAGGCGCGTCGCTGCCATCGTCCACGAGAACGACCTCGAGGGCCGGATAGTCCTGGCGCCGGATCGACTCGAGTGCCTGCGCGAGCAGTGCCGGCCGGTTGAAGTGCGTGACGACAATGGACACCAGCGGCGTGTAGGTCGGCCGCAGCCTGACCGGCCGGCCCCGGCGCGCGTGCGCGTGCCACTCCAGCCAGTCGCGGTTCGCCAGTTCGAACGCCACGCGCGGCTTCACGGAGCGCGCCCCCATGAGCAGCGCCCGCTGCAGGTGACCCGCGATGGAGGCGGGCGTGAGGTCGAACAGCACCGCGTCCTGATCGTCGTCGCGAATCATCTCCGGGATGCCGCCGGTGTTCGACGCGAGGAACGGGATGCCCGCTTCCAGGCACTCGAGCACCGTGTAGGGAAGGTTGTCGATGCGGGAAGGCAGCACGGCCAGCCGCCCCGGCTCCGCGAGGTAGGCCAGCGCCCCGTCCCGGTCACGCTCGCCGACGATCTGCCAGCGGAACGGCCAGCGCTCCGCGCGCTGGCCGAGGTAGGTCTCGCTCGGCACGCCGCCCACGGTCGCGGGCTTGCCGAGGAACGTCACGCACGGCACGGCCACGCCGCGGCTCACGAGCCGATCCAGCGCGTCGCAGAACACGTCGAGCCCCTTGCGCGTCTCGAGACGGCCGAAGAACACGAGCTCGCGGATGGGCATCGGCGGCGCGGGCGGCGCGGCGTCACGGCCGGCGCCGAGCACCACGTACTGCCGCGTGATCACGCGGCGTGGCAGCCGCCAGCCCTCTCGACGCATCCACTGCACCATGTGGTCGCTGGGGCTCCACAGCACGTCGGCCAGGGCCACCGACTGGCGCTCCATGAAGTCCACCTCGATCTCCTCGGCCGACGCGAGCTCGTTCATCCCCTCCTTGTGCCAGAGCACCGGGCTGTGGGCCCCGACACAGACGAGCGAGTCCTGCAACGCCAGTCCCTGCCGCTTCGCCGAGAGCGCGTAGAACGCGATGCCGCGCCACTCGTGCACGTGCACCACGTCGAAGCTCCGGTCCCGGAGCCAGCGATGGACGGCGTGCGCGATCCGCATCGACGAGTGGCCGCGGACGTCGAGATCGTCGGGCACCGGTACGAACTCGATGCCCATGCGCCGGTACTCCTCCACCCAGTGGTCGATGGTGTGGTGCTCGCAGTACCGGCCGAGCGCGTAGAGCACCGTCACGTGGTGCCCCGCGTTGGCGAGCAGACGCGCCAGCGAGTAATAGGCCGTGCCGATCCCCCCGTTCCTGATGGGGCCGACGATGTCGCAGGTGACGATGCAGATGGTCATGAGAGATCCGTCGAGGGCGTGTGTGCGGGCGTTGGAGGTGGAGGCTCGACTGTCGGTTTCGGGGCTCGCGCGAGCTGCCAGGCCCTGTACTCCGGCCCGGCGAGGGCCGCGCGAAGCGCCTCGGCATCGGCGGCCGGGTCCGGCGAGGCCCAGTCATCCGGAAACCGCCACTGATGTCGCTCGAGATCCGCAATCCGCTCGAACAGCGCGCGCGGATCCCTCGAGGGCCGATGAGCGGACGCCAGCCGTGCCTGCACCAGATCGAGGTCGAGACCTGGATGGGCCGCGAGGGACGTGGCGGCGCTCCCCTGGTGAATGGTTGGTCCGTGCAGGATGCCTGCGCCAGTCGCGTTGACCACGCGGATCGACGATGCGGCGTCGGCGCGCGAGGTCAGCCAGTCGCGAAAGGCCACCAGGTGCGCGGCGGTGCGCGTGGGCCGGCCGTGCACATCGGGCTCGGTGACCGTCGGCCAGCGATCCATCAGCACGTCGAACGCGCGCTCGTAGGTGTCGCCGCCCGCCACCCAGCTCGCCCACTGCGCCTCGAGGGTGGTGCCGCGGCAGTATGGCCGGCCGCCGGTGAAGGCGAGGTCCGTGCCGGCAAACACCACCGGATCGCAGCCCATGCGCAGCACCAGGTCGAGCGCGGCCGTCACGACCGAGCCCCAGACGTTCAGGTGCAGGCGATCGATGCCCGCCGCGCGCAGCCACGGCCACGGTGCGTGGTTGCCGATCCGAACGAAGAACGTGCGCCCCTCGAAGTATGCAAATGCCGGGGGGTGGAGGCTGGCTTCGGCCACCAGCCAGGTCCGGCGCGGCTCGTGCAACCCGCCCAGGTGACAGGCGTTGGCGACGCTGGGGTCGATCGCCACCGCCAGCTGCGGCTCGAGGCCAATCGAGAGCAGCGGCCGCACCGCCGTGTCGCAGGCCACGATCAGCGCGCGATCGCGCACCAGGTGCACATCGTTGATGTTGTGATCGAGGGAGGGCCCCGCCGCCACGATGACGGCCGGCGTGCCGGCAAAGAGCCCCTCCAGCGCTACCGCGTCGCCCTCGCGCGTCATGCGGGCCGCGTTCGCCAGCGTGTGCCGGAGATAACGGCCGGCGAGCGCGCGCCTGGCCTGCTCGTTCGAGGCGGCCTCGAACCGCAGCCGCTCCGCGGCCGCACGCGCGTCGCGGATCCGATCTGGCCAAATCTGCGCGAGCACCGGGTGCACGTGGACGGGCGCCGTGTCCACGCCCGGCACCAGGCGCGCGACGGCGGCGAGCCCGTCGTAGCCAGGCCCAGCCAGCAGCGCCAGGCGCCCCGCCTCGATACGCCGCCGCCAGTCGCGCCGCTCGAGCAGAAGGTGCGCGAGTGTCACGTCGGGCTCGAGGACGACGACCCGCGTCCTCGCCTCGCGGCTCTCCATCGCGTCGAGGACGTAGCCAAGGCCGCTGCCCACCAGGATCACGGTCTCGGGCTGCCCGGCCAGGACGGTTTCGTCAGCCCAACGGGCGGCGTCGGCCAGCGGATCGCGCGCGCTCAGCAGGCGCACCCATCGGGCGTCACCCGCCTCGACCTCCACCGTCGGGCGCTCGCCCTCGGCGAGCGGCGGGCGGACGCGCACCGGTCCCTCCCGATCGCCGGGCAGACGAATCCCGAAACGGCGCTCGAGCGCCTGCACATTGTCGGAATGCACGGTCGCCATCGATTCTCTCGGAGCCCGCGTGGGCGATGAGGAGTCGGCCAACCGACACCTATCGTCGACCGTCCGTCGCCCAGGGCCGGGACGCACGCAAGAACCCGCGCATTCCCGGCCTGTTCGCAGGCCGTACCCCGTGCCGGGGGCAAGCCGCGTGCCGCTTCAAGAAGTTCCCGCGGCCGCCGATTCCCCCATGGCAGGAGGACGACGTGGACGGGTGCATTTCGCAAGGGGTGAGGGATCAGGCCAGTCGCGCGTGGCGCGTGGCGACGGCATTCGCCGAGACGGCCGTGGGATCGACGGCGGCACTCGAGAGCCTGCTGGCATGTCTCTATCGGGACGACACCGAGGGCCTCGGCCATCTGCGACGCGTGGCCGAGCTCGCCATACGGATCGGCGAAGAGCTGGGCCTCCCGGCCGAGGACATGGCAGACCTGCAGCGCGCCGCGCTTCTGCACGACATCGGCCGCTTCGCGCTGCCCGACCCGCCGGCGCTGGCGGCCACCCGTCGGGACGCAGCCACGCTGCAGCGCCGGGCCGCCCAGGTGCAGATGGCCTGCGCCATCACGGCGGACATCCCCTTCCTCGCGCCGGCCTCCGCCATGCTCGCGGCGTCGGTCGAGTGCTTCGACGGCTCCGGCTATCCGGAGGGGCGCCGCGGCGAGGACATCCCGCTGCCGGCGCGCGTGCTGCACCTGGCCGACACGCTCGACACGCTCAACGCCATCTGCGACGCGCTGGCCGCGCCGGCCGAAACCGCCGGTGCCGAAGTCGTGCGACAGACCGGTTCGCGGTTCGATCCGGAGGTGGTCTCAGCCTGGCTGCGGAGCGAGGTGGCCGTGCCGCCGGCGCTCGTACCGTGGTGGTCGTCACCGGCGCGCTGGAACTAGCGCGGGTGCTGAGGGGAACAGAGGCAAGGACATGTTGCTGATCGTCGGTCTCGTGGTCGTGCTGGGCTCGGTGGTGGGAGGGTACCTGATGGCCGGCGGCCATTTGATCCTGCTGCTCCAGCCTTCGGAGTTCGTCATCATCGGCGGCGCGGCCGCGGGCAGCCTGCTCATCAGCACGCCGCCCAAGGTGCTCTCCAAGCTGCTCGGCCAGTGCCGCCTCCTCATCCAGCCGGGCCTGACCGCGCAGGACTATGCCGACCTGCTCGCGATGATGTACCAGGTGTTCCGCCAGGCGCAGTCCGGCATCATGACGCTCGAGTCCCACTTCGACAACCCGGAACAGAGCAGCATCCTGTCGAAGTACCCCAAGTTCCTGGCCCGCCACCATTCGGTGGCGTTTCTCGCCGACTCGATCAAGGTGATCATCGTCGGCGGCATGCACCCGCACGACCTCGAGTCCCTGATGGACGAGGACCTCCAGGTCCACCACGAGAGCGAGCGGGGCCCGTCAGGCGCGCTGACCAAGGTGGCCGATGCCTTGCCAGGCCTGGGGATCGTCGCAGCGGTGCTGGGCATCGTGATCACGATGCAGGCCATCGACGGCCCGCCCGAGGAGATCGGGCATCACGTGGGCGCGGCGCTGGTGGGCACCTTCCTCGGCATCCTCATGTCGTACGGCTTCGCGCAGCCGGTCGCCACCAGCCTCGAACACCGCGTGGCCGAGGACGGTCGCTACGAGCTGTGCATCAAGGCCGGCGTGATGGCGACCTTCAAGGGCCTGCCACCAGCCATCGCGGTGGAGTTCGCGCGACGCGTGCTGCCTCACGAGGTCCGCCCGAGCTTCGAGGAGACCGAGCGGCTGTGCCGGGCCTCACGAACCGAAGCGGCGGCGGCCTGACCATGAAGAGCGCGGCCCCCATCGTCATCGTCCGCAAGAAGCAAGGGCACCACGGCGGCCACCACGGCGGCGCGTGGAAGGTGGCGTACGCCGATTTCGTCACGGCCATGATGGCGTTCTTCCTGGTGATGTGGCTGGTGACGCAGAGCCAGGACGTGCGCGCCTCGGTGGCCGGCTACTTCCGGGAGCCGGGCGTGTTCGACTACGAGAAGTCCACGGGCATGCTGCCCGGCGGGCGTCCGGGGGTGGAGCCGGGCGGGGCGCCCACGCCGGTGCCGCCGCCCGACGCCCAGGCCCTGCTCCAGGAGCAGCGCGTCCTGGCCGCGGCGGCCGAGCACATTCGCGAGCGGCTGGCGCAGAGCCCGGGGCTGGCGACGCTGGCGGATCAGATCGAGTTCACGATCACGTCCGAGGGGCTGAAGATCGATCTGGTCGAGCGAGCCGACTCGAGCTTCTTCGACAGCGGCAGCGCCGAGCTGCGCGGCGAGAGCGAACGCATCCTCCAGATCATCGCCGGGGAGCTGGCGCGGCTCGAGAACGACGTCGTGCTCGAGGGCCACACCGACCGGCGTCCCTACGCAGACGGCGCGCGATATGGCAACTGGGAGCTGTCGGCCGACCGTGCCAATGCGGCCCGCCGCGCCATGCAGCGCGCGGGTCTGAACGAGAACCAGGTGCGCGGCGTGCGCGGCTTCGCCGACACGCAGCTGCGTCTCGCGGACGAGCCGCTCGACCCGCGCAACCGGCGCGTCTCGATCGTCGTGCGGAGCCATGCCGCCACCGCGCTGGACGCGGCCGTGCAGGCCAGCCAGCAGGCGGCGGCCCCCGTCCAGCCCGCGCCACACGAGTGATGGCGGAACCAGCCATGGCGATACAGGCACTCGTCGTCGACCAGGCCAGCGGCGTCCGCAGCCTGTACGCGCGCATCCTCCGCTCGCTCGGCTGCGCCACCCACGAGGCGGCGGACGGTGGCGAGGCCCTGGAGGCGCTCCAGTCCTCCAGCATCGACCTCGCGGTCGTCGAAGCCGAGGCCGCGCTGCTGTCCGGGCTCGACTTGCTGTGCGTCATCCGCGAGTCCGAGACGTACGCGAACCTCCCGGTCGTCATCGTGACGGCCGGAACCGACCAGGCCACCGTCACCGAGATCGTGAAGCTGGGCGCGGCCGATTGCCTCACCAAGCCGTTCGACGTCGAGGTGGTCAAGACGCGCCTTCAGCGCATCGTCAAGTCGATCTCGGCGGCCGGGGCCCTGCACACCATGCCCAGTTCCGAACCCGGCGTGTCGGGCTCGGCGCTCATCGTGGACGGCAACGCCGAGTTTCGCCAGTTCGTGGCCGGTGCACTGATGGCCACCTACGCGACCACCCAGATGGAAACGGGCCTCGACGCCCTGCGCGCCTGCCAGGTGCGCAAGTTCTCCGTGCTCGTCATGGGGACCCAGACGGGCCTGCTCTCGCCGCGGCTGCTCGCGCGGCGCCTGCGACGCCAGGCGACGCTCGAGGATATGCGCATCGTGCTGGTGGTGCCAGACGGTGCCCGGGGGAACATCGGCGACCCGACGCCCTTCGACGCGGTCCTGCAGCGCTCGCTCGTGCCCGAGGACTTTGCCCGGCAGTTCCGCCAGCTGGCCGCCCGGTCGCTGCCGCGCGACGCGGGTGTCATCGACATCGTGCGAGCCGCCGTCGCCTCGGCCACCCAGGAGACGCTCGGGATGATGGCCGGTATAGACGTGGCCCTCCTCGACACCGACGCCTCGCTGCCGGCCGGCATGCTCGAGGCCTCCGTGGTGATGACGCTGCAGGCGGAGCGGGCGGCCGTCCGGCTGGCCCTGCTCGGCGAGGCCGGCGGCGCCCGCCGCATCGCCGCACGCATCGCGAACCGCGCCGACGACGATGTCTCGCCTGAGGACGGGCTGTCGGCGCTCGGTGAGGTGCTCACCAACATCACCGGTCGAGTCAAGTCGCAGATCGGCTCCGATGGCGGGCCGATGACGCTCACCACGCCCAGTCTGCGCACGTCGACTCCGGATCCGGACGCAGACGTGGCCGGCGTCTCACCGGTCACGCTGCGCTTCGCCTCGGTGGACGGCGACGTGCAACTGGCGGTGTGCCTGAGCGTCACCGAGGCGCCGGTCGACGACGCCCTGAACGAGCACCGCTCGCCCACCCTGGCGGCCATCGCCTAGCGAGCCTCATACCGGGCGCCGCACCCTCGCCTCTGGAGAATCCGTCCTGGTCGGCACGCGATTGGCGTTCAGTTCTCGCCAGCCGCCGCGCCGAACTGCTTCGCCCAGCGGAGGGCGTCCTGGTAGGCGTCGGCCAGATCGCTGATGTCCAGCGATGCCCGTTCGGCCGCCGTCCAGGCCGGCTCCCAGTCGCCGCGCTCGTAGTGCTTCACCGCGTCGAGCACCCGTCGCGCGGCGTTGTCCTCCCCGAGCAGAGCGGCGCGGATCTCCGGACCGAGCGGGAGTTCGGCGATGGCCATCGGCATCGGTCGCTGCAGCATCACATCGAGCAATGACGCCAGGCCGAGCAGAAAGAGCTCGCCCGCCTGATCGGAACCGCCAAGCTTGGCGCCGAGTGATTCGCACAACCGCGCGCGAAGCACGGCCATGCTGGCCAGCTCCCTGGGCCCACCGTTCATGCTCGTGAGCAGCCAGACGGCCGCCCACCGGCGGATCTGGTTCAGCCCCATGAGGACGACCGCCTCGCGAATCGACTGAATCTCGCGCCGGGTGGCGAAGGCGGCGGAGTTCACGCATCGGAGGATGCGGAGGCTGAGCCGTGGATCCTGCTTCAGCAGATCCTCGACATGCATGGCCGAGACGTTGGGACGATTGAGCGCCGCGACCAGCTGCATGTGCGCGACATAGTTGGGCGGAATCTCGCGCGCGGCCACGGTCTCGGGCCGACAGAAGTAATAGCCCTGGAAGAGCGTGCACCCGGCCGCCTTGGCGGTCTCGTAGGCCTCTTTCGTCTCGACCTTCTCGGCCACCACCGTCACGCCTCGGCCGCGCAGGAACCGGACGATGTGCCCGAGCCGCGCGGGCGGCGTGGCCAGCAGGTCGATCTTGACGAACTTGACGAACGGCAAGAGCGCCTCGTTCTGGGGTCCCGGGACGAAGTCGTCCAGGGCCAGCGCATAGCCGCTCGCGTGCAGGGCCCGGCATGCCTCGATGGTCTGCGTGTCCGCGGAAATGTTCTCCAGCAGTTCGAGCACGCTGGCCTCCCGCGGCAGCAGGGTCACGGTGCCGTCGAGGAGCATCTCCTGAGTGACGTTGAAGAACGCGCGCCGCCCTGCGGTCAGCGTGTCGAGCCCGACCGACAACAGCGCCGCATCGACCACCATGGCGCTGGCGAGCGTCGACGGGCCGGTGCATGACGTGTGCCGCGCGGTCTCGCGGAACAGCAGCTCGTATCCATGGACCTCGCCGCGGGCGTCCAGCAGGGGCTGCCTGGCAATCGCGATACCTTCGATGGAGGCCGGCTCCGGGTTGACGGTCATACACAAAAACTATCGGCATTGCCGGTCGCAGGTTGAACGCCGATCGCCCGCGGTCCCCCCGCGCGGTGGGGCGGGCTAAAGGGGGTGCCGGGATTGCCGATTCCCCTTGAGCCGGGTTCCCCGCCAGGCTTGGGCGAGGGGCCTCGGAGTGCAGGCGATGACAACGACAACCCTGGCTCGATCGGATGGCCCCACCCAGTTCGACGCAGCCGCCTGGCTCGAGGAGCACGCCGCGGGCGACATCCTGATGACGCCGGACGGGTGGATGACCGAGGCCAACCGGCCAGCCAGGCGGATCTTCCGCCTGCCGGGCGGCCAGGACGTGCGCGGGTTGAGCTTCCGCCGGTTCTGTCGCCAGCCGGCGCGCTTCGCCGAAACAGTGCAGGCCATCCGGACCGCCGGCTACGTCGGCAGCTGGGACGCCGACCTCGTCGCCTTCGACGGCCGTCCGGTCCATGCTGTCGTGAACCTCGTCGGCGATTTCGAGGCCGGCTTTCTCACCGCGATCCGGGCCCAGATCTTCGACATCTCCGACTGGCGGCGCAGCCAGGAACGCACGCTCTTCGGCCAGCGCATCGAGGCCATCGGGCGGCTGGCAGGCGGCGTGGCTCACGACTTCAACAACCTCCTCACCGTGATCAGCGGGCACGCCGAGTGCCTCTCGGTCGCCCTCGCCCCCGACAGCCCGATGAACCGGTCCGTGGTCGCCATCCAGGCCTCGGCCGCGCGGGCCGCGACACTGACCGAGAAGCTGCTCTCGTTCGGGCGCCGGCAGGTGCTCCAGCCGCACGTGATCGACCTGGCCGACCTGACGCGCCGGGTCGAAGCCACCCTCCGGCGCGCGGTCGGCCATCGCCTCTCGCTGAGCACGGAGGTCGCACATCCGACGTGGCGCGTCCGTGTCGATCCAGGCCGCACCGAGCGCGCCCTCTCCGCCATTGCCTCGCACGCCATCGAAGCGATGGCCGACGGTGGCGCGCTGGCCTTCTGCCTCGGCAACGCGGACATCGGCCCCGAGTGGTCGCCGACACGCGCCTTCGTCAAGCCGGGCCGCTTCGTCCGCCTCGACATGACCTGCATCGGCACGACGCTCGACGCCGACACGTACGTCCGCATGTTCGAGCCCTTCTTCAGCGAGAAGGGCGCGGTCCGTGACGGCATGGGTCTCGCCGCCGCCTTCGGTCTCGTCAAGCAGAGCGGCGGCTACATGTGGCTCGAAGGCGAGCGCCCGGGCGAGACCCTCTTCACGGTCCTGCTGCCAGCCGTCGCCGGCGAGGCCGACGCGCCGGGGCGTGAGCCCGCCGACGCCTCGCCGGCCACCATCCTCGTCGTGGACGACGACGACGCCGTGCGCAGCGTGATCGTCAAGATCATCGCGCAGCAGGGTTACAGGGTGCTCGACGCGGCCAGTGCCGACGCCGCCCTGCGCCTCAGCCAGGGCACGCCTGTCGACCTGCTGATCGCGGACGTTCTTCTCGATGGGGCACGGAGTGACGACCTGGCGGCCGCGCTGCTGCGTGACCGGCCGCAGATGCGACTGCTCGGCATCTCGGGTCATCCTGCCGACGGCTGGGAGCCCGGCTCGCCGGAGCAGGCGCGCGCGGCCTTTCTTCAGAAGCCGTTCACGGCGGCCGCGCTGATCGAGCGGGTCCGCCGCCTGCTGGAGGTCTAGTGTCCCCACTCCTGCGGCACGAGCGAGCCAACGTGCCGGCGGCGGCCTGTCCGACCGTCAGTGTCGGCAGGCCGACACCGGCGGGGGCGCCGGGGCGTACGGCGGTGCACGATTCGGCGCGCGGGGACAGCTCAAGGGACGACGGCACGGATTTCGCTGCGGCCCGCGCGATGCTGGTGGAGGCGCGCGTCGGGCCCGCGGTGGTGGCCCGACTCGAGGTGCGCCCGGCACGGGCCACCTTCGCGCCACGAACCGGAGCGTCGGCGTGAGCGGCGGCGCCACCGTGTCGGTGCTCCACCTCGAGGACGATCCGCGCGATGCGCGGCTCATCAGGAGCCAGATCGCGCTGGAGGGGATCGCCTGCGTGGTGACGCGCGTGGACCGCGAGGCCGATTATCTCGGCGCGCTGGAACGCGGCGGCTTCGACATCATCCTCGCGGATCACGCGCTGCCCGATTTCGACCTGCTGTCGGCGCTGGCCGTGGCGCGGCAGATCTGCCCCGACGTGCCGTTCATCTGCGTCTCCGGATCGCTCGGCGAGGACCTGGCCCTCGAGACGCTGAAGATCGGCGCGACCGACTACGTGCTGAAGCAGCGGATGTCACGCCTGGGGCCGGCCCTGCGCAGGGCCCTCGAGGAGCGGGCCGAGCGGATGCGGCGCCGCGAGGCCGAGGCCGCGGTCACCGCGCTCGAAGCACAATTGCGTCACTCGCAGAAGCTCGAGGCGGTCGGCCGCCTCGCCGGCGGCATCGCACACGACTTCAACAACCTGCTCACCGTGATCAACGGGACCTGCGAGCGCATGATTGCGGCCGTGGACGAACAGAGCCGCCTCCGGACGGACCTCGACCTGATCTACCAGTCGAGCCAGCGCGCGGCGAACCTGACGCGGCAGCTGCTTGCCTTCGGCCGCCGCCAGGCGCTCGAAACGCGACCGGTCGATCTGAACGACATCGTTCGGGACATCGCGCGCATCCTCGAACGCGTGCTCGGCGAGCGCATCAAGGTGGCCACCTCGCTCGACCCTGCGCTCGGGGCTGTCGAGGCCGACCCGGGCCAGATCGAGCAGGTGCTGATGAACCTGGCGATCAACGCCCGCGACGCCATGCCCGAGGGTGGCACCGTCACCATCGAGACCTCCAACATCGACGCCAGCCCCGACGACCGGGACATGCCGTCTGCCCGGCTCCCGGGACACTGGGTCCAGCTGGCCGTCCGCGACACGGGACATGGCATGGACGAGGCGACCGCAGCGCACGCCTTCGAGCCCTTCTTCACCACGAAGGCGCCGGGCGAGGGCACCGGCCTCGGCCTCTCCACCGTGAACGGCATCGTCGCCGAGAGCGGCGGCCGCGTGGCCATCGAGAGCAGCCCCGGAATCGGCACGACGATGCGCGTTTTCCTGCCGCGCGTCGAATCGGCCCGCGCGCCCGTGCCGTTGGCGTCCGTTCCGGTGCCCGCGGCCAGCGGGCACGAAAGGCTGCTGCTCGTCGAGGACGAGGAGTTCGTCCGCGAGCTCGTGCGCGACTTCCTGCTGGCGGCCGGCTACCAGGTGCTCGAATCCGCGAGTGCCGAGGATGCGCTCAGCCTTGTGGCGCGCAACCGCACACCAATCGACCTGCTTGTCACCGACGTCGTGCTCCCCGGGATGAACGGCACCGCGCTGGCCGACCAGCTCCGCCGGCAGATGCCGGGCATGGAGACACTGTACATGTCGGGCTACGCCGGCGACTCGATGTTCGGCGAGGAGGTCTTCGAGCCGGGCGCGGCGTTCCTGCCCAAGCCGTTCACCCGCCATCTGCTGACCCGCAAGGTCCGCGAGGTGCTGAACGCCCGGCATCGGGGGACCGTGCTCGATGCCGCGGCGTGCGCCGGCCGGCCGGCAACGCCGCTCGGTGCCGCCATCGAGTAGCGGAACGCCCGGTGAATCAGCGCCTGACCCCCTGCTTGCCGAACAGGCACGTGGTCAACGCGTCCACCGACTCGCGCTTGGCGGCAACGACGTCGTACGCGTCGGCCAGCGTGTCCCTGGAGACGAGGCCCCGGACCGCCAGCGTCTCGAAATCCGCGGGACCCTCCGAGTCGGCGTCGAGTCGTCCGGCCAGGCCGGCGGCCAGTCCGCATCCCACCGCGACGCGCCAGTGGTCCCCCCGATATCCCGGGTAGGCGTAGAACCGCATGGCGGCGACCAGCGGCCCCGGCAAGCCCCAGGTCAGTCCCAGCTCGCCGGCGGCTTCATGGTGGTCCATGCCGGCCGTCGCGCGCAGCGCGTCCTCGAGTGACACCCCGGAGGCGACGGCGGCGAGGGCTTCGGCCGTCTGTACCGGCCACCGGTCGGCCATCCACAGCAGGCCCAGGTTGTGCAGCAGGCCCGCACTCCGCATCGTGCCATCGTCGCAGGCCGGGTCATGCCTGACGAGAACCGGCGAGAGCAGGGCCGCGCCCTCGGCCGTCAGCAGGGCGCTCGACCAGTAGCGGGTGACGTCGAACCCACGGCAGCGGTTCGGATCGAACGGGCGCGCCACGGCCATGGCGAGGCTCACGGTCCGGACCACGCGCAAGCCCAGTCGGAGGCAGGCGTCGTGCAGGCTGGTGATGGGCCGCGCGGGAGCGGACCAGGCGGAGTTGGCCAGCATCAGCAGTCGCGCGGCGATCGAAGGGAACTCGCTGACGGTCGATGCGAGGACCGGAATCCCGGTGTCGTCGCTGCCAATCGCGGCGAGCAGGCCCACGACGGCCGGCGGCACGGCGGGCGGGACGAGCGACGCGGTCTCGCTGACGCGCCGCCGCGGGTCGGCGAGCGGGCGGTGGTTCGTCACGCTCATCCGGCGGCCGCTCGCACGAAGAACGCGGCGCGGGCCAGGGCGGGAATCGACTCGGCCGGCACGGGGGGCGAGAAGTAGTAGCCCTGCGCCGCGGGACAGCCGAGCGCCTGGAGCACCTGCACCTCGTGCAGGGTCTCCACCCCCTCGGCCACCGTCGTCAGCTGCAGGCCCGCGGCCATGCCGAGCACGGTGCCGAGGAGCAGCGGCGCCTCGGGGTCGTCCAGCAGGCCCTGGACGAACTGGCGATCGATCTTGAGCGTGTCGATCGAGGTGTGCTTGAGCGCGGTGAGCGACGAGAAGCCCGCGCCGAAGTCGTCGATGGCGATGCGCACGCCCAGGGCCCGCAACCGGCGGCAGGCGTCGCCCAGCAGGGGCGAATTCCTCATCACACTCTCGGTCAGCTCGATCTCGAGCCACCGGGGATCGAGGCCGCTGGCCGACAGAACGTGCTCCACGCTCCCGGCGAAGCCCGGCGCGCCGAAGTGGGTGGGCGAGATGTTCACCGCGATGTCGAACGGCGGCAGGCCGGCACGCTGCCAGGCGCACGCCTGCGCGCAGGCGGTGCGAAGCACCCAGTCCCCGAGCGGCTCGATCAGGCCCATCCGCTCGACCGTCGGGATGAACGAATCAGGCGCGACGAGCCCGTGCCCCCGCCTGGGCCATCGGATGAGCGCCTCGACGCCGATCAGGCGGCCCGAGGCCAGCGCCACCTTCGGCTGGTACCGCAGCTCGAACGCGCCGTGCTCGACGGCCGCGCGCAGCTCCGCCTCCAGCGCCATCTGTTCCTCGACGTCCCGCGTCATGCGCGGGTCGTAGAACTGGTACCGGTGCTTGCCGGCCTGCTTCGCGGCGTACATCGCCGTGTCGGCCGCCCGAAGCAGGCCCACGGCATCCCGGGCGTCGTCCGGGTACATCGCGATGCCGATGCTGGCGCGCGGCGTCACGGATCGGCCCAGCAGTTCCACCGGTGCGAGCAGCGCCGTCAGGCACCGCTCGGCGACTTCAGCCGCGCCGTGGATGCCGCCGACCGCATTCAGCAGGATGCAGAACTCGTCGCCGCCGAGACGGGCGACGACATCCACTTCCCGGCAGTGCGCGCGCAGGCGTTGCGCCACCTCGTGCAGCAGGTGGTCCCCCTGCTCGTGCCCGAGCGTGTCGTTCACCGATTTGAAGCCGTCGAGATCCAGCAGCAGGACGGCCAGCGCCTCGCCGCGCCGGTTGGCCACCTTCAGCGCATCGGCCAGCGACTGGCCGAAGCCGGCCCGATTGACCAGTCCGGTCAGCGCGTCGTGGTTGGCCAGGTAGATCAGCTCCCGGGTCCGCTCCGCGATCCGATCTTCGAGCGCCACGTGATGCTCGCGGAGGCGTGCGGTCATCTCGTTGAACAGGGCGACCTGGCCGACTTCATCGAAGGTCCGAGCCCGGATCTGGTGATCCAGCCGGCCGGCGCCGATGGCGGCCGCGCCCTCGGCCAGGTCGCGCAGCGGCCGCAGCACGAGGGCCTGAAGGATGTACACGGCGCCCAGACCCGAGATGACCCCGACAGCCATCAGCAGGATGGCGGCAGTGGGCAGTCTGCCGATCGACGCACCGGCGTCGCTGGCGGCCCGCAGGGGCGCGGCGAGCGTGGCATTCATCCGATCCCGAACCCTCACGAAGCGGGACGCTCCGCCTTCGAGCGCATCGACGTCGCGAACGAGCGCCTGCGCCTCGCGGGCTGCCTCGTGGACGAGCCCGAGCGCGGGTCCCGACGCCTCAGCCTCGACGGCTGCTTCGAGCGCCGCGTGTGCCCGCGCGAACCGCTGGCACTCAGCGTTGTCACGGCTCCGTACGTACGCGGCCATGGCCAGGCGAAGGTTCGCGATCGCGGAGGACACGCGGGGGCGACTCGCCACTGTCCGTTCGGCATCCTGAAGGTGCCGTTCGATCCGGGCCTGGCTGGCCCGGATCAGGTCGTGCGCCGACACGATCGCACCGCCCTGGGCGGTGAATCGGTCGTGGATGGCCCTGACCTCGCTGCCCCACCGGCGCTCATCGTCGGTATTGGCCAGCCCTGTCAGGGCACCCAGCCGCTCGGCGAGATCCCTCCCCGTCTCGTTCAGGCGCGCCTGCCGGCCGGCGTCCGGCGTGTCGAGGTACTCCAGCACGCCCTGACCGTAGGTCGCCGTGGCGACGGCCAGGGCCACGGCGTCCGCCCCCATTTGGCTGTTCGCGCTCAGGCCCCGGTACCGGTCCCTGACGGTCCATGCCTCGACGCAGATGACGAGCAGAGCGACGAGGCTGCCGGTGGCGACCAGGCCGACGGCGAGCCGAATATTGCGGGTGATCGAGAGTGTGGGAGGCAGGCGCAGGCGATCCGATGCGCACCGCGCGGCGTCCCGGGGCGGTGTCTCCAGCCGCATGCCCAGACAGGGGCGGGTATGCACGGGGTCGCTGCCGGCGAGACTCTCGGCGGTGTCGATGTGAGGGGCCATCCGTGTGAGCAATCGGCCCCGAGTGGAGGGACTTGAGCGCGGCCCTCAAGGAGACCAGCCCTTGTGCCGATTGCCCTCCGTGAGTGCTGGCCGCAGGTCCCCCATATGGGGCCGGTAACTGGAGTCGTGCCATGCCGATGTCAGATCTGATAGCCCTGGACCTCAAGGAACGACCGGCCTCGGAGAATCCGTCCCTCGAGCTCCGTGGCCTGATCGCGCGAGCGCTCGCTGTCGTGCGCGAGCTCGTCGCGGCGGAAGAGCAGGAAGAAGATGCGTCGCTCCTCGGCGAGCTGGAGCACCTGGCCGTTCAGTACGGCATCGCGCCGCCGGTTCCCGTGTCGGCACGGGCCGGTCTCGACTGCCTCGAGCGGACTCGCCCGCTGGCCAGCCGCGCAAAAGAGCGCCGCACCGAGCAACGGAGCGAACTGACGGCCATCGTGGCCCTGGTCCGGGAGGCCGTGGCTGCCGCCGGGATGGAGCTCGACTCGATTCACTCGGAGATCGAGGCCTCGGGGAGCCGATTCGAGGCCATCGCAACCCTGGAGGATCCGAAACAGGTCAAGAATCTGGTGATGGCCCACGTCGCGCTGCTCAAACAGCTGGTGGTCGAGCGGCGCAGGTCGTGGGAGACGCAGCGCCAGACGTTCGGCGACCGGATTACCGCCCTCGAGCAGCAGCTCCGGACCACACGCCAGCAGGCGTCGATGGACGCGCTGACAGGTGTCGCCAACCAGGGCTCGTTCCAAGCGGAATACGAAGCCCGGGTGCGCCGGACCGGGTCGCGGCTAATCCTCGCGATCCTGGACGTGGACGGCTTCAAGACTGTCAACGACTCGTACGGCCACCCGGAAGGGGATCGGGTGCTGAAAGCGGTCGCCCAAGGGTTGCGGCGGGCGCTGCGCGACAATGACTTCGTCGCGCGTGTGGGCGGCGACGAGTTCGCGGCGCTGCTCGACAACGTGACGCTCCGCCAGGCGGAGGTCCGCTTCACCTCAATCCTCGCCGCCCTCCGGACCGAGATGGCCAAGGGGGGCGACCCGTCACGAACGCTGGGCGTCAGCTGCGGCCTTGCCGAACTGTCTGCCGGCGACTCGACCGCCAGCTTGTACGAGCGCGCCGACCAGGCGCTCTACGCGGCCAAGCGCGCCGGACGGCACCGCGTGGCCTGCAAGACGCGCCCGCTGATGCGCGATTTGATGCGCCGGTAGCGGCCGCGCCGCCGCTCATCCCGCCGCGAGCGCCTCGTCCGGCGCCGACAGGGCCTCGCGCACCTTTCGGGCCAGCGACGCGCCGCTGAAGGGCTTGGCGATGAAGCACGCGTCGCGCGAGTCGAGACGCTCACCGAGGGCCTGTTCGTCGGGGTAGCCCGACATGAACAGGGCCTTCACGTCCCGGAGCTCGCGGATCCGCTCCACCGCCTCCACTCCACTCAGCCCAGGCATCAGGATGTCGCTGACCACCAGGTCCAGCGGGCCGTCGTGCGCCTCCACCAGGCACACCGCCTCGTCTCCAGAACCGGCGGCGAGCACCCGATAGCCTCTCCGCTCGAGGGCCCGCACCAGGGTCATCCGCAGGAACTCCTCGTCGTCGATGACGAGGATTGTCTCGGTGCCGCGGCACTGCTCGTCCTTTTCCTGTTCTACAGGCGCCGCGAATGGCCTGGCCTCGCCGTCAACGCCCGGCAGGTGGATGGTGAACGTCGTGCCAAGCCCCGGCTGGCTGTCACACTGGATGTCGCCGCCCAATTGCCTGACGATGCCGAACACCGTGGGGAGTCCGAGCCCGGTACCCTTCCCGCGACACTTGGTCGTGAAGAACGGCTCGAAGATCCGGGCGCGGGTGTCTGCATCCATGCCGACCCCCGTGTCCCTCACGACCATCTGCACCAGCTCGCCCGTCAGCGCGGCATCCACACGGCCTCGTCCGGCCGCGCTCGTCGTGACGCTGGACAGCTCGATGGTCAGAGTGCCGCCGTCCGGCATCGCATCCCTTGAATTGGCCGCCAGGTTGAGAAGCAGTTGTTCAATCTGCGTCGGATCCGCCTGCACGGGCCGCAGGTGGCCGTGGCACCGGATCTCGACACTCACGGCTGGGCCCATCAGGCGCTGCAGGAGGACCTCGAGTCCCGCGGCCACCGACGACAGGTCGAGTGCCTCGGGGCGTGTCATCTGGCGTCCACCGAACGCGAGCAGCTGTCGGATGAGGGACGACGCACGCATCCCTGCCGTGTGGATGACTTCGACCTCCGGCCGGGCGGGGCCCCCCTCAGGCAGCTGGCTGAGGGCGAACTCGGCCGACGTACGGATCACCTGCACGAGGTTGTTGAAGTCGTGCGCGATGCCGCCGGACAACTGGCCGACCACCTCGAGCTTCTGAGCCTGCCGCAGCTGATCCTCGAGCGCACACCGCGTGCTGACGTCCCGGATGGCGGAGACGACCGCGAGGCCTTCCTCGGTTTCGAGCGGGCCCACGGTCACCTCGGCGAAGATCTCCGACCCGTCTTTGCGGACCAGCCGGACTCGCTGGCCGGCGGCCCCAAGCTTTCGGGGGTAGGCGGCCGCCAGAATCGACCGCCGGAATTCCCGGTGCGCGCCGCGGAGGTCCTCGGGCACGATCACCGCGATGGACGCGCCCACGAGCTCGCCCGCCTCGTAGCCGAACAGCCGCTCGGCCTCGAGGTTCACCTGCCGGATGATCCCTTCGGGTGTCGAGACGAAGAGCGCATCCGGCGCGATCTGGAACAGCGACTCGAATCGTCGCTGTGTCGCGATACGCGCCTCTTCCACCGCCCGGCTATGCGTGACGTCCGTATGCATCACGACGACGCACGCAGGCCCGGCGCTCGGGAGGGGTGTGACGCGCACCTGGAACCAGCGGCGGCCCGCCGGCGCATGGCACGTGTACTGGTGCATGAATACCGGAAGCCGCCCCGCCTGCACGTCGCGGATACCGGAAGCGACCGTCCGGGCGTCCACCACATCTGGATGGGAGCCGCTCACCGAGTCGCACACCGCGAGGTAGTTCTCCCCCTCCACGAGGAGGCGGAGATCACCGCCGTTCTCGACCACGAAGCGCCGCCACGACTCGTTGGCCATCACGATTCGGCCCGTGCGATCGAGGATGACGACGTGGGACGGCACGGCGTCGAGCGCGGCGATCGCCAGGGCGGCGTCCGGCTTCCGCGGACTGCGAGGCGCTCGAGCTGGACGGCAGCTGCTCGGACGCGCCGACGCGCCTTGCGGCGCCTTGGAGGCGGGGCCTGACCCGGGCGACCGTCGGTGGTGGCGAGGCATGGCAGTCAGCGCGTCAGCGCGGTCGCGCCGCGTCCGAACGTCGCCTCGACGATCGCAGCAATCCGCTCGATGGTGTCGGCGGCGGCCCCGGAGCTGAGCATCAGGTCGCCGATGACGTCGCGAAGGCCTGCGTCGTGGCTGTCCGCCGGCTGGTCAGCGACACGGACGCACCGCTGGCCGAGGCCCTCTCCCGCGGCGCGCTGGGCCGCGGCGTACAGCTCGCCTTGTGACCCGAAATTCGCGTAGAGCGTGCTCTTGCCGACGCCGGCGTCTGCCGTAATCGCATCCACGCGCGTGCGGAGACACCAGCTCGCGCTGAACACGTTCAGCGCGGATGCGGTGAGATCCTCTCGACATTCGGCGCCTCGCTGGGGGACAGGTTGGCGGGTGTTCATGTTCGGTTCGTTCCGGGGAAATCGACGTTCGGATCGGAAATATGACCGATGAGTCAGGCGGGGTCAACGACACAAGCCCTCACACGAGAAAATTCCGTGCAACAGGACGGATACCCTGCTGTCGGCACTTCGGGACCAGGGCCGAAATGCAGGCGACCGCGGTCCGGCGCATCGACACGTTGATCCTTCAGGGCGAGCGGCCAGACCTGCCCGCACGCGGTTAGAATGTCCTCGTGGCTGACAACGACTACGGCGAAGCGCTCGGCATGGTGGAAACGCGGGGCCTCATCGGCATGATCGAGGCTGCCGATGCGATGGTGAAGACCGCCAACGTCATCTTCGTCGGATGGCAGAAGGTGGATGCGGGCCTGGTTACCGCCATCGTGCGTGGCGACGTGGGGTCCGTGAAGGCCGCCACCGATGCCGGCGCCGCCGCCGCGCGCAAGGTGGGCGAGCTGGTGGGCGTGCACGTCATCCCGCGCCCGGACGAGAGCCTCGAGAAGGTGTTCCCAATCGTCCCCAGGAAGTAGATTCACCAGTCTTCCACCACGTCGGTGGACGCCCCTTCTCTCGCGACCTGGATCTCCCGAACGCGCGCATCAGCACGCCCAGGAACACGAACCACGAGATGGGAACGGCGCGCATGGGCCGCGACCCGAAGACCTCGGTGCTGAATCGCTGGAACCAGGCGTGGGACGCGCTCAACCTGTTCCTCACCGACGGCGCGTGCATGACGACGAGCGGCAACCAGAACCCGTCGCTCACCTACATGGCGCTGACCGCCCGCGCGTGCCACGACGCTGTCGAGGAGCTGCGACGGGGGCTCTGTGAGTCACCCCGCTACACCGGGTCTTCAACCACTCGCGGCAGCACGCCTCCCGGACGGCCATAGTGAGGCACCGCGTCGTCCGAGCCTGGCGTACCGGGAACCACGAAGCGATCCAGAGCCCGCGAGTAGTAGAGGCAGCCGACTTCTGACGGCGGCCGGTTGCGTACGAATGTCTCTGCCTCGGCCAGCGCCGTCAGCCAACGGGCTTTGAGCGTCGGCAAGTCCACCGGCTCGGCAAGGTGCAGGCGCGCGAAATCCTCCGCGTGGTACTTGCCCCGCCGGCGAAGGATCTCCAGCAGCGCGAGTGGCGTGAACCCCGGGTCCTTGCCCGCCGCGGCCCAGCACAGCGCGCCAAGGGGCAGCGTGCGGCGGTCGAGATCGAGGATGTCGAGAAAGTCCCGCGGCTCGTCGCGCCCCGCGAGCGCGAGCAGCTTGTTGATCGCGAGGTCGACCGGGTGCAGTGTGAACCCGACCACCTCGTGGCGCACGGTCGGCATGAAGCGCCAGGCCGAGTCGTGCGCCCACTCCACCTTCGTGTGATCGGCGCCCTTGCTCACGGTGGCTCTGATGTAGCCGGGCAGTTGCAGCTCGATCCTGAGGTCGTACCCGGCCGCGCGAACGACCGCCGCATCCGCGGTGAACGCCTCGGCCACGCGGTCCGCGGAATCGTGAAAGTAGTCGAGGTCGTTGCTGTAGCGCGTCGTGTTGGGTTCGAGATGAATGGCCGCGCCCCCGGCGAGATAGCTGTCGAACGTGCGGTTCGACGAGAGCAACCGCGCCACCTCTCGCTGGTAGGGTGTCAGCGGCACAGGCGCGCTCCCAGCTCCCAGCCGGCCCGCCCACCGTATGTCATCAGGCGCTCGGCCACCCAGGGGATGTCCGCCGCCGTCACCTGGTAGTCGGGATCGCTGGACCAGAAGCACTGGGTGTGGAACTGCCGATAGGCCCGGCGCGCCTCGCGGAGCCGCACCATCTGCCGCGCAGTCTCAGAGGGAAGCTGCCGACGGCTCCTCGATCCGCCTCGGCGCCCGATGGTGGCAAGGTAGGCCCGAACGGCTGGATCCATGGACCAAACATTAGCCGCTTACGATGACTTTGGCAAGATTCACGGCCGATTTCCCGACTGGAATGGCGGTCGGGCAGGAAGTCGTTTCACCATCCACGGGCGCCAACTATACGGCGCGCCCCTACGCCTCGACCACGCGCCGCGGCAGCAGCGCGCTCAGCCGCGTCATCACCTGCAACGTGCCCGTCTTCGTCCGCGCGCCGACTTCGGCCGGCAGGATCGATGGATGATCGGGGCCGATCAACGTCGCCACGTCGCCGACGCGGACGGCCGGATCGGCACCGACGTCCACGATGGTGTGCGCGGAGTTCACCCCACCCGACACCACCGGATAGGTGCGGCCACCGATCAACACTTCACACGTGCCGGCAGCCGCGCTGGCATACCCGTCCGTATGCCCCACGGGCAGCAGCGCCACGGAGGTCGGCGCAGTCGGCATGAACCCGCGGTTGAAGCCGGCGCTCTCACCAGGCTCTACGCGCTCCACGCGCACGACGCGCGCCTTCAGGCGGAAGACAGGCCGGGCGTCGAAGGCGTGGGTGACGCCCGGGCCCTGTGGCGACCCGAACAGCGCGTTGCCCACGCGCACGGCGTCCAGGTGCGTTTCCGGCAGGCGATGCAGCTCGAAGGTCGCGGCCGCGTGACGCATCCCGAGCCGCAACCCTGCCGCCGAGGCGCGGTCGAGGAAGCCGGCGAAGCGTTCGAGCTGGACGCGATCGAAATCGATGTCGTG
>Ga0105106_10000194_pt1 | contig 41547 bp, 38 predicted proteins | sample PPLLaktember2015_5_FD_79109 | JGI IMG/M metagenome (GOLD analysis project Ga0105106, IMG submission 79109) | Freshwater sediment microbial communities from Prairie Pothole Lake near Jamestown, North Dakota, USA - PPLs Lake P8 Core (1) Depth... | ecosystem: Environmental > Aquatic > Freshwater >... | reverse complement strand
AGAACCGAGAACCCTAGAACCGAGAACCCTAGAACCGAGAACCCCATGATCCCTCCGACCCTTCAGGACGTCTACGCCGCCCGCGAGCGCATCGCGACGCACGTGCCCGCGTCGCCCTTGATGAAGCACCCGCTGCTCGATGAGGAGAGCGGCCTCGACATCCGGGTGAAGCACGAGAACCACAATCCGACCGGCGCCTTCAAGGTGCGCGGCGGTGTGAACCTGGTGAGCTCGCTCGCGCCCGAGGAGCGCGCCCGCGGCATCGTGACCGCCAGCACCGGCAATCATGGCCAGTCCATCGCCCTGGCCTCGCGACTGTTCGGTGCGGCGTGCACGGTGTTCGTTCCCGACGGCAACAACCCCGAGAAGAACGCGGCGATGCGGGCTTTCGGCGCCACGGTGGAGGAAGGCGGCCGTGATTTCGACGAGGCTCGCGGCCGCTGCGAGCAGCACGCCGCGAGGACCGGGGCCCGCTACGTGCACTCGGCCAACGAGCCGCTCCTGATCGCGGGCGTTGGCACCTACGCCCTGGAGATCTTCGAGCATGCGCCTGACGTGGACGTGGTGTTCGTCCCCATCGGCGGCGGAAGCGGCGCCTGCGGGCTCATCACCGTCCGCAACGCGCTGGGATCGAAGGCGCGCATCATCGGCGTGGGCGCCGCGAACGCCGATGCCATCGAGCGCTCGTGGCGCGGTCCGGAACGCGTCGTGGGGGAGTCGGCCGACACGTTCGCCGAAGGCATGGCCACGCGCGTCACCTTCGACCTGACGTTTGGCATCCTGAAGCGGTACCTCGACGACTTCGTGTTGCTCTCCGAGGACGAGCTCGCCGAGGGCGTGCGTCTTGCGCTCCGCACCACGCACAACCTGGCCGAGGGTGCCGGGTCGGCCTCACTTGCCGCCGCGATGCAGCTGAAGGATTCGCTGCGCGGCCAGAAGGTCGTGTGCGTCATGTCGGGTGGCAACCTCGATCAGGCGAAGCTGCGCTGGATCATCGGCTGAGCGCGATCCGGGAACCTCGCCCCGCTCGAGGGTGTCCTAAAGGCCGTTCCTTCCTGCCTCCGCAGGAAGCACTCTGGAGGACTCATGAAGAAGCGGTTCCTGACTGTCGCCCTCGCCCTCGTTGCCCTGCCATTACTCGCCACGCCGGCTCTGGCCAACTACCGACCGGCCACCTTGTTCATCACGCACGGCATTCCCGGCGCGAATGGCTTCCCGGTCGACATCTCCGTCTCGGGCCCCGGCGGTATCCGCGCCTGCCTGCCCGGCGTGACCTTCGCCACCGTGGCCGGACCGTGGCACGTGCCGGCCGGCACTTACACCATCGCGATCCGGCCGGCCAACCGTGACGCCTGCAGCGAGGCACCCGTGCTTGGACCCGTGGGCATCCCGTTGGAGAGGGGCGAGGATGCCGCCATCGTGGCACACCTGACGGCCGAGGGTCAGGCGACGGCCGGGAAGTACAACGTGGATCTGCGGCCGGCCGGCTTCGGCAAGGCGCGCGTGAACGTGTTTCACCTGGCGGCGGCTCCCGCCGTTGACATCACGGTGAAGCGCGGCAACCGCACGGCCCTCGAACTGACCGACGTGGAGAACGGCGACTCGGCGGCCGCCGGCCTCCGCCCCGGTTCCTACGAGGTGGCCATCGCACCGGCGGGAGACCCGACCCCGGTCTTCGGGCCCGTCAACCTGCGGCTGCGTCCGTTCGTGGCGTACCTCGTGTTCGCCATCGGCTCCCTTGCCGACGGCAGCTTCACACTGGCGACGGGCCAGACCTGGGTCCAGCCCCGCTAGCCCTGCGCTCGAGGATGTCGCCATGGCCCGACGGCTCGGGCCGTGGCGTAGCATCTCAGGGATGGCTCCGCCCGTCCCCGTCCCCGCCTGCCGGCCCGCGGCCAACATCCCGGGGCATGCTGGGCGCTGCACTGGCGTTCGGCACGCTCGTGTCGCGACGCCGTTCATCGCCTACCTGTTCCGCACGCCGATCAACAACGGCGGCGTGTTGGGCCTGCTGACCCTCTTCGCGCTCTCCGCGGTCCTCCTGCTGCTGTCGGTCGGAAGCCTGATGCTGTTTCTGCGCGGACACGCGCGCGCACTGACGCCGTCGCGCCACGACGATCTCGATGCCAGGGTCCCATCGGATCAGCGTGCGCTCATGCTCGCGTTCGCCTTCGACGCCGAGGACCTGCGCGCCAATCGTGCCGGCGAGCTGTCCGCGCGCCAGCGCGCCAACCTGCGTGCGGGCCGGCACGGCATGATCGCCATGGGGGCGACGATGCTCGGGGTCACCTATCTCGGCCTCGCGACGCTGCCCGTGCTGCTCGGTGCGGGTGATCTGCGCACCTCGGTCCTGTCGAGCGATGCCGCAGGCATGTGGATTGGGGTGGGACTCATCATCGCGATCATCGGCGTGTCGTTCTTGTACACCTGCCGTCACGTCCGGGACCAGGTACACGACCGCATGTCCATCGCCGAAGGGGTTGCGGGCCCCCCCGGGGCACGGCGGCGATGGCCACCCGGCCTCCCGCAGCGTGCGCACGGTGCCGGTTGGCGACGTCGCGGTGCCGGTCATCGAGGCGGCACAGGCGGAGGCCGTTCGCGAGGGTCGACGGTATCGTGTGTGTTACGTGCGGGCGCCCATCGCGATCGTGCTCTCCATCGATTCGCTCTGACCACCGCGCCGGCGGTCCGTCGTCAGCGCCGCCGGGCGACCGTCTGGAAGACCGCGTCGTACATGGCGGCCGTCACCGTGCCCGTGTTGGTGTTCTGACGTGAGGGGTGATAGCAGCCCACCAGGCGATGCGCCGAGCCGGACAGGAGCGGACCGGAGGCCTGCGCCTGTGCGGGCCAATCGACCACGACGCCGTGGCCGAACGCCGGCCGCGGGCGCGGAAGCGCGGTGTGACGGGCCAGCAGCTGCAGCCACGCGTCCCAGGCGATCCGGCCGAGCGCCACCACCGTGTCCACCTGCGGCAGGCATGCCAGCTCGGCATCGAGGTGACGCAGGCACGTAGTGATCTCCTCCGGCGTGGGCGTGTTCTGCGGTGGCGCGCAGCGCACGGCCGCCGCGATGTACGCGCCGGTGAGCACGAGCCCATCGTCCGGCCGCTCGGAGGTGTTGCGATTCGCGTAGCCGGCCCGGTGCAGGGCGGCCATCAGGAAGTCCCCTGAGCCTCCGACACCGTCGCCCGTGAAGACGCGCCCCGTGCGGTTGGCCCCGTGCGCAGCCGGCGCCAACCCGAGGATCAGCACGCGCGCCTGTGGGTCGCCGAAACCCGGGACCGGCCGGCCCCAATACGTCCAGTCGCGATATGCGGCCCGCTTCGTTTCCGCCACACCTCGGCAGTAGGCGCGAAGGCGCGGGCACCGCTCGCAACCAATGATCGTGCTGGCTACGGCCGAGAGGGAGGAAGGATGGCGAAAGCGTGGGCTTTTCTTCGTCTTCACACTACAATGGTACGATTGCCTACCGACGAGAAGGAAGGTCATACACGGCCATGAGAAATACTGCTCCGATGGATGCCGCGCAGCTCGAAGCCCTCGAAACCCGTGAGTGGCTCGACTCGCTGGACGATGTGATTCGCCATGGGGGGGCGGCCCGGGTCGGCCGCCTCCTCCGCGACCTCGGCATTCATGCCCAGAAGTCCGGCGCCAAGCTGCCCTTCACCGCCAACACCCCCTACATCAATTCCATCCACCCCAGCGACGAGGTCCCGTACCCGGGCAGCCGCGAAGTCGAGCGCCGCATCAAGAGCCTCGTCCGCTGGAACGCGATGGCGATGGTCGTGCGCGCCAACCGTATCGAGGATGGTATCGGCGGCCACATCTCCACGTTCGCCTCATCCGCCACGCTGTACGAGGTGGGGTTCAACCACTTCTTCCGCGGCCGCGATGACGGGAACGAAGGCGACATCGTGTATGTCCAGGGCCACGGCTCGCCGGGCATCTACGCGCGCGCGTTCCTGGAAGGGCGCATCAGCCTGCAGCAGCTCGAGAACTTCCGACGCGAGCTGAAGCCGGGCGGCGGGCTGTCGTCCTACCCGCACCCGTGGCTGATGCCCGACTTCTGGGAGTTCCCCACGGTGTCGATGGGCCTTGGGCCGATCATGGCCATCTACCAGGCCCGCTTCAACCGCTACATGGAAGATCGCGGGCTGAAGCCGGAGACCGACGCCAAGGTGTGGGCCTTTCTCGGGGACGGCGAGACCGACGAGCCCGAGTCGCTCGGCGCCATCACGTTGGCCTCCCGTGAAAAGCTGGACAACCTGATCTTCGTGATCAACTGCAACCTGCAGCGTCTGGACGGCCCCGTGCGAGGCAACGGCCAGATCATGCAGGAGCTCGAGGCCATCTTCCGCGGCGCGGGCTGGAACGTCATCAAGTGCATCTGGGGCTCGGAGTGGGACGCGCTGCTCGAGAAGGACACCGACGGCCTGCTCGTCAAGCGGATGGGCGAGGTCGTGGACGGCGAGTACCAGAAGTATGCCGTCGAGTCGGGCGCCTACATGCGCCAGCACTTCTGGGGTGCCGATCCGCGGCTGCTCGACATGGTGAAGCACCTGTCGGACGAACAGCTGAAGCGTCTCAAGCTCGGCGGGCACGACCCGGTGAAGGTCTACAACGCCTTCAAGCGTGCCACCGAGACCAAGGGGATGCCCACGGTCATCCTGGCCCGTACCATCAAGGGCTACGGCATCGGCGAGTCGGGTGAGGGCAAGAACATCACCCACCAGCAGAAGAAGCTGAACGAGGACGAGGTGCGGGCCTTCCGCACCCGCTTCGGGATTCCCATCTCGGACGACGAGGTCGCCGAGGCGCCGTTCTACAAGCCCGCTGACAACTCCACCGAGATCACCTACATGCGCGAGCGGCGCGAGGCCCTGCATGGCCCGGTGCCGAAGCGCCAGGACCGCTCGACGCCGCTGCGCGTCGAGTTCGGTGACACGTTCGAGGAGTTCCACAAGGGCACCGAGAACCGCAAGGCGTCCACCACGATGGTGTTCGTCCGCATGCTCTCGAAGCTGCTCCGCGACGACCACATCGGCAAGCTCATCGTCCCCATCGTCCCGGACGAGGCGCGGACGTTCGGCATGGAGGCGCTGTTCCGGCAGGTGGGCATCTACGCGCACGCCGGCCAGCTCTACGAGCCGGTGGACCGCGACACGCTGCTCTACTACAAGGAAGCCTCGGACGGCCAGATCCTGGAAGAGGGGATTAACGAGGCGGGCTCGGTGTCGTCGTTCATCGCCGCGGGCACCGCCTATGCCACCCACGGGATCAACACCATCCCGTTCTTCATCTTCTATTCGATGTTCGGCTTCCAGCGCATCGGCGACCTCATCTGGGCCGGCGCCGACATGCGGATGAAGGGCTTCGTGATGGGCGGCACCTCGGGCCGCACCACGCTCAACGGCGAGGGCCTGCAGCACGAGGACGGCCAGAGCCACGTGCTGGCGCTGCCCGTGCCGAACTGCCAGTCCTACGATCCGGCCTTCGCCTACGAGCTGGCGGTGATCGTGGAGGACGGCATCAAGCGGATGTACGCGGACCGCGAGAGCATCTTCTACTACCTCACGGTGATGAACGAGCAGTACGAGCATCCGCCGATGCCCGAGGGGGCGAAGGACGGCATCCTGAAGGGCCTGTACCTCTGCAAGCCCACCAGCAAGCCCAAGGCCAAGCTGCGGGCGCAGCTCTTCGGCAGCGGCACCATTCTCACCGAGGCGATGAAGGCCCAGCAGATCCTCGAGGAGCAGTACAACGTGGGCGCCGACGTGTGGAGCGTCACGAGCTACGTGAACCTCTATCGCGACGGCCACGCGGCCGAGCGGTGGAACCGGCTGCACCCGAACGACAAGCCGAAGGTGCCCTACGTCACGCAGGTCACGAAGAACGCCCCGGGCGTGTTCGTGGCGGCCTCTGACTACCTGAAGGTACTGCCCGACGCCATCGACCAGTGGCTGCCGAAGAAACTGCACGCGCTCGGCACCGACGGCTTCGGCCGCAGCGACACGCGCGCGGCGCTCCGCGACTTCTTCGAGGTGGACGCCCGCTTCATCGTGCTCTCCACGCTCTACGCACTGATGCAGGAGAAACAGGTCGAGCCGTCCGTCGTGGCCAAGGCGATCAAGGACCTCGGCATCAACCCCGAGAAGCCGAACCCGGCCATCAGCTGAGGACCCCGAACCGTGACCGACCTCGTTCTTCCGAATCTTGGTGACGGCGTCGCGCAGGGCGACGTCCTGAAAGTGCTGGTGAAGCCGGGCGACCCGCTGAAGGTGGACCAGCCCGTGCTCGAGCTCGAAACCGACAAGGCCACCATCGAGGTGCCGTCCACGCTGGCCGGCATCGTCAAGTCCGTCCGCGTGAAGGCGGGCGACAAGGTGAAGCCAGGGCAGGCCGTGATGACTGTCGATCAGGGCGTGGCCGGCGCACCACCCGAGGCGGAGCTGCGGACGGCCGAGGCGCCGAAGGCCGAAGCCGCAGCGCCCGCGCAGGTCGAGACTCCCGCGCCTGCACCAACGGCGCCACCCGCGTCCGCCGCCGAGCCGGAGCGTCCCAGGGCGGCGGTGGTGGACATCGCGGCCGCGCGACAGCAGGGGCCCGTTGCCCTGCAGGTCTCCACGGCCCAACCGACCGCGCCGGCCGCGCCGTCCGTGCGCCGGCTGGCCCGCGAGATCGGCGTCGACATCGCGCAGGTCACCGGCACCGGTCCGGGCGGCCGGATTTCCCAGGACGACGTGAAGGAGTTCGCGAAGCGGGTGATGACCAGCTTCGGCAGCGCGGGCCAGGCGGCGGCGGTCACCGGCGTGGGCGCGCCGCTGCAGGTGCGCGCGCTGCCCGACCTCTCGAAGTTCGGCGAGACCGAGCGGAAGCCGATGACCGGCATCCGGCGCAAGACTGCCGCGCACCTGAGCAGCGCGTGGAACACCATCCCGCACGTCACCCAGTTCGACAAGGCCGACATCACGCAACTGGAGCAGATGCGCAAGAAGTACCGCTCCGAGGTGGAGAAGGCGGGCGGCAATCTCACCGTCACCGCCGTGGCCGCCAAGGTCCTGGCCAGCGCGCTCAAGGTGTTCCCGCAGTTCAACGCCTCGGTCGACATGGCGGGCGAGGCGATTGTCTACAAGAAGTACATCAACGTCGGCATCGCGGTGGACACCGATAACGGCCTGCTCGTGCCGGTGGTGCGCGACGCCGACAAGAAGAACCTGTCGCAGCTGTCGGTGGAGATCCAGCAGCTGGCCGAGAAGGCCCGCGCGCGCAAGCTCTCGCTCGACGACATGTCGGGCGGCTCGATGTCCATCTCGAACCTGGGTGGCATCGGCGGCACGGCGTTCACGCCCATCATCAACTGGCCCGAGGTGGCCATTCTGGGTATCTCGCGCGGCATCTTCGAGCCGGTGTGGAACGGCGAGTCGTTCGAGCCGCGGCAGATGCTGCCGCTGTCGCTCAGCTACGACCACCGGATCATCGACGGCGCCGATGCCATCCGATTCCTCCGCTGGGTCGCCGAAGCGCTCGAGAGCCCTTTCGCGCTGGCGCTTCGAGGGTAACGCCATGGCCACACGTGTTGCAGTGCTGGGCGCAGGCCCGGGCGGATATGCGGCCGCGTTCTACGCTGCCGATCTCGGCATGGAGGTCACGCTCATCGGCGAGGAGAAGAACCCTGGCGGTGTCTGCCTCTACAAGGGCTGCATCCCGTCGAAGGCGCTGCTCCACGTCGCGAAGGTCATCGACGAGGCGCATCACGCCACCGAGTGGGGCGTCACCTTCGGCGAGCCGAAGGTCGACGTGGACAAGCTGCGCGCCTACAAGAACCGCGTGGTGGAGAAGCTGACCAGCGGCACCGGCCAGGTGGCCAAGCTGCGGAAGGTCCATTACATCCAGGGCCGCGCCTCCATCGTCGATCCGACGACCCTGCGGGTGCAGAAGAGCGAGGGCGGCGAAGAGACCGTCAGCGTGGACTACGTGATCCTCGCGACCGGCTCCCACCCGACACGCATCCCCTCGCTGTCGCTCGACTCGCCGCGCGTGCTCGATTCCACCGGCGCGCTCGACCTGCCCGAGATCCCGAAGACGATGCTGGTGATCGGCGGGGGATACATCGGTCTCGAACTCGGGTCGGTGTACGCGGCCCTCGGCACGAAGGTGTCGGTGGTGGAGATGACGCCGGGCCTGCTGCCGGGCGCCGACCGCGACCTCGTGCGCATCCTGAACCAGCGCGCGGAGAAGGTGTTCGAGAAGATCTACCTCTCGACGAAGGTCACCGGCATGAAGGACGCGGAGACGGGCGTCACGGTGAGCTTCGAGGGCGAGGGCGCCCCGGCCGAGGCCTCGTTCGACTACGTGCTGGTGGCCATCGGCCGGCGCCCGAACGCGAGCATCGACGGGCTCGAGCGAACGAGGGTGAAGGTGGACGCGAAGGGCTTCATCGAGACGGACGGCCAGCGGCGCACGGCCGAGCCCACGATGTTCGCCATCGGCGACGTGGCGGGCGAGCCCATGCTGGCGCACAAGGCGTCGCATGAGGCGCGCGTGGCCGTCGACGCCATCGCGGGCCACAAGGCGGTGTTCGAGCCGGCGGCCATTCCCGCCGTCGTGTTCACCGACCCGGAGATCGCATGGGCGGGCCTCACCGAGGCCGACGCGGAGAAGCAGGGGATGACGGTGGAGGTTGCGCGCTTCCCGTGGGGTGCCTCGGGTCGCGCCATCGCCATCGACCGCGTGGACGGGATGACCAAGCTCCTCATCGATCCGAAGACGGAGCGCATCCTCGGCGTGGGGATTGTCGGGTCTGGCGCGGGCGAGTTGATCTCGGAGGGCGTGCTGGCCATCGAGATGGGCGCGACCGCGTCGGACGTGAAGCTCACCATCCACCCGCATCCCACGCTCACCGAGACCGTGATGGAGGCCGCCGAGCAGTTCTTCGGGCAGGCCACGCATGTGTACAAGCCGAAGAGAAAGTAACCGCCTGGCGATCGATCTGCATACCTGCGGACCTTGGGGTCCTGTGTGTTGAGCTGGTGATGCCTGTGAACGGCGGGTCTGGGCCCGCCGTTCGCACGTACGGCGGGGGGCATCTGTGCGTGGGGTCTGTTGCGTGGGGTCTGTTGCGTGGGGGTCTGTTGCGTGGGGGTAGGAGCGCACCCGGACCGACTACGCTGCCGTTGCCGTGCACCGTGCCCGTGTCGTACCTGCCTCGGCGCCGAGGTTCCCGGCAAGATGTACATCGACTCCGGCGGCGGAACCGCCACGAACCTGCACCAGGCCGATCTCTACGCGTTCCCGGCGCGCGGGTACTCCGCGGCGAACCCGCCGAACACATGGTCGGTACCTCTGGATTGCCGACCGCGGCCGGAATTTCCTCTGGGCCGTGGACACGGCCACCGACGTGATCGCCAACATCATCCCGCTCGAGGGCGAGGTTTCCTCCGACCCGACACCGGACCTCGTCGCTGTCTCACCGAACGGGAGCCACGCGTTCCTGTCCCTGCGCGGGCCGAACCCGCTGACCGCCGATCCGCACGTCAGCACCGGCAGCACGCCGGGCGTGGGCATCCTGAAAGTGCTCGAAGGGGGGCGAAGCGCGCTCTTCGAGAGCGTGGCTCCTGTCTCGACAACCGACGCGGGCGGAGTCGAGCGCGCGGATGTCCACGCGATGACGTTGCGCATCCTGAAGTGAGCGCGACAGCGCGGATCGGGCACACGACTGGTAGCAGGGCGTTGCGAAACCGGCGCTGCCCCCCGGGGAGGGCCTGGGGGGCGTCGTGGCTTCCGTCGTATGCTTCGTGTTCCCGCGACGCGTTCGCGCGTCTCGCTACCGCGCGAGGGCGGCTTCCGCGGCGTCGGCCTGCTCGTGCGCGTGGTACGAGCTGCGGATCAGGGGGCCTGCCTCCACGTGCGCGAAGCCGAGGCCGAGGGCGATGCGCTTGAGCTCGGCGAACTCGTCCGGGTGGTAGTAGCGCGTCATCACGGCGTGGTCGGGTGAGGGGCGCAGGTACTGGCCCAGCGTGAGGATGGAGACGCCTACCCCGCGCAGGTCCTTGAACACCTGCACGAGTTCGTCGTGTTCCTCGCCGAGGCCCACCATCAGCCCGGTCTTGGTCGGGATGCCCGGCGCGTACCTTCGCGCGCGGTCGAGCAGGTCGAGTGTGCGCGTGTACCTTCCGCCCGATCGCGCCATGCGATAGAGCCGCGGCACGGTCTCGGTGTTGTGGTTCAACACGTCGGGCCGTGCATCGAGCACCGTCTCGAGCGGCTCGCGTTCGCCCTTGAAGTCGGGAATGAGCACCTCGACGCGCGTGGCCGGCCTGCGCTGCTTGATCTGGCGGATGGTCTCGGCGAAGATCTCGGCGCCACCGTCCGGCAGGTCGTCGCGATCCACCGAGGTGATGACCGCGTAGGTGAGCCCCATCTTCTCCACCGCCTCGGCCACGCGGCCGGGCTCGCGCACGTCCAACGGCTCGGGCTTGCCGTGGGCCACCGCGCAGTAGGCGCAGGCTCGTGTACAGGTGTCGCCGAGAATCATGAACGTGGCCGTGCCGTGGTGCCAGCACTCGCCGATGTTGGGACAGTGCGCGTCCTCGCAGACGGTATTGAGCTTCAGGTCGCTCATGATCCCGCGCAAGCGCAGGTAATTCTCCGAGCCCGGAGCGCGGACCTTCAGCCAGTCCGGCTTCGGCGCGCGGGGCCTGATGAACTGCAGCGGGGCTTCGACCATCGGGTTTTCAGTGTACCCCGAAATACGAATCTGATGATCTATTGAGCTCGTGAGGTGGTGATCGATGCGTAGATCGGATGATCTGGGGATCTTATCTGGAGATCTATCTTGGGAACTGGAGGTCTATCTTGGGATCTGATGATCTTGCGCGGGTACGCCAGGTCGCAGGAATTGCCGGGAACTGCGGTCTTGCAGTGCGCAGAATCCGTGACGTCAGCCAGGGTGTGGTGCGCGATCCGGCCTGTTCCAGCGCGGCACGGGCGATGCTCTTCCTGGCCGGATGGAGCGATCGTCCCTCGAGGACCGGACCGCGACCTTCGCCGCGGACGTGTTCACCCTCACCGAAGAAGTGAGGCCCAGTCCTGGCGGGCGGCGACCGGCCGACCAGCTGCTGGACTGCGCCACCTCGGTCGGGGCAAACTACCGGGCATCGGCCCGTGCCCGCTCGCGAGACGAGTTCATCGCGAAGCTCGGCCTCGTGGCCGAGGAGGCGGACGAATCGGTGTACTGGCTCGAGTTCCTCTGGCGAGTGGGCCTGGGCAACCCGGACCGCGTGGAGCGCCTCCTCGCCGAGGCCAGGGAGCTGCGGGCGATCTTCGCCGCATCGTGCCGAACGGCCCGGCGAAATCACCAGGGCCGAAGGCTTCGCAACGAGCGCAAGGGGCGCAGATCAGAAGATAGTTCCTGAGATCACCACCAGATCACTAGATCAACAGATAGATCACCAGGTCCATCACCAGATCTCCAGATCTCCAAATCGATCACCACATCACCACATCAAGAGATCAACAGATGCAGACACTCGCCATCACCTGGCTTGGCCACTCGGCGTTCCGCGTGCGGACCCCCGGCGGCGTCGAGATCCTGTTCGACCCGTGGTACACCGGCAACCCATCGTTCCCCGAGTCGGCTCGCCCGAAGAAGGCCGATCTCATCCTCGTGTCGCACGGCCACAGCGACCACATCACCGACGCGGCGGCCATGGCCCGGGCCACCGGCGCCACCGTGGTCGGGAACTGGGAAATCGTCACGTGGCTGCGCTCCAAGGGCGTGCAGGCGGTGGAGCCTATGAACAAGGGCGGCACGATCACCGCGAAGGGCCTCCGCATCACCATGACCGATGCCGCCCACAGCAGCAGCTTCGACGACAACGGCATCGTCTACCTGGGGGAGTCCGGGGGCTTCGTCGTGACGCTCGAGAATGGCCAGACGATCTATTACGCGGGCGACACGGCGCTCTTCGGCGACATGAAGCTCATCGCCGAGCTCTACGAGCCAGACATTGCGTTCCTGCCGATTGGCGACCGCTTCACGATGGGCCCCGATACGGCGGCCCTGGCGGCCAAGTGGCTGGGCGTGAAGCAGGTCGTGCCGATGCACTGGGGTACGTTCCCGCTCCTCACGGGCACGCCGGAGATGCTGAAGCAGCACCTCGCCGGCAGCGGGATTGAGGTGCTGGAGCTGAAGCCGGGAGAGACGGCTGAGTAGAATCCGGTCGGGAGTCGGGAGTCGGGAGGCGGGAGAACTCAGAACCAAGAACCGGCGAACCCGAGAATCTCAGGCCCTGAGTTGTCCGACCAGATAATCCGCGAAGGCTTCGCCAATCTGGTCCGAGGTCATCGACCCGGCCGGGTCGAACCACTTACTGATCCAATTCACCGCGCCCATGATGGCGAACTCGATCATCTTCGGGTCGCCCTTCGCGAACAGGCCATCGTCCATGCCCTGCCGGATGATGGCGCGCATGCCGCGATCGAACTCGTCGCGCTTGGCGATGATCTTCGTGAGGAGGGGAGCCGACAGTGCCTCGGGATCGAGCGTCAGCGCCGTGCCCTGCAGCTCGTCGAGGATCAGGTGCACGAAGGCGAGGATGAGCTTCCGCAGTCTCTGATCGGCCGGAATCGATTCCTGCTGGACCTGCTCCATCAGGCTGAGCAGGATGTCGAGCGAGTACTCATGGCAGGCGTAGAGGATGTCTTCCTTGTTCCGGAAGTAGTAGTAGAGATTCCCCTTCGTCATCGCCAGCGCCGAGGCGATCTCATCCACGCTCGCGCCGTGGTACCCGCGCCGCCGGAACGCCGCCGCCGCGCTCTTCAGAATCTCCACCCGCCGGTCGGTCGTCGCCGCAGCCCGAGCCATGTCTGTAGAGGTTAGCACATTGTTTGAACGAGCGTTTAAATCGTAGTAGACTCGCTCGGTGGAAACCGCAACATCCTCCCCGTCGATCACGTTCGAGACCTCGCCCGACCAGTACAAGCACTGGAAGCTCACCGTCGAGGGTCCTGTAGCCACGCTGGCGATGGATGTGCGCGAGGACGCGGGTCTCAGGCCCAACGACTACAAGCTGAAGCTCAATTCCTACGACCTCGGCGTCGACATCGAACTCGCCGACGCGCTGCAGCGCCTGCGCTTCGAGCACCCCGAGGTGCACTCGGTCATCCTGTCGAGCCTCAAGCCGCGCATCTTCTGCGCCGGCGCCAACATCTTCATGCTGGCTACCTCGAGCCACGGCTTCAAGGTGAACTTCTGCAAGTTCACGAACGAGACGCGCCTCGGCATGGAGGACATGAGCGCCCACAGCGGCGTGAAGTTCCTCGCGGCGCTGAACGGCATCTGCGCGGGCGGCGGCTACGAGCTCGCGTTGGCGTGCGACGAGATCTACCTGGTGGACGACGGGAGCGCGGCGGTGTCGCTGCCGGAGACGGCGCTGCTCGGCGTGCTGCCGGGCACCGGCGGCCTGACGCGCGTTGTCGACAAGCGGAAGGTGCGTCGCGACGTGGCGGACCACTTCAGCACGCTCGCGGAAGGCGTCCGCGGCAAGCGGGCCGTGGACTGGCGCTTCGTGGACAGGGTGGTCCCCACCAGCCAGTTCAAGGAGTCGGTCGAGAAGCGCGCGCGCGAGCTGGCGGCGATGTCGGACCGGCCGGCCAGCGGCCCGGGCATCACGCTCGGCCCTCTGAATCCGTCTGTCGATGGCGACACCATCCGCTACAAGTACGTGACGGGCGCCGTTGATCGCGCGAAGCGCACGTGCGAGCTGACGGTGAACGCTCCAGGCGCAGGTGCCCCTGGGGCTGAGGCCTCGGCGCTTCGGACGGAGTGCCCGACGACGCCGGACGAGTTCCTGGCGGCGGGCGATCAGGCCTGGGCGATACGCGCGTTCCGTGAGCTGGACGATTGCCTCTTGCGCCTGCGCCTCAACGAGCCCGAGATCGGCACGGTGATCGTCCGCGCCGTGGGCGACCCGCAGGCCGTGCTGGCCGCAGACGAGGCGCTGGCCGCGCACCAGGACCATTGGCTGGTGCGCGAGATCATCGGCCTCATCCGCCGCACGCTGAAGCGCGTGGACCTCACCGCCCGCAGCTTCTTCGCGCTCATCGAGCCGGGGAACGCCTTCGCCGGCACGCTCTTCGAACTGGCGCTCGCCGCGGACCGCGCCTTCATGATCGATCACCCGGACCAGGCGAACACCATCCAGCTCTCGGTGATGAACCGCGGCTTCTACCCGATGAGCAACGGCTTGTCGAGGTTCGAAACGCGCTTCCTGGGCGAGCCCGCCTCGGTGCAGGCCGCGCTCGATCACGAGGGGCCCTTCGACCCGAACGAGGCCCTCGAAGCCGGCCTGGTCTTCGACGCGCCGGACGACATCGACTGGGACGACGAGGTGCGGATGGCCATCGAGGCCCGGACGTCGTTTTCGCCCGACGCCCTCACCGGCATGGAAGCCAATCTCCGGTTCGCCGGCCCGGAGACCATGGAGACGAAAATCTTCGGCCGGTTGACCGCGTGGCAGAACTGGATCTTCCAGCGGCCGAACGCGGTGGGTGAACGTGGCGCCCTGATGACCTACGGGCGCGAAGGGCGCCCCTCCTTCGACTGGAGGCGAACGTAATGATCTCGCACGACCGCATTCCGAACAACGTCGACCTCTCCAGCAACAAGCGCCTGCAGCGCGCGCTGGAACACTGGCAGCCGGCCTACCTGGACTGGTGGCGCGACATGGGGCCGCAGGGCTTCCAGGATCATCACCAGGTGTACCTGCGCACCGCGATCAGCGTCGACGCGGCCGGATGGGCGCACTTCGACTATGTGAAGCTGCCCGAGTACCGCTGGGGCATCTTCCTGGCGGAGCCGACCCACGATCGTCGGATCGGCTTCGGCGACTTCAAGGGGCAGCCCGCCTGGCAGGAAGTGCCGGGCGAGTTCCGCAATCAGCTGCGCCGGCTCATCGTCATCCAGGGCGACACCGAGCCGGCGAGCGTGGAACAGCAGCGGCAGCTCGGCGCCCACTGCCCGAGCCTTTACGACTTGCGCAACCTGTTCCAGGTGAACGTCGAGGAAGGCCGTCACCTCTGGGCGATGGTCTACCTGCTGCACTCCCACTTCGGCCGCGACGGCCGGGAGGAGGCGGAGGCGCTGCTCGAGCGCCGGAGCGGGAACTCCGACACGCCGCGCATGCTCGAGGCCTTCAACGAGCCCATCGACACGTGGCTCGACTTCTTCGCCTTCACGATGTTCACCGATCGAGACGGCAAGTCACAGCTGCTGTCGCTCTCCGAGAGCGCCCTCGACCCGCTCGCGCGGACGACGCGCTTCATGCTGACCGAGGAAGCGCACCACATGTTCGTGGGCGAGGCGGGCATCGCGCGCATCCTCGAGCGCTCGTGCCAGCTGCTGAGGGAATCCGGGTTCTCCGGCGACGTGCGGAAGATGGGGGGTATCGACATCCCGCTGATCCAGAAGTTCGTGAACTTCTGGTTCAGCCAGAGCCTCGACCTGCATGGCAGCGAGGTCTCGAGCAACGCCGCCGCCTACTTCTCGAATGGCCTGAAGGGCCGCGCCGAAGAAGACAAGCACGACGATGATCACGTGCTGGCCGCCAACATGTACCTGCTCGACATGATGGACGACAGCGGCAAGATCATCCGCCAGGAAGTGCCCATGCGCAACGCGTTGAACGAGGTGCTGCGCGACTGGTACGTGGGCGACTGCCAGGCCGGCGTGGACCGCTGGAACAAGCGGGTCCTCGAGGCCCACGGCATGTCCGACCGCATCGCGCTCCCCTCGCGCAAGTTCAATCGCAAGGTGGGCGTCTACGCCGGCCGGCACTTCGACCCCTGGGGCAATATGCTCACGAACGAGGAGTGGGAACGCCGCAAGTACGAGTGGATTCCCTCGCCTGAAGACAAGGCGTACCTCCACAGCATCCAGGTGACGCCCGTCTACAAGCCGGGCCAGTTCGCCAACTACATCGCCCCGCCGCAGCGCGGGATCAATCGCCAGCCGATTGATTTCGAGTACGTGCGGACGGAAGGGTAGCGATTACGGGTGTCTTGATTATTCCCGGCAGGTTCCCGACTCCCGACATGACCTACACCCGCATCTCCAGCACCGCCTCCGACGGCGTCGCCGTCATCACCCTGAACGACCCGCCGGCCAATACCTATTCGTACGAGATGATGCGCGAGCTCGACGATGCGGTCCTGGCGGCTCGAATGGACGCCGCGGTTCACGTGATCGTCCTGACGGGCATGGGGGAGAAGTTCTTCTGCGCCGGCGCGAACATCGGGATGCTGAAGGACGCCGACCCCTCGTTCAAGTACTACTTCTGCCTCCATGCCAACGAGACGATGAGCCGGCTGGAGCAGACGCCGAAGCTGGTGATTGCCGCGCTCAACGGGCACACGGTGGGGGGCGGCCTCGAGGTCGCGATGGCGGCCGATGTTCGCATCGCGCGACAGGGCGGGGGAAAGATCGGGCTGCCGGAGGTGGGGCTCGGGGTGCTGCCGGGAACAGGCGGCACCCAGCGCCTGGCCCGGCTGGTTGGGAAGGCCAAGGCCATCGAGCTCATGGTCACCGGCGCGCTGTTCTCGTTCGAGAACGCCGCGACGATGGGCCTGGTGAACCAGGTCTGGGGTGAAGCCGAGTTGAACGGGCGCTCGTTCGTGGACGCGGTCATCGGCTACGCGAAGCAGTTCACGCCGCCCAATCGGGCCAGCAAGGCCGTGGGCCACATCAAGCGCGCGGTGCAGACGGGCCTGGAGATGAGCTTCACCGACGCGCTGGCGCTGGAGCGCGAGCTGCAGCAGCGCCTCTTCGAGTCGGCCGATGCCCAGGAGGGCATCCGCGCGAACCTCGAGAAGCGCAAGCCGGAGTTCACGGGTAAGTAACGAAAGAAACCACCACGAAGCCACGACGGAACACGAACCTCACGAAGACTAAGGGGGACCCCAAGACCTCGGGTCCCCAAGTCCTCAAGACCCAGGCCCTGAGGTGCCACCTCATGCCGTTACTGAGCCGCGACGATGACGATGCGGCCCCGGAGGCCGGTATCGCCGGGCGCGTCGTGATCGTGGAAGCCGCACGTGCGGACGGTGTTGAAGTTGCCGCTCATGCGCGACTGGCCAGGCGCGAGGAACCCCACCTGGCCCATCTCGGGACACTCGGTATGGGTCGGGTGCGGATCGGACGACATGTCGTGATTCCGGGTGTGGTTGTTCACGAAGGTGACGCGCCCGCCCTGCGCAATGGTGACCGAGGACGGGTTCACACGGCCATTCGCCTCGATGGTGATGGTGGCGGAGGTCGAGGCTCCGCCGCCGGTGCCCCCGCCGCCCGGCGTTGGCGCCGTGGGCGTGCCGTCGCCACCGCCTCCGCCGCACGCCGCGGCCACCAGGGCTGCCAACCCCACTGCGATCCACCTGCTCATCGTCCCGCTCATTGACCCGCCCTCCGCGTGTGAGACTGCTAACGGCTCCACTCAGTAGAACTTTCGGGAAATGTTGAAGCCGATGTACCAGTCGTCGAAGGAGGTGCCTCCCCGCGCGATCTGGGCCATGGTCGTGCCGAAGCCGTTCGAGAAATTCAACGAGAAGGCATGGCCGCCGGCGCGCTTCTCGATCGCGAAGCTGAGGAGCGCGTCGCCCGGTGCGTAGCCCGCGATGCGCGGCGAGACCTCGGCGGTGACATAGACGGTGGGCCGAACCCTCAGCCGCGTCCCGAGCCCGACGAGCAACGTGCTGTTGTCGTCCACCAACTCTGAGGGCTCGGCGTTGGTGTTGTTCACCCAGATGGGCTCCGCGTAGACCGCGCCCATGTCGCCGAGCTCTCGCGAGAGCACCACCCCCAAGGCCGGGGAGTAGCTGTCGCGAAAGTTGTTCGTCCCGTCCATGCTCGCCCAGATACCCACGCCCATCGGGAACGAGACCTGGCTCTTGAGGTCGTACTCGCTGAAGAACTGGATGGTGCGATCGGAGGTGCGGTTGATGCCCACTTGCGCGCCGCGGAACAGGCCATACCTGAGCTCGAGCCCGATCTGCGCGCCCGAGTCGAAGCCGAAGAAGTCCTCGAGAAGGTCCCCGAAGTCGCCGTCGCCAAGCGGGCGCGCGAAGCGGTGCGTGACCCGGAACGCGACCTTGCCCTTCGGTAGTCGCAGGTTCGTCGGCAATGCCGCCAGCGTGAAGTCGGGCTGAGAGACGTTGACCTCGAGATCGGGATCCTCGTCGTCGGTCTGTGCCGACGCCACGGTGACGGGGAGAGCAGCGACGGCCAGCACCAGCCACAGGCAACGGACGAAATGCTTCACGGTCGGGTTCTCCTAGTCGTTCTTCGCACCCAGTTCGATCCAGCGGCGAATGATGCGCATCTGACCCTCGGTCAGGAAGGGGCCGCCCGTGCGCGGCATGCGCTGTCCCACGATGCCGGGCGCGCCTTCGAGCTTCTGCACGAGGTAGCTGTTGTCGGGATCGCCGGGAATCACTCGCACGGCTCCGGGCCTGGCCGCCGACGAGCGTCCCACCAGGTTGCCATGCGAGGCGCCCTCGACCAGCGCCATGAATCCCGCGGGACCGCCGGCCACGTGACACGTGGTGCACGCCTGCCGCCCGCTGGAATCGGTGGTGTTGAAGATCTCGCGTTGAATGCTCGACAAGGTCGGCTCGAGGATGGGGGTTGGGCCCGCCACGTCACTGAGGCTCTCGTCGCACGCCGCCCCGGCGCACGCCAGGGCAGTGACCAGTGCGACTCGTCGCACGATTCGGATCATCCATCTCTCCGACAGCCGGCTGGGGCTGAAAACGCCGTGGCGGGGCCTGCTGACCCTGGGACACGGAATGTGCCTGACAGCAGGTGCGCCGTCCCGCCACGGCTTCTCGTCGCTCGCGTCGCACACCGCGACACGGCAGAAGGGGTTGCCTCGGTGACAGCAAACGCGGTGCCGATCTCGAATGGCACGCGAATGAGGAAATCGGCGGGATGTGTGCCTCTGTGCGGACACGGGGACGGTAAGCGCTTACGCGACGCGAAAGCGTGTGCGCCTACAGGGTGTCTTTGTATTTCAGCAGGTAGTGGCTGAGCGCGCGCTGGCTGATGCCCATCAACTCGGCGGCATCCTTCTTCACACCACCCGCCCGGTCGAGTGCGCGGCGAATGGTCTCGCGCTCGGCCCACTCGACGTTCTGGTGGAGCCCGAGCGAGGGCAAGCCCGACGTCGAGGGTGGTGCCGCGGCGCCCATCAGCCACACGGTGTCGCGCGTGAGGCGGGGACCGGTGGCCAGGACCACGGCGCGCTCGATGGTGTTCTCGAGCTCGCGCACGTTGCCGGGCCAGTCGTAGCGGGTGAGCTCGTCGAGCACCGCGGGGTCCACTTCGAGCTGGGGTTTCCCCATCGACGCGGAGAAGCGGCGCACGAAATGGTCCACGAGCAGCGGCACGTCTTCCCGTCGATCGCGCAGCGGGGGCAGCGTGATGGGTATGACGTTCAGCCGGTAGTACAGGTCTTCCTGGAACCGGCCGTCCGCCACCATCTGCCGCAGGTCCCGATTGGTCGCGGCGATGACGCGCACGTCCACGCGCTGGGTCCGCTCGGCCCCGAGCGGCTCGAACTCGCGGTCCTGGAGCACGCGCAGCAGCTTGGCCTGCACGGCCTGGCTGATCGTGGCAATCTCATCGAGGAAGATGCTGCCGCCATCGGCAAGGGCGAAGCGGCCCTTCTTCGAGGCCATGGCGCCCGTGAACGCCCCGCGCGTGTGGCCGAAGAGCTCCGACTCGAGGAGTGTTTCGGGGATCGCCGCGCAGTTCACCTTGATGAGCGGCATGTCGCGCTGGGCGCTCTTCGCGTGGATCGCCCGAGCCACCAGCTCCTTGCCGGTGCCCGTCTCTCCGGTCAGCAGCACCGTGCTCTTCGAGGCCGCCACCCGCTCGGCACGCGCGAGCAGCTCCTTCACCGCCCGGCTGTGCCCGACGATGCCGTAGTGGCCGAATTCGGCTTCCCGCTCGCTGAGCAGGTAGCGGAGACCCAGGCGGGCCCGCTGGTCCTCGATGGCGCGTCGTGCGATGACCAGCAGCTCGTCCACCTCGAAGGGCTTCTGCAGGTAGTCCCGCGCCCCCAGCTTCATGGCCCCCACGGCGCTCTCGATGCTGCCATGCGCCGTCATCATCACGATGGCCGGCCGCTCGGCTTCGACGGTCGAGGCGACCAGCTCGCGGATGACGTCGAGCCCGGTCTTCTCGGGCATCAGGTAGTCGACGATGAGCAGGTCGAACGTGCGTTCTGCCAGCAGGCGCTGTGTCTCCCGCGCGCTGGAGCTGGTGACGACATCGTGCCCCTCGTCGCGGAGCGCGCGGCCGAGGGTCTTGAGGATCTTCGCCTCATCGTCGGCGAGCAGGATGGTGCCGGACATGGGTCAGTGCGCGCTTCCCGTCGGGCCGTGGCCCAGCTCGATGCGGAACTCGGTGCCCGCGCCGGGCCGACTGGTGACCGAGATGGCGCCTCCAAGCCCCTGAACGATGTTGCCTGCAATAGCCAGGCCCAGTCCGGTGCCGCCGCGGCGGGTGGTGAAGTATGGATCGAAGAGGCGCGGCAGATCATCGGGCGCAATACCGGCACCCTGGTCACGGACGACGATAATCACCCGATCGGGCCCGGCCGGCGTCGCCGTCACCTCGATGGGCGGGGCGCCGGTCGTTGATTCCGGCGCGCCTTCCACCGCGTGCTGGGCGTTGGTCAGCAGGTTGACGAGGACCGTGCGGACGCGCTCCCGATCGGTCGTCAACGTCGGCAGGGGCGCGGGCGCTCGCAGGACGGGCGCCGTCTGTGCGCCGGTGGAAACGGCCTTGACCGCATCCTCGCAGACGGCCCTGACATCGGTTGGCGCCCACTCGAAGCGGATGGGGCGCGCGAAGTCCAGCACGTCGTTCACCAGGCGGTTCAGGCGCCCGATCTCCTCGTCGATGTCCCCTGCGGCGTCCTGCTGATCGGCCGTGGTCACGCCCTGCCTCGTGAGCGTCCTGAGCGCGCCTTTGATGATCATCAGCGGGTTGCGCACTTCGTGGGCGATGACCGTGGAGAGGCGTCCGAGCGCCGACAGGCGCTCGCGCTGTGCCGCTTCGCGCTGGAAGCGCACGATCGCCTCGGTGAGGCCGTTGAACGTGCCGGCGAGCACTCGCGCGTCCTCGTCGTCCCATCCAGGCTGATCTGGCAGGGCGATCTTGCGCGTGAGGTCGCCGCTCACGGCGACCTGGCGCATGTGGTCGGTAATCTTGGCCAGCGGCCTCGTGACCGTGCGCGCCACCCAGTAGCTGATCGCCACGGCCAGCAGGACCGAGATCACCGCGAGGGCCAGGAGGAACGCCTGGATGGCGCCCAGGGTGCGCAGCCGCGCGGTGCGGGAGTGCATCACGACGACCGAGGCCGGGCGCCCGTCGGCCTCGGGGTGGAGCGGCCGGACGAGCGCCACGTACTCGGTGCCGCCAATGCGCACCGTCGTCGACGCCGAGCCCGCGGTGAGGACGCCGAGCATCGCATCCGAGGTGGACGCCAGCGTCGACGCCTGGACGCGGCCATCCGCGACGAACGCGATCGCGGCGCCCGTGAGGGCGGCCAGCTCCATCGCGCGGTCTTCGTCGAGCAGGTAGCCGACCGTCAGGGTGCCCAACTGGTCAAAATCCACCCGGATCGGGACGTCCACCACGCGGAGGACGCCGCCGGTGGAGCCGCCGGCCGAGGCCAGCTCGACGCCCCGGCGATCGTGGACACGCAGCACGTCGGCGCCGAGCTCCTGCAGGTACTGCTCGGCGATGGGCTGCACGGTGGGCGGGTCGCCCGTGTCGACCGCGGCCTTGAGCCGGGGTAGATCGGCGATGAGGCGTGCAGAACGGGTGAACGTGTCGAAGAGCGCGGCTTGTTGCTGATCGGCGATGTTGGCCGCCGTCTGCACGTCCCGCTCGAGGGCCTGCTGGGTTTCCGTCGTCAGGCGCGCCCGGACGAAGAACAACGCGGCGCCGATGGACAGCGCGGCCAGCAGCGCGCTGGCCAGGAAGATGCGGTTCGAGAGCGATCCGAAGGCGCGCATCAGGGCACGACGAGCTCCAGGTCGGTCCAGCCCGCCGCCGTTACGGTAGCGGGCCGCGTCACCCGCGCCTCTCCTTCATACCACCCGACGACCGTGTACGTGCCGGCGGGCACGTCTGCGAGCTCGAAGCGCCCGTCGGCGTCGGTGACGTCGAAGAACGGGTGAGCGAAGACCAGCACGAACGCGTTCATGTGGGAATGAATGTCACAGAACACCCGGACGATGCCGGGCCGGTCCATCCGCACGCTCTTCGACCGTCCAGCGGCGTAGCGGCCGAGATCGAAGCGCTTGACCCGCGAGAGCGAGAAGACGTTATGGTACGTCCGGTCGCTGTTGGGGAAGTCCACCACCGTGCCCACCATGACGGCCAGCACGTGCGGCACGAACGTCTCGTTGCGTTGATCCATCACGGCACGCGTCGGCTCGGGTTCGTCGAACGCCGCCCGCGGCGCCTGTTCGAGGTAGACGACGCCCCGGCGAAGGTCGGGCTGATCCCTGGGGCCTCCCGCGCCCGGATCGGACACCTCGGGCCGCCGCTCGTTCGGCCGCGCCAGGCGCTTCAGGGAGAGTCTGCCGCGAATGCCGCTGGTGGTTTGCGTGGCCGACTCGCGCGCGGCCGCGTCGGCGGCCCCGGGTCGAGGCGCATCGGTCGCGTCCAGCGAGAGCGTCGCGAACGCCAGGGCCATGCACACGCCCGCCCCGAGGCTACCGTGGAGACGCATCATCAGAACCAGTACACGAGCTGTGCCGCCAGCAGCGAGTCGTGCCGGACGCGCCCGCCCTCTCGCAGGTTCCGCTGCCACGCGCCCTTCGCGAGGACGTTGCGCGTGATGGCCACGCTCAGCGCCGTCTCCAGGCGCTGCTGGTTGGCCTCCCAGGTTTCGACAATGGAGCGACCCGCCAGCTCCGAGAACCACAGCGCATCGCCGCGTGCCGACACCGACACGCCGGGCCACAGGCGATAGCGTCCCTCCACGATCAGCGAGCGCGCGACGATGGCTTCGTTGATGGCGGGCGTGCCAACGGAGGGGAGATCCCAGGCCGACTGCAGGAACTCGGCTCTTGCCAGCCAGGCACCGTGCGAGATCTCGGCGTCGGCCGCCACGGCCGTCTGCATGAAGTCGCGCGCGCGCTGCCCGCGCGGCAGGTCGTCGTCCAGCGCGCTGGCGAGCCAGGGCCCCCGCGCCGCCGATCCGCCGATGCGGACTCCGGGAGCGAGTTGGGCCACGAGCCGCGCGGCGAACTGCGGCCGGCCGTTGTTGTCCGACACCCGGGGATCGGACAGCGAGCCGGTGGTCACCGCGCCCGTCCATTCGAGGCGGCCCGCCACCCCGTGCACCTGCACGCCCGTATCGAAGCGCGCGGTGCTGACCATGGGAACGCCCGGGCCGCTCGTGGCATCGCCGACGGGGAAGTCGGAGAGCCACCCTCGTCCGCGCATGCGCAGCAGGTCGTCGGCCGTTCGCGGGAGACCGTCGGGTTTGATGGACAGGAGGTACTGATACGCGAGTGGTTGGCCGATCACGAGGTTGTTGTACGCGTACACCGTCTTCGTGAACGCGCCGAACGTGGGCGGGACCAGGCCCACCTGGATGTCGAACCGCCGCTCGGGCCATGGCCGCACGCGAACGAAGAGCGCGTACGGCCACAGTTCGTCGCCATGGTCGAGGCGCACCTCGGCCAGGAACTGCACCCGGCGCGCCGCGCGAATCTCGGTGGACATCGACAGGCGCACATTGCGGAGCGCGCTGTACTCGTAGTCGGTGTAGTTGAAGAATCCCGGATCGGCATCGCCGACAGTGGCGAACATCTCGGCGCCGAAGACGAACCGCCCGTTCGCCACCGAGATGGGCTCGGAGGGCAGGGCTTGCCCACGCACGTCTCCGGCAATCGCCAGGCACACGACGATGGTGAGAAGCCGCACGGGTGTCTCCGGCGAAAGTATAATCGGGCCATGCGCACTGCGGTGCTCCTGTTGGCCTGCGCGGCGCTCGCTACGCCTGCGCTGGCGGCGACCGATCGGCAAACGCGTGCCTTCGCGTGGTCGGCCGATCGCGCGCTCGCCATCGACATCACGATTGGCCAGGTGCGCATCGAAGGATCCAATCGCCAGGATCTGGAGGTGGCCATTCAGCGAACCGCCCCCACCGCCGACGCCTTTGCGCAGCTGCCCGTGGTCATCGACGAGAGTCCCGAGCGCGTGACCATTCGCATCCTGCAGCCCGAGGGCGGGACCGATCCCACGCTGGTGTCAGACCTCGTCCTGCGCGTGCCGGCCACCGCGCGCATCGAGCGGCTGAAGGTCATGGAAGGGAAGGTGCAGGTCGAAGGCTTCCGCGGGGCGCTCACGGCGGACGTGCGCCGGGGCCCCATCGAGGGGACGGATGTCTCGGGCTCGCTTCGCCTCGAGACCGGTATCGGGTCGGTCATCCTCAGGAACGCGCGGCTCGCCCCCGCCGGCCTGCTGCGGCTCCGCGCCTTCAATGGCGACGTGCGGTTGCAGATGCCCGGCCCGCCGGCCGACGCGCGGGTGATGGCGTTGGCGCTGAACGGGACGATTCAGTCCGATATCCCGCTGACGACGAGGGACAGCTGGGGGCCCCGCTGGAGCGAGGCCACGCTCGGCAAGGGTGAGCCGGTGATCTCAATCGACGTCGTCACCGGCAAGGTGGAGATCCGGACGAAGTAGTCAGCGCCGGTTCAGCCGCTGCTGCGCTTCCCGGTATCGCGGCGACACGGACGGCACCTTGGCATACGCCTCGCGGGCCTTCTCGGGGTTGCGGAGGCGCCGCTCGTACAGCTCTCCGAGCTGCCACCACACCTCTGCCGGATTGCCGGGGAACCGGGCGGCCATCTGTTCCCACACGTCCGCGGCCGCCTGGTACCGTTCCATCTCGTTGTACGCGGTAGCCAGCTGGTTCATGGCGGGCATGGTCTCGGGATCGTTCGGAAACTGGTCCGCGAGCGCACGCAGCGTGACCAGCAGCGCCGGCACCTCGACGTTCAGCACGGGATCCATCGCGCGCAGTTGCCGACGCTGCATCTCCGCCTGGCGGCGAGCCAGGAGCGCCTGCTTTGCATGTGGGGTGCCTGGATACTCGCGCGCGACCTCGCCGAACAGCGCGTAGGCCTCCGACTGGCGCTGCTGGCCGCGACCGCGCAGGAGCAACTGGGCGCGCCGCAGCTTGCTCTCCGCCACCTGCGGGTTGCCCGCGAATCTCTTGTCGAACTCCACATAGGCCGCCATCGCATCATCGGCGCGGCCGGCCTTCTCGAGGGCGCCGGCCGCCAGGAACGACGCCTCGACGGCGACGGGCGTGCCGGGGTAGTCGATGACGATCTGGCGCAGATCGGCGACCCCCTGATCGAGCAGATTGCTCGAGAGCTTGGCGCGCGCCACCTCGAGGCGCTTCGAGGCCTCCGCAGCACTCGACGCGGCCCCGGCGACCGCGGTGCCCGCCGGTGACGCCGGGGCCGACTTCGCCGTCGGCCGGACCCCTGCGGTCGGGCCCTTCGCGGGTGGACTGGCCGCGCCGGGAGGCGCCGGGGCTGTCTTACCGGGCGGTGGCAGGGCGTCCTCGCCGAGTTCCGGGGCTGGGGCCTCGGTTGGCGGCACGGCAAGCGCCGGGACTGGCGGTTCGGACGGCGCGGTCTGAGCGGTATCCGTTGGGGCGGTGTCCGCGCGCATCGCCATGTAGATCCCCGCACCCACTGCGAATGCGGCGACCACGGTGGTGACCGCGGCCAGCATCCACGGTGCCGTCGCTGGCGACGTTCCCGCCGACACGGGCGCGGCGACCGCGGCCGGTGCTGCGATCTGCGGCAGCACGGGCACGGCGCTTCCCGGCGACAGCGGCTGCGTGGCTGGCGGCGACGCAGCTCCCGGAGCCAATGCCCCCGCGTCCGAGACCGGCTGCGCGGGGTGCGCCACGAACACGGTCGGGGCCGACGTGATGTCGCCACCGGCGCCCGGCTGGCTGACGGCCACCGAGCCACTGGCGGCCACGGCCAGGCGCCTCGTGCCCGAGTCGCGCCGGAGTCGCTCGAGATCGGCGCGCAAATCCTTCGCGGTCTGGTAGCGCAGCGTCCGATCTTTCTCGAGCGCCTTGGCGATGATGCGATCGAGATCCGGCGGGATCGACGTGTTGACGGCGCTGGCCGGCGCAGGCTCGCGGTTCAGGATGCCGTCGAACACGACCGCCGTGGTGTGTCCGGGGAAACTCTGGCGCCCGGTGGCCATCTCGTAGAGCACGACGCCGAACGAAAAGAGATCGGTGCGCGGATCCAGCTCCTCGCCCCGTGCCTGTTCCGGCGACATGTAGGCAATGGTTCCGACCGTGGTGCCCACCACGCTGGAGAAGTGCTCGGCGCGCGTCTCGTACACCGAGTCGCCCAGGCCGTGGCCGTGCGCCGCGGTGGTGAGCTTCGCCAGCCCGAAGTCGAGCACCTTCACTTGGCCGCGCTTGGTGAGGAAGATGTTGGCCGGCTTGATGTCGCGGTGGAGGATGCCCTCGGTGTGGGCCGCGTCGAGCGCGTCGGCCACCTGCACGGCGATGTCGAGCAGCGATCGGAGATCCAGCGGGCGCCCGGCCAGCCTGATGTCGAGCGGCTCGCCGTCGAGCAGTTCCATCGCGAGATAGCACTGGCCGTCCTGCTCGTCGAAGCCGTAGATGATGCAGATGTTGGGATGGTTCAGCGCCGAGGCCGTGCGGGCCTCGCGGCGAAAGCGCTCGATGGCCTCGATGCTCGAGGCATTGCCGGCCGGCAGCACCTTGATGGCGACCTGTCGCCCGAGCTTCATGTCCTGTGCCCGGTAGACCACGCCCATCCCGCCCGCCCCGAGCTGGTCGAGAACGCGGTAGTGCCCGATGGTCTGACCGATGAGGGAACTCGACACGATTCGCGAACGCCCATCCTAAGCGGTCCGGCCCTTGACAGGGAAGGGGAGTCGCGTCGATCATTGGATTTTGAAATTCGTTTCCACATAATGGAAGGCGCCCAGCCCAGCCGTCCGAGCGGTGGCCTGACGTCCATCGACAAAGCACTCGAGGTTTGCGAGGTGCTGAGCGGGCAGCCGCGAGGCGCCAATCTGTCAGATCTCGCCAGGACCCTGCGCCAGCCGCCCTCGACGGTTCACCGGCTGCTGGCGGTCCTCAAACGGCGCGGCTACGTGCGGCAGGACGAGGACACCCAGCGCTACGCGCTCACGTTGAAAATGCTCGACCTGAGTTTCCGCGCGCTGGGGCGCTCGGAACTGCGGCTGCACGCCTACCCGTTCATGCGGGAGTACGTGCTGTCCACGGCACATCGGGGGTTCATCGCCATGCCGACGGGCGAGGTCACCTACCTGTGGCGGTCGGGGCCGGACGAGGTGGCCATGCACACGGTGTACGGCCGGGAGATGCCGTCGCACTGCGCGCTGTACTTCTCGCCGCGCCAGGCGACTCGCCGCCTCAGCTGTCTGCGGCTGGCGACGCGGGACGAGGTTGCGGAGCCCGAGCGCATCGTGGTTCGTCTCGGGCCGCCGCCGATCGAGCCCGACGCCGTGCAGCGGCTGTTCTGCACGTGCGCCCCGGTGTGGGACTACACGGGGCTCGAGGTGGCGCGGGTTGGCCTCTTCGGCCATGGTGCCGACGATCGGCCCATCCTGACGGAGCATCATCGCGGCGTGTGGGAACTGGCGCGCCGTATCTCCCTGCGACTCGGTTATCTGCCGCCGGCGCTCGAAAGCACCGCATAAAACGGGCCCGGCATCGACCTATTCATCTTTCATCGGGAGGAGTGACGTGGCGTACATCATCTGTGAACCCTGCATTGGCACCAAGGATTCGGCCTGCGTGGACGTGTGCCCGGTGGACTGCATCCACCCCCGGAAGGACGAAGCGGACTTCGAGGGCGCGACGCAGCTCTACATCCACCCGGACGAGTGCATCGACTGCGGCGCCTGCGTGCCGGCCTGCCCGGTGGAGGCCATCTTCGCCCTCGACGAGGTGCCGGAGAAGTGGACGAACTACATTGAGGTGAACGCCGCGCACTATCAGAAGTAGAATGGCCGCCTGAACTCGCCGGCCCGGGGTGCGCCCCCCGGGCCGATTTGCGCGTCGGAGAGGGTAGTTATGCCGACTCGATCCCGTCTACCTCTCGTAGTGCTGGCGCTCAGCGCGTCCCTGGCCACGGGCGCGCTGGGAAGGGCGTCCGGCAGCGACGCGGAAGTCCAGTTCCAGCTCGGCATCCTGCTGTACGACGAGACCCGGTATGCCGAGGCGCTCCAGGCCTTCCGGAAGGCGGCCGAAACGGATGACACCTCCATCAGCGTGCCGGCCCGCATCGGCATCGTGCGGTCGGCGCTCCGGATCGGCGAGTTCACCGAGGCGCAGCGCGAGGCGCATGCCCTGAAGGCCAGCGCCCCGAGGAACCCCGAGGTGCTCACGGTTCACGCCGACGCCGTGTGGTCGGCGGGCGCCTTCGACGAGGCCGAGGCGGAGTATCGCGACGCGCTGTCGGCCGTACCGGGCATGTCGCGCGCCCTGCACGGCCTCGCGCGCGCCCTGGCCTCGCACAACCAGCTGGACGAGGCGATGAACGCCGCCCAGGCCGCGCTCAAGGAGTCGCCCCGCGACGCGGAGATTCACCACACGGTGGGTTCCATCTTCGAGCGCATGCGCCGCTACGAACAGGCGGCCGCGGCCTACACCAACTACGTCAACCTCCTGCCCAACAAGGACCGCTCGGAAAAGGCCGCGTGGTCGCGCTCGCAGGTGCGCTTCCTGAAGTCATTCGGCGAGCGCGAGCCCATCGCCATCGCCGAGGACGTGGCCGGCCAGCTCCACACCGTCGACTTCCGACTGGTGGACGACAAGGTCATCGTCAAGGCGCGCGTGAACAACCAGCGGCTGCAGGACTTCGTGCTCGACACGGGATCGGAACAGACCACCATCTCGCGACAGACCGCGTCGTCGACCGGCGTGCGGCCCATCACCTACACGCTGAGCGCGGGCGTGGGTGAAGTGGGGCTGCGCGGCCTGCAGCTCGGACGCGCCGACTCGCTGGAGATTGGCACGCTGAAGCTGTCGAACGTTCCGGTCATGATCAAGGCGCCGGCCCTGCGCGGGCTGCCGAAGCGCGAGACCGAGAGCTTCTCGCCGCTCTCGCTGGGCATGTCGATGATCATCGACTACGGCACGCGCAAGTTGACGATGGGGCGGAACCTGCCGGAGGAGGCCGCCGAGATCAAGCTGCCCATGCGGCATCATCGGCTGTCGCTCGTAAAGGGGCTCATCAACGAGCAGCACCCCACCTACTTCGTCGTCGATACGGGCGGCGAGGTCATCTCCATCAGCACGGCCACGGCCGAGGCCATCAACGCCCAGCCGGCGCGGAAGATCGCGCTCCGGGTTTACGGCACCTCGGGCTGGGACCGCGACGCCTTCCTGTTGCCGGGCCAGCGGCTGCGGTTCTCCGAGGCCATCGAGTACCGGAACTTCTCGCTCGTCGTCCTCAACCTGCGCGCGCCGAGCGTGCTGCTCGGGTTCGAGGTCGGCGGCATCGTCGGGCACAAGTTCCTGAGCCCCTACCGCGTGGCGCTCGACATGCCGCGAAGCGAGCTGCGGATGTCGCCCGCCGGCAACCTGGGGTCCTAGCGCCTCCGGGCCGAGAGCCTCGCCTGGCGCCGGGCGCCGGCCTCGCGGCTGCGCGCCTCGTCGTCCGGCGTCTCCAACAGGAGCGGGGGCACCGGCTGGGGCTTCCCGTGGCTGTCGATCGAGACGAACGTCAGGAACGCCCGGCTGGTCGGCCGGCGCAGCCCCGTGAGGATCTCTTCCGAGAACACCTCGACCTCGACCTCCAGTGACGTGTGGAAGGTGGCAGTGACGCGCGCCTTGAGGATGACCATGTCACCCACCTTGATCGGATGCACGAACTCGAGGCCGTCGACGGCCGCCGTGAGCGCCAGGGTGTTGGTGTGGCGATGGCAGGCGATGGCGCCGGTGATGTCGATGAGGTGCATCACCGAGCCACCCAGCATGAAACCGAGCGGGTTGGAGTCGTTGGGCAGGACCACCTGCACGGTCTCGGTGGCCGAGTCCTGCCAACGTTTTGCCGGGGCAATGGTCACGACTCAGAAGTCGTAGCCAATCCACACCGCGAACTGCGGCTTGCGGAAGATGCCGCTGCCGCCGCTCTGCGCATAGACCACGTCTTCCCAGTCGCGATTCATGAGGGTCCTCCACGACCAGTCGAAGTGAATCGGGAAGCCGAGCGCGAACGTCTGCAGGCTGATGCCGTAGGTGCCGCGACTGTCCACGAGACGGAATCCAGAGATGGGCCGCGGGTCACCGTAGACCGGCACGAAGTCGTTGACGTTGCTCGGGTCGGGTTCATAGCCGATGATCGGCGCTTCGATCGTGGTGTCGTTCGTCCACCCCGAGAACGACTGGCCCTCCCACCAGGCGCCGCCCAGGCCGGCGAAGAAGGCGGCGCGGACGCCGCCGAGGATGCCGATGGGCGTGGCCATGGCCTCGATGAGCGGGAAGCGCAGTTCGGCGTTCAGGAAGAACGCATTCTGGCCGACGAACGACAGGTAGTCGTAGCCGCGCAGCTCGCTGTTCCCGCCGAAGTAGAGGAAGTCCGGGCTGTCGCCCCAGCTCTTGAACCCCCGCGCGCGCAGGGCCAGCAGCCCCGTGCCGCCCAGCCGGAAGTACTTGCGGGCATCGCCGTCGAACGTCTGGCGCGACAGCGAGTTCCCGATCTTCGGAGCGACCTCGTACGCCAGCCGCATCGTGCTGCCGGTGAGCGGACCAAACTCGCGGAAGATGGTGGTCTCCTGGACGAACGCCACGCCGAGGGGGACCATGGTGCCGTTGTTGAACAGCACGCGGCCGAACTGCTGCTCCTGGTAATCCTCCGAATACTCGTTGAGGCCCTGATCGGCGAACTCTTCCCGGTACTGGTTGATGCCGCCGAACAGCTCGATGCGGCGGTAGCGGTTGAACGGGTAGATGCCGAAGGCCGTGCCGCCCTGGATGGTACGGGTGGCCACTGCGAGGTCGCGATCCACGATGCCGCTGAACGCCGGGTCGTAGAAGACGCCGCCCAGCTGCCCGTAGAAGAACTGGGTCTGCGAGTAACCCTGCAGGGCAAAATTGAACCGCCGCTCGAGGTTCAGCCAGGTGAGCGACAGCGTCCGGTACTGCGACACGGACGAGGCGAACAGGTTGAACTGCTGGTCGCCCAGGACGTCGGTGAACGTGACCGCGGTGCCGCCGAAGAGGTCGCCGCCGCTCGTCACGCCCAGGGCCACCGGCGGCCGCCCCTCGAGGAACATCTTCTCGAAGCGGCCCTTCTTCTTGGCGTTGTCCTGCACGAGCGAGTGGGTGAGCGGCGCCTGGAAGTCGACGATCGGGCCCGGGGCGCCGAAGTCGTCGGACGCCACGGTCGTGATCTCCTCCTTGCGCTCGAGGATGTGCAGGCCGTAGTCGCCCTTCAGGTAGGTGACGAACGCGAGCCGCACGTCGGCGCCGTCGCGCAGGACGACCGGCGAGAGGTTGCCAGTGAGCGCGTCCGTGTACTGCTTCAGCTCGTTCGTCTTCAGGTTCAGCGTCCACAGGTTGTAGATCTGCCCGTTACGCGCGACATCCGGATCAATTGGCTCGGCGGGGTTGACTGCCGTGGACGGGAAGAGCAGCGTGTCGGCATCCCAGAACTGCGCGCCGCCCTCGTCGTGGGTGCCGAAGGTGAGCTGCGTGGGGTCCGACCCGTCGGCCTTCATGCGGAACAGCTTCTCGTTGCCGCTGACTCGCGCCAGGTACACGAGGAACGTGCCGTCGGGGGACCACGTCGGCGCGTAGTGGGGCAGCGGGTCCTTCGAGAGGGCCTTCACTTCCCGGGTGTCCATGTTCACGACGTAGATGTTGGCGTCGGCGCCCTGCATGCCCGAGAACGCGATGAGCTTGCCGTCGGGGGAGAAGTCCGGCGACTCGGGTGCGTCGATGTCGTTGAGCGGCAGGCGCAGCTCGATCTTCCGGGTGACGACGTTCTGGACGATGAGGGCGCGGTCCTTCTCGGTACGGACGAAGTAGGCCAGGCGGTCGCCCTGCGGCGACCACGACATCCAGGGCACCGAATTCCAGCGCCCGCCAGGCGTGGCCAGGTACTCGAAGCCCATGCTCTGGTCGAATCCGCTCGTCAGATTGCGGATGATCTCGCCGTCCCTGGTCGAGACGAGGACGATGTCGAGCTCGCGGTCGCGGCCGTTGGCCGTCATGGCCGCGATGAGATCGCCCGAGGGAGACGGCTCGATGGAGAGCACGTTGTTGAACCGGCTCTTGCGCGGATCGGGGGCGAGGTCGCGCCCGTAGTCCGCCGGGCGCTCCTTGTCGCGAAACGGCTTGAAGCGCTCCTTCATGTAGCGGTCGAACTGCTGGTCCCATTCCTCCGCCGACATCTGGAACGCTTCCTGGAAGGCATCGTCGCTGCCGCCGATGACGCTGCGGCGCAGAGCGAAGATGTACTGGCGCACGCCCTCCTTGCCCCAGCGTGCTTCCATGAACTCGAACGCCGCGTGGCCCAGGTTGTAGATGAGGCGCGGGTTGCTGAACCCGCCGTAGTCCTGCATCTCGCTCATCTTCGGGATGATGTCCGACACGGCGGCGTCGCGCACCGTCATCAGGTCGAGCGGGCGCCAGTAGCCGGTCATGTAGTCGGACATGCCCTCCATGGTCCAGAGCGGCATGTTGCGGCGGATGAGGCCCGTGGGGATGATGTCGAACTGGAAGATGTGCGTGAGCTCGTGGGTGATGAGCCGGTAGAGCAGGTCCGACGGCTCGTCGATCGGCATCACGATGCGGCTGCGGCTCGGTTCGGCGAAGGCGCCCACGCCTTCCTGCGCGGCGCCGGGGATGACGTTCTGCTGCCAGAACTCGGCGCTCGTCGTGAACAGGATGAGCGGCACCTTGAACGCCAGGTCGTGTTTGAGCTCCGAGCTCACGTGCTGGTAGGCGCTCTCCGCGTACCCGGCGATCCGCTCGAGATGCTGTTCGACCTCCGGGTAGTAGTAGATCTCGAAGTGATCGGACTGGTAGATGTGCCAGTCGAACTTGTCGTAGCGGATGGCGTTCTTGCCGTAGTAAGGGATGTAGCCCGTCTGAGCCTCCGCCGCGGGGGCCGCGGCCAGCGCCGCCAGCAGGGTCAGGATGGTGAGCCGCATAGCCGTTCTCCTCGGTGCATCTTACTGATCCTGAGACGAGGGCCGCAAACAAACGGTCCCTGGCGGGTGACACGGAGCAAGATTCGATCCGGCTCCGCTTGTCCTATACTTGGGACGCGGGTCTCTCTCCCATCGTTTCCAGAGAACTGCGGCCTTCCACAGATGCGATTCGGGCGATGGTGGTCTGCGACTCCGGCGACGGACGCCGACCCGTTCACCGGCGAAGCCCTGGAGTGGCTCGACGCGCTTTACGGAACGGCCGTTCGGCTCACGAGGAACCCGGACGTGGCGCAGGATCTCGTCCAGGACACCTACCTGAAGGCGTTCCGGGCCCGCGAGAAGTTCCGGCCCGGCACCAACCTGAAGGCCTGGCTGTACACTATCCTGCACAACACGTGGCGCAATCGCCGCCGGGACCAGGGCCGGGCGCGCGTGGAAGCCGACTCCGACCTCGTGGAGCTGAGCGTCGAGCGGGGAGAGGACACGTTGTCCCCCCCGCCCGACAACCCCGAGACCCTCTTGCTCCGGGAGACCCTGAGCGAGGACCTCCGCCAGGCGCTCGAACAGCTGCCCGAAGCCTTCCGCGAGGCCGTATGGTTGCGGGATGTGGAGGAACTGAGTTACCAGGAAATTGCGTCCGTTCTCGAGATCCCGGTGGGCACGGTCATGTCCCGGCTGTCGCGTGGCCGGAAGCAACTCTACAACAGCCTGGTGGCGGCCCGTCATGCAACGAAGCCGTAGTGGCGGCGTCTTAAGGACAGCGGCATGGTGCTGACCCGATGAACTGCGAGCAACTGGAACCCCTTCTGGCGTCCTACGCGGACGGTGAGCTCCCGCCCGCCGAGCACTCCCGTGTCGAGGCCCACGTGCACGCCTGCGCCGCCTGCCGGCGGGCGGTGGACGTCCAGAGGCTGATGCGGCAGGCCCTTGCGTCCCAGCGCGGGCGTCTGGCCGATACGGCCCCGCCGGGCCTGCGGACCCGACTGGCGGCACGCCTGTCCGCCCAGCCGTCACCGACCCTCGAGGTGGGCTGGCGGACGCGCCTCTCGGCGTTTTCCGCGGCGGCCCTGGTGGTGCTGACGGTCGGAGCCGTGGCGCTGCCCGTCGTGACGGAACGGTCCACCGTGGTGCTTGCGGCGCAAATGGCGCTCGACCATCTGAAGTGCTTCACCATCGACGGGCACGAGCACGACGCCCCCATCACCGATTCCGAAGCCGAGGCCGCACTGCTGCGCGAGTACGGCTGGCAACTGGACGTGCCCGAAACGCTGGGCGAGGGCGGACGGCTGGTGGCGGTGCGCCGCTGCCTGTACGGCGACGGCCGGGCCGCGCATCTGCTGTACCGGGTGAACGGGGCGGCCGTTTCGCTCTTCATCCTCCCGGGGCTCGAGCGGCCCGCCCAGTCGCTGACGATGCTGGGCCACGACGAGGTGGTGTGGACCTCGGACGGGCGCACCTACCTGCTGGTCGGATCGGCGGGGGAGCGGAACCGCCTGATGCGCATGGCATCCAACCTGCAGAATGGTGCAGAATAACCCCATGGAACACCAGCCCAGCTCCAAGGTCCGGTTCGCGGCGTTCGCGGCCACGGTCATCGCGCTGCTGGCGATCAGCGTGCCGTTCGTGTGGCAGCACGATGTCGAAGCGGAGCGCAGCGCCGCGGCGGAGCCGACGCCCGGCGTCATGATGGCGCCGCTGGCCTCTCACGACGACGCGGCGGCGGGCGAGACCCAGGGCGCGGCGTGCGACGCCGATGCGAAGCCGGCCAACATGGACTTCACCATCAAGCACCTCGATGGCAAGGACGTGAAGCTGAGCGATTACAAGGGCAAGGTCGTGCTGCTCAACTTCTGGGCCACGTGGTGCGGCCCGTGCAAGGCCGAGATCCCCGGCTTCGTCGAGTTGCAGGAACAGTACAAGAACGACCTCGTGGTCGTCGGCTACTCCGTGGACGACACCGCGGACAAGGCGGCAGCGTTCGCGAAGGAATACAAGATCAACTATCCCGTCCTCCTCGGCCTCGGCCGCGAGGACGTGCAGGACGCGTACGGCCCCATCTGGGGCATCCCCGCATCGTTCCTCATCTCGAAGGACGGCAAGGTGTGCAAGAAGCACATGGGCATCGCGCCGAAGGCCGTGTTCGAGAAGGAGATCAAGGCGCTCCTGTAGTATGATCCTTTCAGCGTCATGCTGAAGGGCTTCACCTCCGCTCGATTGTCCTGTGGGTGCCGTCTCGCGTTTCGCGAGGGCTCTGCGGGCAGCCCCGTGCTCGTCATGCTCGAGGCCAAAGCCCCTGGCTGCGTGAACCCCCGTCACGTCTCCGGGCTCCCGCTCTACGACTACCGCGAAGCGCTGCGTCCATCCACGCGCCTCGGCCCCATCGGCGAAGAAGAGTTCGAAGAAGAAGGCTAGGCGCGTGTTGGCGGCGGTGGCGACCGCGGTGTTCTGGCTGGTCCAGGGCTCGGCCATCACCGTCCTCCGGGCCATCGGCCTCACTCTCGCCTTCCACCGCTACTTCGCGCATCGCGCGTTCCAGATGACGCGCGGCGCGCGCTCCATCTGGGCGCTTGCCGGCACGGCAGCCATGCAGAAGGGCCCGCTCTGGTGGGCCGGCAACCACGTCGATCATCACAAGTACGCGGATCGCGAGGGCGACCCCCACCGCCCGTCGATGAGCGGCTTCTACCACGCGCACATCGGATGGTTCCTGGACGACACGCGGTGGAAGCGCGTGCCGGCCACCAACCCGGTGGTCCGCGACTTCGGCGCCGCGCCCGAGCTGCGGTTCCTCGACACGTACCACTGGGTGCCGCCCCTGACGCTGGCCGCCGCGATGTTCGCCATGGGCGGCTGGCCCTGGCTGGCGTGGGGCGTCTGCCTGCCGACCGTTACGCTGGCACACGCCACGTTCGCCATCAACACGGTGAACCACCTGTGGGGCACCCGCCGCTTCGCGACGCGGGACGATTCGACGAACCACCCGCTCACCGCGTTCTTCGCCGTGGGCGAGGGCTGGCACAACCACCACCACCGCGACCAGCGCGCGGCGCGGAACGGCTTCTACTGGTGGGAGATCGACGTGACCTATTACGTCATCCGCGCCATGGCAGCCGTCGGCCTCGCCTGGAACCTGCAGCCCGAGCCCGCGCGAATCTGCGCCGAAGCCGCCGAGGGCCAGCCCCTCGTGCCAGCTCCAGTGAGAAGTGAGAAGTGAAAAGTGAGAAGTGAGAAGTGAAAGCTAGAAGCGAGAGGCTGGACGCGAGCGGGCGGTCCTCCGCGGCTCTCACTTCTCACTTTTCTCTTTTCACTTATAGCTCCCGGAGCGCCGTCGGTATCGGCAGCCGTGCCGCGCGAATGGCGGGGAAGAGCCCGCCGACCAGTCCCATCAGCAACGCGTACACCAGTCCCATCACGAGCAGCGCCGGCGTCACTTTGAACGCGAACGCCACCTGGCTGAACGTCTGGAAGTTCATCGTCGAGGTCTGGTAGCCGTTGAAGGCGAGGTAGGCGAGCAGGCCGCCGATGACGCCGCCGAGCGCGCCGAGGGCCAGCGACTCGATGAGCACCGACACCACGACCGAGGTGGCGTCGAAGCCGAGCGCGCGGAGCGTCGCGATCTCGCGCGCCCTGGTCGAGACCGCGGTGTACATCGTGAGGATGGCGCCAAATACCGCGCCAATGCCCATGAGCGCGGCAATGCCGAACCCCACGCCCTGGATGAGCCCTCCGAGTGCCTGCGACTTCTCGGCGTAGTACTCGGTCTCGCGCTGCACCTGCACGTTCAGCTGGGGGTTCGACGTGAGCCAGTCCCTGAAGGTCGTGAGGCTGTCGGCCGAATCGAGTTGTGCCATCACGAGCTGGTAGGTGTTACCGCGCCGGTAGGCCCCCTGCAGCACGCGCGCGTCGCACCAGACCTCGGTCTCGGCGACGCCGCCGTCGGCCTCGAACATGCCGACGACCTTCCACGTGGTCTGGCCCGAGCGGATCTCGCTGCCCACCTCCAACCCCGCGAAGTTGGCGCTGGCGCCTCGGCCGACCACGACCTCGTTGCTGCCGAACTGGAACATCCGGCCCTCCACCACGTTCACCTCGTCGCGCACCCTGGGCGTGACTGGTTCCACGCCGCGCATGGGGACGTTGGCGCTGCTGCCCGTGGACTTCTTGGGCAGGTCGATGATCACGTACAGCTCGGACGAGGCAAGGGCGGCCTGTCCATCGCGCCGCAATCCGGGCGCCTGCTTGATGATGTCGACCTCGGGGCCGGTCAGCCCACTCGTCATCTCGCTGTCGGCGCCGCTGCGCATCACGATGGCGCGTGACGGCGACCCGGCGTCGCTCATCGCCGCGGTGAATCCGGCCGCGATGGAGAGCACCGACACGAACACCACCACGACACCCGCGATGCCGACGATGGCGACGCCGGACGAGCCGAGTCGGCGGGGAATGGTGCGCAGGTTGAGCGCGGTCACCGCTATCGTCTGCGAGATCCAGTTGAACACGTGAGGCCTCCAGTTCCGTCAGGCCCGCCGCAGGGCATCGGTGATCTTGAGCTGCATCGCGCTGATGGCCGGCAGCAGGCCGGCGGCGACGCCCAGCAGGGCCACCAGCGCCCCGCCCAGGACGAGATCCCGCGTCGGGAGCATGAAGATCGGCAGCATCCCGCCCGTCGGGTCCCCCTGCCGGATGAACAGCCAGGCCGCCAGCAGGCCGAGCCCGCCTCCGATCAGCGTGATGAGCAGCGACTCGCCAATCACCAGCGCGAGGATGGAGAGGTTCGAGAACCCCAGCGTCTTGAGGACGCCCATCTCGCTGGTCCGCTCGCGCACGGATTGCGCCATGGTGTTGGCCGCCACCAGCAGCATCGTGAAGAGCACCGCCACGAGAATGGCGACCATGATGGCGCCGATGTCGCCCACCTGCTTGGCAAAGCCCTCCACGAAGCCCTTCTCGGTGGTGGTCTTGGTCTCCGCGGAGGAGTTGGCGAACATGTCGTCGAAACGCGCACCCATCTGCTGGGCCTGTGAGGCATCGGCGATCTTGACGACGTACCATCCGACGAACCCCTCCCCCTGCCGGCGGTTCTCGTCGAGGTAGTCGTAGCGGAAGAAGAACTGCGTCTTGTCCACGCCGGGATCGGCATCGTAGATGCCGACGATGTTGAACTCCCAGACCGAGCCCTGTTTCGGCTGCCAGATGGTGCCCTGGATGGGCACGCGGTCGCCCAGCCTCCATCCGAATCGGTTGGCCAGGTCCACGCCGACCACGGCGCCTTGCCGATCGGCCAGCCACGCGCTCATCTGATCCGCCGGCAGGCGGTACTCGGGGTACAGCCTCATGAACGGCTCGGGCTCGACAACGATCTGCGCGAAGAAGTTGGATGGGTCCTGGTACACGCCGCCGAACCACGTGTTGTGCGTGGCCATCTCGACGCCCTCGGTGGCCTTGAGCCGTTCGAGATAGGACACCGGCAGCGGCATGATGAGGCTCACCTTGTGGATCAGCACGAGGCGATCCAGCCCGGCGATGTCTACCCCGAAGGTGAACGCCGTGCGGATGGCCATGAGCAGGCCGAACAGCACGAATGCGACGAAGATGGACAGCAGCGTGAAGATGGTGCGCGTCTTCTTCCGCCAGAGGCTGCTCCAGAGCAGGGGCACGAACTTCATGCCGGCACCGCCTCGGCCTCGAGGAGCACGCCCTTCTCGAGGTGCAGCGTGTGCCGGGCACGGTTGGCCGCGCGTGGGTCGTGGGTGACCATCACGATGGTCTTCCCGTGCTCGGCATTGAGCCGGTGCAGCAGGTCGAGGATCTCGTCGCCCGCCTTGCGGTCCAGGTCCCCGGTGGGCTCGTCGCAGAGCAGCAGGGTCGGATCGGTGACGATGGCGCGCGCAATGCCGACGCGCTGCTCCTGGCCGCCCGAGAGCTGACGGGGGTAGTGCTTCGCCCGGTCGGCCAGGCCGACCACCTTCAGCGCGATGGCGACGCGCTTCTGCCGCTCGGCCCTGGAGAGGTTCGTCAACAGGAGCGGCAGCTCGACGTTTCGCTCGGCCGTGAGCACCGGCAAGAGGTTGTAGAGCTGGAACACGAACCCGATGTGGTGAGCGCGCCAGCGCGAGAGCCGGCTGCCCGAGAGTCCCGCGATGTCCGTGCCCGCAATCTCCACCGAGCCGCCCGACGGCTGGTCGAGCCCGCCCATCAGGTTCAGGAGCGTCGTCTTGCCCGACCCCGACGGTCCCATGAGGGCGAGGAAGTCGCCCGTGGGAATGTCGAGATTGACGCCCTTGAGCACGTCGATCCGCTCGCTGCCACGGGTGAAGTACTTGTGGACGCCGCTGATCCGGACGAGTGACTCCATGCGCGCTGCCTCCTACTTGATGACGATCGGCGTTCCCTCGGCGAGCTCCGCCGGCGGCGACACCACGATGCGTTCGCCGCCGTTCAATCCCGCCGTCACTTCGAGTCGATCCCCGTCGGTGCCACCGGTCTGAACGGCCCGCCGCTGCACCGTGTCCTGCTGCACGAGGAACACGTAGCTGGCGCCGTTCTCGGTCCTGACCGCCGCCTTCGGGACCAGCGCCACGGGCCGCGCCGCCGTCGTCGCGTCGTCGTCCGCCTCGCGCAGGAAGGTGACCTTCACCCCCATGTCCGGCAGGATGCGCGGGTCGAGGTCGATGCCCCTCGTTGCTCCGGGCGACCCTGAACTCGTCGAAGGGTCGAAGGCGATGCGCACGAGCACGGTCGCCTTCTGCCGATCCGCGGTCGGCACCATCGTGATGACCTTGCCCGGGATCTGCCACTCCGGGTACGCATCGAGCACCGCCGCCACGGGCTGGTCGGGCGTCACGCGGTTGATGTAGCTCTCGTTCACGTCCACTTCGATCTCGAGCGAGCGCATGTCGACGATGGTGCAGATACCGGTGCGCGTGAATCCGCCGCCGGCCGAGACCGGGGAGACCATCTCTCCCGGTTGCGCGTCCTTGGAAATCGCCACACCACTGAACGGCGCCCGGATGACCATGTCGTCGAGCGCGGTCTGTTGCACGGCCACCTGGCTCTCCGCCACGCTGATCTGCTCGCGGACCGACGCCAGCCGCGCGAGGAGCGAGTTCACTTCAGCCTGCGACTGGTCCAGCTCGGACGCCGTCACGAGGCCGTCGCGATCCAGTTGCGTGCGACGCTTGAGCAGCAGCCGCGCCTCCTCCAGCCGGACCTCGATCTCGGGAACCGCCTGCCGCGCGGCCTCGCGCTGCGCGCGGGCCAGCGCAAGCGCCGCACGCAGCGTGGCATCGTCAAGCCGGGCCAGCACCTGCCCCTCGCGCACCGCCATGCCCTCCTCGACGTTCACCTCCACGATCTTGCCCGTGACTTTCGACGACACCGTCGCGCGCCGGCGCGCCGTGACATAGCCCGACGCGTTCAGCACCGAGGCCTGCGAGCCGGCCGCGCGCGTGGACACGGTCGCGACCTCGACCTCCAGCGGACGCTCGCGGCTTGCCCAGTACCATCCGCCAAGGCCGATGACGGCGAAGACGCCGAGCCACACCACCCACTTCAGCCAGCGACGCTCGGGCGGCAGGGGTGGACGTTCGATTCGCAGGGCAGAGAGGTCGTCGGCGGGGACCATCGGTTCGGGCGTGCTCCTGTGCGGCGCGCGTCGGCCGAGCCTGGGCCGCGCGGGAAGACGGGCATCCTATAACGAATAAAAAGCGAAAGTCAATGTCTTCGACTCGTCAAAGATAGACGGCCTGGCGCATAAGCGGTTCTGGCCGACCGGTCGGACGGCGATCCTGGCGTGATGACTGGCGGGAACCGGCCCGCGAGAGGCGACGGTCGGTCACGCCCGCGGGGACCCCGATATGCGCGGTGGGAGTGCGGGTCCGGCTTCGCCGGTAGCACAGCGCCCGCGGCGCGGTAGACACGTGCTCGCGACGGGCCGGTTTGCCCGCGGTGGGTTCAGGGCTGCGGATCCCGCTCGCTGCCGGACGCGCCAGGCGCGCGTCCGGCCTCCCGCAGCGCGCGGCGCAGCAGGAACTCGATCTGCGCGTTGAGGCTGCGCAGATCGTCGTTCGCCCACCGCTGCACCGCCTCGAGCAGCCTGGGGTCGATCCGGAGCAGGAAGGGCTTGCGCTCGGCCATGGCACCCGGCGTTACTGGTAGATCGTCCCAGTGTTGATGACCGGCTGGGTGTTCCGATCGCCGCACAGCACGACGAGCAGGTTGCTGACCATGGCCGCCTTCCGGTCCTCGTCGAGCGTGAGAATCGACTT
>Ga0105106_10000193_pt1 | contig 41553 bp, 32 predicted proteins | sample PPLLaktember2015_5_FD_79109 | JGI IMG/M metagenome (GOLD analysis project Ga0105106, IMG submission 79109) | Freshwater sediment microbial communities from Prairie Pothole Lake near Jamestown, North Dakota, USA - PPLs Lake P8 Core (1) Depth... | ecosystem: Environmental > Aquatic > Freshwater >... | reverse complement strand
CGGCGCGCCCGCGCCCGGTACGCCGGGAGCCGGCGTCCCACCGGTGGCGCCCGCCAACCCCGGCATCTCGCCCCAGCGGCTGTACGATACCGCGTGGACCGACTACACGGCCGGCCAGTGGACGCTGTGCATCGAGGGCTTCGGCACCTACCTGCGCAGCTTTCCCCGCAGCGAGGCGGCCGACGATGCGCAGTTCTACATCGGGGAGTGCAACTTCGCGGACGGGAAGTACGCCGAGGCGATGGACGCCTATAACCGCGTGATCGCCGGCTATCCGAAGGCCGACAAGGTGCCGGATGCGTACTACAAGCGCGGCATGACCTTCGAGCGCATGGGCCAGCTGGATCGGGCGCGCGAGTCGTGGGACACCCTGCTCAAGACGTTTCCGGACGCGGAGGTGGCCCGCCTGGCCAAGCAGAACATGGATCGCCTGGCTCGTGCCAAGCAGGAATAGGGGATTCGATCGCGGCTCTGGTTGTCTGCGGAAGATGATCTAATTTCCTTGATGTCCATCTGCAGAATCTGTGTAATCTGCGTCCATCTGCGGCCCCATCGGCGTCTGCGTCATCCACAACCAATGCGCCTCACCGCACAACGGGGAAGAATCAACTATGGGAAGCGTGAACAAAGTACTGCTGGTCGGCAACCTGGGACGGGACGCGGAAGTGCGCTACACACCGGGCGGCGCGCCCGTCGCGAGCTTCAGCATCGCGACCACCGAGAACTGGACGTCCAAGGACGGCGAGAAGCACGAGCAGACCGAGTGGCACCGCATCGTACTCTGGGGTAAGCAGGCCGAGACCCTGCAGCCGTACCTCACCAAGGGCAAGCAGATCTTCGTCGAGGGCCGGCTCCAGACGCGCCAGTGGGAGAAGGACGGCCAGAAGCACTACACCACCGAGATCAAGGCCGATCGCATCGTCCTGCTGGGCGGTGGCGGGCGCGGCGGCGATCGCTCCGACCGCGGCGACGTGGGCGGCTACCAGGATCCGATGAAGGAACCGGCGCCTGTCACGGACGACGACATTCCGTTCTAGACGGGAAATCTGAACCACGACCGGGAGGGATTTCGGTCGGGAGTACATCGGCGACGGGATCACGCGGGCAGTTGATCCCGGCGCCAGAGTTCTCTCCGACGCGATCATCCCTCCCTTCGCAATGCTCTCCCGGCGCGGTTCCCTCCCGACACCATCCCCTCGACCGACGCGATCGCTAGCTCCTTCCGTAGCGGTCTTCCAGGCGCACGACATCATCGGTTTCGGGCGTCGAGACCTCGAAGATGTCACTGTCTTCGAGGGCGGTCATGCGGTGGACCGTGGGCGGCGTCACGTGAACGGCGTCGCCCGGTCCCATCTCTCGCTTCGTCAGCTCGTCGCCCACCTTCAACTCGAACAGAATCTTCCCGGCGTGGACGAAGATCGTCTCGTCCTTCCGGTTGTGGTACTGGAGGCTGAGGGCGTGGCCCTTGTTCACGTGAATGAGCTTGCCGACGTAACGGTCGGTCTTCGCCCACCACAGCTCGTAGCCCCACGGTTTTTCCACTCGATGCATACCGCGTTCTCCATCTCCTCCGGAAGCGCACGCGCCCGTGGCGCGGCGACCGGCGTTCGTTCGCGCGACTATCGCCGCGACGACTCCCCTGCCGATGCCGCCAGGGCATCGAAGAGAAACTGCTCCACCTCTGCGGCCGTGGCCAGGGCGAGCGCGTGCCGGGCGAGGCGGCGCGCCTCGTCCATGCGTAGCTCCTCCACGACCCGCCGGACGAGGGGGATGGCTCCTGGCGTCATGCTGAACTCGGTGAGCCCGAGTCCGATCAGCAGTCCCACCGTGGCCGGGTCGGAGGCCATCTCGCCGCAGAGCGACACGGGCACGTGGTGTCGTCGCGCCGCGCGGCTGACCATGCGGATGAGCCGCAGCACGGCGGGGTGCAGCGGCTCGTACAGATCCGACACGCGATCGTCGGTCCGATCGACGGCGAGCGTGTACTGGATGAGGTCGTTGGTGCCGATCGTGAAGAAATTGACCTCGCGCGCCAGCAGGTCGCCGATGAGGGCGGCGGCGGGCACCTCGATCATGGCCCCGATCGGGACGGGAGCGACGCTCAAGTCGCGACAAATCCCTTCGAAGATGCTGCGGGCCTGCCGCACCTCGTCGACCGTCGTGACGAATGGGAACATGATGCGCAGCGGCCCGTGCGCCGACGCGCGCACGAGCGCGCGGAGTTGCGTGGAGAGCACCTCGGGATGGGCGAGGCCCAGGCGCAATCCCCGGAGGCCCGGGCGTGTGCGGCTGCGCTCGGGTGCGCGGCCGAGGCCGGTGTGGCGCTCGTCGAGATCGAACGTGCGGATCGTCACGGGGCGGGGCGCCACCTGTTCGAGGAGGCTGCGGTACGCCTGGTACTGCAGGTCTTCGGTGGCTCCCTCCAGGGTGCGCCCGGACAGCAGGAACTCCGAACGATAGAGGCCGATCCCCTCGGCGCCGAACTCCTGGAGGAACGGCAGGTCCTCGACGAGCTCGATGTTGGCGTCGATGCGGATGCGCAGGCCATCGGCGGTGGCGACCGGCGCGTGCACGGAGGGCGCGGCGGCAGAGACCCGCCGCGGCCGCGCCGCGCGGCGGAGGGCCGCGGCGGTGGCGGCGGCATCCGGCGCCACGGTCACCTCGCCGGTGGTCCCGTCGAGGATGATTGACGTGCCGGCGGACAGGCGGGCGGACAGGTCGTGCAGGCCCACCACCGCCGGCACCTTCAGCGAGCGCGCGAGAATCGCGGTGTGGTAGGTGCGGCTGCCGGCATCGGTGGCGAACCCCTGCACGCGCGTCCAGTCGAGCTGCGCGGCCAGCGACGCCGTGAGCTCGTCGGCCACGAGAATGGACGGTCCGTCGATTTCGCTGAGCAGCTCGCGCAGGCCGATGCCACGGTGACGGAGGTTCATCCGCAGGCGTCCCGCCACGTCGGCCACGTCGGTCTCCCGCTCGCGCAGGTACGGGTCCTCCATGCCGGCGAAGTGCTGCCGCACTTCCTCGTAGGCCCGGTGCACGGCCCACGCGGCGTTCACCCGTTCGTCGCGCACGATCTGCTGTGCGCGGCCGACGAGCAACGGGTCGTCCAGCATCAGCAGCTGGGCGTCGAAGAGCGGCGCCATGTCGCGCGCGGGCCCCGACGAGAGTCGCGCCCGGATGTCCTGGAGCTGCCGGTGCGACTGGTCGCGCGCGTGGTCGATGGCCGCCAGCTCGCGACCCACGCGCTCGGCCGGGATGGGGAACCGCACGACCTCGGAGGGCTGCGTCAGCACCACGGCGCGTCCCACCGCCACCCCGGGCGAGACGCCGATGCCGGTCAGACGCTCCACGGCTCTTCTCCAAACCCTGCCGACACGAGCCCGGCGAGCGTGTCCACGGTCGCCTCCTCGTCCGGGCCGTCGGCCGAGATCACGATGGTCGTGCCCTGCGCGGCGGCGAGCAGCAGGACGCCCATGATGCTCTTGCCGTCCATGGTACGGCTGTCGCGCCTCACCAGCACGCGAGAGGTGAACTTCGTGGCGGCGTGCACGAACTTCGCGGCGGCGCGGGCATGCAGGCCGAGTCGGTTCGGCACCACGACAGCGCGCGACGTCATCCGGCCGAGGTCGTCGCGCCGGGTGACCCCGGGGACGAGCCCTCCAGCAGATCGGTGGCCACCCAGATGGCGCTGCGGCCGTGATCGCACAGTTGCCGCGCGACGTCGGCGAGGGCCCCCGCGTCGCGCAGGCTGGCCGCCTTGATGAGCATCGGCAGGTTGACGCCCGTCACGACCTCGACCTGGTCCTTGGCGAGGAACGTCATCGCCAAATTGCAGGGCGTGCCGCCGAACATGTCGGTGGCGATGAGCACACCCTTGTCGCCGGCCTTCACCCGGGCAATGGCCGCCTGGATGTCGTCCCGGGCGTCCTGCACGTCCTCGTGCCAGCCGATGGAGACGGCCGTGAACTGCGGCAGGTCGCCCACAATCGTCTCGGCCGCGTTGACCAGCTCGGTGGCGAGCTGCCCGTGGGTGACGACCACGATGCCAATCATGCCTGCCTCCCCATGTCGCGGTGACGCACCCTGGTGGTGACGTTCTTCGCGTCCGCCAGCTCGCGCTTGAGCACCTCGGCGATGAATACCGATCGATGCCGCCCGCCGGTACACCCCACGGCGACCGTCAGGTAGGCCTTGCCTTCCTCGACGTACTGCGGCACGAGGAAGCGCAGGAACGAGGTGAGCCGCGACAGCAACCGTGCCGTCGCCGGCTGCCGCCGCATGTAGGCGGCGACCGCGCGGTCGCGCCCGGTCTTGGGCCTGAGGGTCGGCACCCAGTGCGGGTTCTTCAGGAACCGCACGTCGAACACGAGGTCGGCCTCGGGCGGCACGCCGAAGTGGAAGCCAAAGCTCAGGAACGTGAGAACCAGGGTCGACGCCTGACGACGGCCGGTCACGACATGCAGCAGGCTCTGCCGCAGCTCGTGGACGTTCATCGACGACGTGTCGATGACCGTGTCGGCCATGGCCCTGATGGCGCGCAGCGTCGAGCGCTCCTCGGCCAGGCCCTCGGTGACGGGCCGATCCGGGGCCAGTGGATGCGGCCGCCGCGTCTCCGAGAACCGCCGGACCAGCTCGGCCTGGGTGGCCTCGAGGAAGATGAGGAAAGGCGCGGTGTCCCTGGCCTGACGCAGCGACCGAAACACTTTCGGGAAATCGCTGACGAACCGCGGCTCGCGCACGTCGATGACCACCGCGATCCGGTCGTGCTCGTTGCCGTGCTTGCGCGCGAACTCGGCCATGAACGGCAGCAGGGTGACCGGCAGGTTGTCCACGCAGTAGTAGCCGAGGTCCTCGAGGGCCCGTATGGCCTGCGACTTGCCGGCGCCGGAGAGGCCCGTCAGCACGATGAAGCGGGTCGAGCGCGGCGTCCGCGTCCGGGAGGCCTTCTTCACGGGAGGTCTCCGACGTCGCCGTCGTCTTCGTCGTGATCGTCGTCGGGGGACGGCACCGCGTTCACCAACGAGGCATCGAGACGGGCGGCGAGCCTGCGGGCAGCGTTGATGCCGCGCGCGCGCAGCAGCTGGTTCCGTGCGGCCACCTCCACCAGCGTGGCGAGGTTCCGTCCCGGCGCCACGGGCATGCGAATGAGGGGAATCTTCAATCCCAGCAGGTCGAGGTGCTCTTCGTCCAGCCCCAGCCGGTCGTACTCAAGCGCCTCGTCCCACCGCTCGAGCTGCACGACCAGCTCGATGCGCTTCGATGTGCGCGTGGAGGCCACGCCGAACAGGTCGCGGATGTTGATGAGGCCCAGGCCCCGCACCTCCATGTGATGGCGAGTCAAATCGGGACAGCTGCCGATGATGATGGACTCGGCACGGCGGCGCACCTCGACGGTGTCGTCGGCCACCAGGCGGTGGCCCCGGCAGACGAGGTCCAGCGCGCACTCGCTCTTGCCGATGCCGCTGTCGCCTGCCAGCAGCACGCCCAGGCCCAGCACGTCCACCAGTACGCCGTGAATCATCTCGCGGACGGCCAGGCGGTCCTCGAGCAGCGCCGTGATCTTGCCAATGGCGGCGGCGGTCGGCACCGACGTGCCCAGCAGCGGCAGGCCCGCGCGATTGGCCTCGGTAATCACGTCCTCGGGCACGGCCGCGCCGCTGGTCACCAGCAGGCAGGGGACGTTCTGCTCGAACGACTTGGCGAGCGCGAACTGCCGGGCGACCTCGGGCAGCGACTCGAGGAAGCGAATCTCGCTCTCCCCGAAGATGAGCACGCGCCCGGGCTGGAGGTACTCGTGGAAGCCGGCGAGCGCGAGACCGGTCTTCTGGATGTAGGGGCTGGTGATGCGCCGGTCGAGGCCGGACGATCCGGCGAGCAGTTCGACCGGCAGGCCGATAGCCTCGGGGCGCGCGCCCAGCAACCCGCTGACGGTGACGGCCGGAACCGTCGTCATCTCAGGTGGCCGTGCGGCTAGCGCCGCCGGCGGTCCTTCCACGCGCCTGCGCGCCCGCCCGCGAGCGAGCGGAACCGACTGGAGGCCGTCTGGCGACGGCCCGTGATTGCGATGTGCATGCCCTAGAACAGGACCTTGCGCTGGTTCGACGTCGGGATCTTCAGCTCTTCGCGGTACTTGGCGATGGTGCGCCGAGCGAGGATGAGACCCTCGCGCTGGAGGATGCTGACGATTTTCGAGTCGCTGAGCGGCTTGCGCGGGTCCTCTCCCTCGATGATCTTCTTGATCCGGTTCTTGATGGTCACCGACGACACCGACTCGCCGTACGAACTGCTGATGCCGCTGTGGAAGAAGAACTTCATCTCGTGCACGCCCTGCGGGGTGTGCATGTACTTGTTGGTGACGACGCGGCTGACCGTGGATTCGTGCATGCCGATGTCGTTGGCGACGTCCCGCAGCACGAGCGGCCGGAGGTGCTCGATGCCGTGGTCCATGAAGTCGCGCTGGAAGCGGATGATGCTGGTGGCCACCTTGTGGATGGTCTTCTGCCGCTGCTCCACCGATTTGATGAGCCACAGCGCCGAGCGGAACTTGTCCTTCACATAGGCCCGGGTCTCATCCGTGTTCTCGGACGCGCCCTTGTCGAGCAGGCGGCGGTAGGTGGGGCTGATGCGCAGCTGCGGCAGGCCGTCCTCGTTGAGCACCGCCACGTACTCGTCCTCGACCTTCACGACGTAGACGTCCGGTATCACGTACTGCGAGGGCTGCGGATTGAAGCGGCTGCCCGGCTTCGGGTCCAGCTGCTGGATGATCTCGATGTGGTGCTTCAGCTCCTCGAGTGACAGGTTCAGCTTCTTCGCCAGTTCAGGAATCTGGTGGTTCTGCAGCAGCCGCAGGTGCTCGGTGACGATGGTCTCGGCCGGCGTGCCCTCGAGACCCAGGTGCCGGACCTGGAGCGTGAGGCACTCCTGCAGGTCGCGCGCCGCCACTCCGACGGGGTCGAACGACTGGATGAGCCGCAGCACGTTCTCGACGTCGGGCACCGGCCACGGGCCCATGTTGGCGATCTCGTCCACCGAGGCGACCAGATACCCGTCGTCGTCCAGGTTGCCGATGATGGCCTCGCCGATCTCGCGCACCTGGTCGTCGTTGGTCTGGAGCGACAGCTGCCACTCGAGGTGGTCGGTCAGCGAGCTCGAGGTCGAGAGCGTGTTCTCGATCGGCGGCAGCTCGCGCACCTCCTGGGGGGCGCGGGGCTTGTAGCTGTCCTCGAGATACTCGCCGAAGAAGTACTCGTAGTCGGCGTCGTCCCAGGTGTCGTTCTTGTTCTCGGGCTTGGGGGCTTCGGGTTCCTTCTCGGTGGCCGGCTGGGCGTCGGTGGCCTGCAGGTCCTCGGTGGGGATCTCCTCGAGCAGGGGGTTTTCCACGACTTCCTGGGTCAGCAGGTCGGCCAGCTCGAGCGTCGACATCGGCAGCAGCTTGATGGCTTGCTGCAGCGAGGGCGTCAGAATGAGCTTCTGCGCCAGCTTGGTTTGAAGTCTCTGCGAAATGGCCATGCCGGAACTTTCTAAATTCTAGTCCAGCCTGAAATCCGTCCCGAGATAAATCCGCCGGACCTCCTCGTCCCCGGCCAGGGCGGCGGGGGTGCCGTCCCGGAAGATGGCCCCGTCGGTGACGATGTAGGCGCGGTCGGTGATCCGGAGGGTCTCCCGCACGTTGTGGTCGGTGATCAGGACGCCGATGCCCCGCTCCTTCAGGTGGAAGATGATCTTCTGGATGTCGCTCACGGCAATGGGGTCGATGCCGGCGAAGGGCTCGTCCAGGAGCATGAACCGGGGCGACATGACCAGGGCGCGGGTGATCTCGGCTCGTCGCCGCTCACCGCCCGACAGGACGTAGGCGGGCGAGGCGGCCAGGGCGGTCAACCCGAGCTCGGCCAGCAGGTCGCGTGCCCGCTCCCGGCGTTCGGCGGCGCTCAGGGGCAGCGTCTCGAGGATGGCCAGGATGTTCTGCTCCACCGTCAGGCCGCGGAAGATCGACGGCTCCTGCGGGAGGTAGCCAAGGCCCTTGCGCGCGCGCACGTACATCGGGTCGTCGGTGATGTCGGCGTCGTCGAGCAGCACCCGTCCCGAGTCGGGGGCCGTGAGCCCCACCGCCATGTAGAAGGTGGTGGTCTTGCCGGCGCCGTTCGGGCCGAGCAGGCCCACGACTTCGCCCGAGTTGACCTCGAGGCTGACGCCCTTGACGACCGTGCGACCGCCGTATGACTTCGTGAGCTCGTGGGTCCGGAGGCTGGACATCAGCTGGGGGGCTTGGCGGCGCACTTGCCGCCGCGGGTCTCGGTGCGCACTTCTTCGTTGCCGTCGATGATGACTCTATCGGACGACCTGAAGAAGGTCAAAGTGCGCCCGGCGGATTCGTTGCACTCGTCCACGAAGCGGCCCGGCGTGCCGGTGATCTCGTACCGCTGGTCGGTTGGTCGATAGGTCAGCGCCGCGCCCGACGCGCTGCGCTTGTCGAGCGTCACCTGGACGGCGCCTCGTGCGTCGAGTCGATCGAGCCGGTTGTCGTCGGCGGCCAGCAGCAACTCGATGTGCTCGGCGTGGAGGTCGCCCTGCTCACCGTTCATCTGGGCGCCGGTATCGTACACGGCGCGCCGCGTGTCGTCGGCGTAGCGGAACGTCGAGGCCCGCACGATGGTGGGCGGCGTCTTGGTGGCGGACTGCGCCTGGTCCGAGGCCAGCGACAGTGTGGTCACGACCGAGCCGTTGGCCGAGAGGTCGCCCCTGGCCTCGTCGAGGGTGATGACATCGCCCTGGATGGTGGTGTTGCCCTGCCACAGGCGGGCGCCGCCCGTGTAGACGCCCTTGCGCGCCTGCTCGTCGTAGGTCATCTCGGCGGCGATGATGTTGACGGGATCCGCGTCGCCCAGCAGCCCCGGACGACGCGCGGCCTCGGCCCCCGGCTTCTCGTTCGTCGGCTGGAGCACGCTGCGGACGCTGCCCTTCGCCGCCATCCGCCGTGGGGACAAGGTGACGTCGATGGCCTCGGCGTCGATGCGCACGGTCTCGTCGGAGACCATGGGAGGCGTGGCCCCCTCCTTCCCGCCGAGCGCCAGGGTGCCCGCAGTGACGCGGTAGATGGCCTCGGCACTGCCGGCGCGCAGCGGGCCGTCCTCGAAGCGGAAACTGCCCGCGAAGCGCGCCTCGTCCAGGATGCCGGTGGCCGCATCGAGCCTGGCGTCCAGCCGCCGGGCCCGGGCCACGCGCGCGCCGCGGTTCGCCGCCGCCGCCTCGCGGAACTCCACCGCCTCCTGGAACGTCATGGCCGTGAGCCCCTGGCCCGGCGCGCCGGTGCCGTTCAACTGCTGGGCACGAATGGTCCTGGCGGGCGCGTCCTTCACCGCCGGCAGGGTGACGACGACGTGGTCGCGGCTGGCCAGCGACTTCACCGATCCGTCGGTCTCGAGCGTGACGTCGATCCACTCACCCTGCAGGCGCTGGCCCGCGGTCTGGTTCGCCCCGGCCAGCTCGATGGCCGACTGCCCCGCCAGCGTCGCCTGCTGCAGCGACCGGCCGTCGTCGGCGTAGTCGAGATTGATGTCGCGCGCGCGCATGACGCGCAGCGCGCCCATGCCCTCGCCGCCGCTGATGCGCGAGTTGCCGCGAAGCTCGATGTGGTCGGGCTCGTCGCGGTCCGCGAACAGGTAGACGATGGCCTCGTCGGCTTCCATCACCTGGCCGGCCCGGGTCATCCGGACGCCGCGTTCGAAGCGCATGTAGCGCTCGCCGCGCGCGAAACCGGCGGCGCCGGCCGCCACGTCCATGGGGCCCGCGGCGCCCTCGGGCGCGAAGCGCACCACGGCCTGGTCGAGCAGCCAGACGGTGTTGCGCTGCTGGTCGAACGAGAACCCGATGCCCGCGCCGGCCATGCGGCCGCGCGTGAACTGGACGGGCCCCGGCGCGCGGACCACACCTTCGGTATCCACGTAGCTGGCCGATCCGGCGGTGGCCACCAAGCCGTCACTGGCCTCGAGCCGCACGTCGCCGGTCATGTCGAACGTGGATTGACTGGCGCCGACCCTCGCCTCCTTGCCGGTGACGACGAAATTGCGACCCGCGCGGTTGTCCACGGTGAGCTTCACACCGACGAGCGCGGTCTTGCCGTCTTCGTAGGTCACCTGGGACTCGCACTCGACGCGGAGGTCCTGCCTTGAACCCTTGAGCTGCACGACGTCGCAGCCGCGCGTTTCGACCATGGCCTTGGGGTCGATCCGCTCGACGGGCGCCGCGGGCACACGCGTCTCGCGCGGACGCATGGCGAACACGATGAACGCCGCGACGCCGATGCCGAAGACTGCGATGCCCAGACGCAGGCGTTTCCGCCACATACACGGATTGTACCAGTCCGTGGAGGTGGATTCCGCAGACACGGACGGGGCCGCAGATGGCGCAGATGTCACAGATACGGACGGGCCACAGATGGCGCAGATGTCACAGAGACGGTCGGGGAGGCCGATCGGAGCAGAAGCCACGGACACGAGTCGAGGCCGCAGCAGGACACGGACGTGCCAATTCCACCGGTCGGGCTCACGCGTCTGGTGCCTGTGGCTTGGTGAGCACGAAACGGCGGTAGTCGAGTCGGGAACCGCCGAAGTTGAGCAGGAGAGCCACCTGGTGCCCGGTGGCGGCGAGGTAGTTGAGCACCTGGGCCTCGTCGCCCGGTCCGGTACTGGCCCGGGCCTTCACCTCGACGATGACCTCCGTGTAGCAGACGAAGTCGATGCGATAGTGTCCGCGGAGGAGGTGTCCCTTGTAATCGACTCCGCAGGCGACCTCCGAGTCGAACGGGATGGACCGAAGGCCGAACTCGATGGCCAGCGCGTCGCGGTAGAAGACCTCGAGGAACCCGCAACCGAGGGTGCGATGGACTTCCATCGCGGCGCCGATGATTGAGAATGTGCGGCTGTCGCCGCTGCTCGGGACACGGTTCTGCATGCCACCGGCGGGAGCAAGGCGGAGGCCGTGGCGACTCCCGACCGAAGACCCCGGTAAATCCGATACCGCTCAATCAGTTAGTCGACCGCGGTCGCTTCGGACCGGCGCACCACGGTGAAGAAGTTGCCGCCCGAATCGGCCACGCGCACAGCAGAAACCGAAACCGGACCGACTCGAGGGAGTGCCGCTGAACTGGCTGGGATGGTCCCTCGGCCCGGCCCTCGTCCTGTGTGCCACCCCGGATTTCGTGAAATCTGCGCTCAGCCGCTCCGTCTTGAACTGGCATGTGGCCCTGTCGGGATAGTGCGCCATCTGCGGCCTGTCCGTGTCTGTCATCAGCGGCCCCGGCCATCTGCGGGTGCCTGGGTTGTGTCATCTGCGGCCAATTCGTGCCTGTCATCTGCCGCCCTGGCCCTCTGCGGCCCGACCTGTGTCCGCGCCATCTGCGGCGCATCTGTGTCTGCGCCATCTGCGGCCCGTCCGTGTCTGTCATCTGCGGCCCGTCCGTGTCCGTCATCTGCGGCCCTGCCGGCGGGCGGTCATGGTGCGGCCCTGGCCCTCTGCGGCCCGTCCGTGCCTGTCATCTGCGGCCCATCCGTGTCTGTCATCTGCGGCCCGTGAGCGTCTGCGCCATCTCTGGCAACGCTACCGTCTGTGGGTTCGATCGGCCCTCGGCGTTACAATCCAACTCGTGCCTGGTCTCGAGCCCGCCGTCCGCGACCGCTTTCATTCCCTGCACCGCCTGATCGGGAACACGCCCCTCCTGGTTGTCGATATCAGGTATCGCGGGCGGCCGCGGCGCATCTATGCGAAGCACGAGTCGCTCAACCTCACCGGCAGCATCAAGGACCGGATGGCGCTCTTCGTGCTCGAGCAGGCCTACCACGAAGGGCGCATCAACCCGGGCGATCGCATCGCCGAGGCCACCAGCGGCAACACCGGCATCTCGTTTGCCGCACTGGGCCGCGCGCTGGGGCATCCGGTCACCATCTTCATGCCCGACTGGATGAGTGCCGAGCGCATGTCGCTCATCGCCAGCTTCGGCGCCGAGATCGTGCCGGTGAGCCGGGCCCAGGGCGGGTTCCTCGGCAGCATCGCGCAGGCCGATGCGCTCGGCGAGCGAGATCCGCACCTGTTCCTCCCGCATCAGTTTTCAAACGAAGCCAACGTCCGCGCGCACATGGAGACGACCGGGCGGGAGATCTGGGTGCAGCTGGCGGGCGCCGGGCTCGCGCCCGACGCGTTCATCGCGGGGGTCGGCACGGGGGGAACGGTGATGGGGGTGGGCCGGTTCCTCAAGTCGTGCGGACCATCGGTGCGCATCCACCCGCTGGAGCCCGCGGAGTCGCCGACGCTCTCCACCGGCCACAAGGTCGGTCAGCACCGGATCCAGGGCATCTCGGACGAGTTCGTCCCGCCCATCGTCAAGCTCGGCGAGCTGGACGCGGTCGTGGCCGTGCACGACGGCGATGCCATCCTGATGGCCCAGGCCCTGGCCCAGCATGGCCTCGCCGTGGGCATCTCGTCTGGCGCCAACTTCGTGGGCGCGCTGAAAGTGCAAGATGAATTGGGCGACAACGCGGTCGTGGCGACGGTGTTCAGCGACAGCAACAAGAAATACCTGAGCACCGATCTGTTGCGCACCGAACCGGCGCGCGACGACTACGAGTCGCCGCACGTGGAGGTGCTGGGCTACACCGCCCTGTCACGCACGTGCGTGTTCTGCGCTCGCTGAATCAGCGGGGCGCCATCCGCCTTCATCTGCGGCCCTCGCCCCCTCTGTGTCCATCGGCGGATCGCGTCAGGTCCCGGGTCGCCTACCGAAAATCCTCGACTCTGAGTTCCAGGTATTTCTCGCCGCGAAACTCGTTCTCTTCCAGGGTGTAGGCCAGCTCGACGCCGCGTTTCTGCGATGTGAGCGCGTCTTCCCGCTCGGCGGCGTTCCATTGGATGCCGCGCAGGAGGCGGCCGTCCTGCTTGAAGGTCATCTTCAGGTGCCGTTCCTTCAGGCGCCTGGGGCCGTCCACCACCTCGACCGGCCCGGTGAAGAACTTCGGGCGCGGGTTGGCGGGACCAAACGGCGCCAGCGATGCCAGTTCCGCCACCACGCGGTCGGAGATGGCGCCGAAGGCCAGAGGGCCGTCCAGCCAGAGGCGTGGCCGCAGGTCGTCGGGCTCGAGGTGGTCGTCGGCGTGGGCGTTGACGGCATGACGGAACTCACGAATGCGCGCGGCTTCGATTTGCAGCCCGGCGGCCTGCTTGTGGCCGCCGAAGCGTGACATCAGCGGGGCGCACGATTCGAGCGCGGCCAGCATGTCGAAGCCGGGGATGCTCCGGCACGACCCGTGCGCAACGCCGTCCTCGATGGACAGCACGATGGCCGGACGGTAGAAGGCGTCCACCAGCTTCGAGGCCACGATGCCAATGACGCCGCGATGCCACCCCTCGCCTGCCACCACCAGCACGCTGCGCGCGCCCACCTCGGGGTCGGTGTCCACGATCTTCCGCGCCTTGGCGACGATGTCCTGCTCCTCGGTGCGGCGGCGGGTGTTCTCCACCTCGAGCTGTTCGGCCAGCGCCCGCGCCTCGACAACCATGCCTTCGTCCGACGCCAGCAGGAGCCGGGCCGCGATGTCTGGCGTGCTCATGCGTCCGGCGGCGTTGATGCGCGGCGCCAGCATGAACGAGATGTGATAGCTGTCGATGGTCTTCCCCACCAGGCTGCTGGCCTCGAGCAGCGAGCGCAACCCCACCTTGTGGGGGCCCTTCGAGAGCATCTCGAGCCCCAGCTTGGCGATGACGCGGTTCTCGCCCACCAGCGGCACCACGTCGGCGAGCGTGCCGATGGCGGCCACCTTCACGAACCCGGGCACCCACGCCGATCGGCCCGCGCGCGCGCAAAGCGCCTGCACGAGCTTCAGGGCCACGCCCACGCCCGCCAGGTTCTTGTCGGGATACGAGCAGTCGTGCCGCTTGGGATTGACCACCGCCACTGCGTCCGGGAGCTCGGCATCGGGTTCGTGGTGGTCGGTGATGATGAGGTCAATGCCCAGCTCGCGGGCGCGGCGCGCGGCCTCGGCGCCCCGGATGCCGCAGTCCACCGAGACGACCACCTGCACGCCCTCCGCCTTCAGGCGGTCGAAGGTGGCCGGCTGCAGGCCGTAGCCGTCGCGCAGTCGCTCGGGGACGAAGTGGACGACATCGCCGCCCAGCAGTTCCAGCGTGCGGCGGAGGATGACCGTGGAGGTGATCCCGTCCACGTCGTAGTCGCCGTGCACGGCGATGCGCTCGCGCTGCGCGATGGCGCGCTCGAGGCGCACGACCGCGCGCCCCATGTCGGCCAGACGAAAGGGATCCAGCAGCTGGTCGAGTGACGGCGAGAGGAATCGCCTCGCCTCGTCCAGGTCGTGCAGCCCGCGGATGGCCAGCAGGCGCGCGGTGACCGGCGACACGCCGAGCTCCCGCGCCAGCACGTCAGCCGCGGCCGACTCGCAGCTGTGCGTTTCCCAGATGCGGGGGATCATGCCGTGGTGCGTTCGATGCCGACCTGGCCCATGGCGCGGAACTTCTGGTAGCGCGCTTCGAGCCGGGTGTCGGGGTCCATGGCCGACACCTGCTGCAGGGTGCGATCGAGGGCCACATCGAGAAGCGCCGCCGCCTGCCTCGGGTCGGTGTGCGCGCCGCCGAGCGGCTCGGAGACGATCTCGTCGATGATGCCGAGCCGCAGCAGGTCCGGCGCGGTGATCTTGAGCGCCTCGGCGGCCTCGACCTTCCGGTTGGCGTCGCGCCACAGGATGGCGGCGCATCCCTCGGGCGGGATCACGCTGTAGATGGCGAACTCGTGCATCAGCACGCGGTCGCCCACGGCGATACCGAGCGCGCCGCCGCTGCCGCCCTCGCCGTGCACCACCACGACGACGGGCACCTCGAGCATCGCCATCTCGCGGAGGTTGAGGGCGATGGCCTCGGCCACGCCGCGTTCCTCCGACTCGATGCCGGGATAGGCCGCCGGCGTGTCGACGAAGCAGATGATGGGCCGCCCGAACTTCTCGGCCAGCGTCATCAGCCGGAGGGCCTTGCGATAGCCCTCGGGACGCGCGTAGCCGAAGTTCCGGAAGATCTTCTGCTTGGTGTCGCTCCCCTTCTGGTGTCCGACCACCAGCACGGGCTTCCCCTTGTAGTCGGCCATTCCGGCCACGATGGCGTGGTCGTCGGCGAAGCGCCGGTCGCCGTGCAGCTCGACGAAGTCGGTGAACAGGCGCTCGACGTAGTCGAGCGTGGTCGGCCGGGCCGGGTGGCGGGCCACCAGGACGCGCTGCCAGGCCGTGAGGTTCCGATACAGCTCGCCGCGGATGGCGTTGATGCGCGTCTCGAGGCGCGCGATCTCTCGATTGCGCTCCTCGGTGGTCGGCAGCATCGAGAGTGCCTCGATCTCCTTCAACAGGATGCCGATGGGTTCTTCGAATTCCAGCAGATCAGCCATGGTGAAACGTGATCAAGTGAAATGTGAGAAATCCGAAGTGGGAAGTGGGAAGTGACAAGCGGAGAGCACGCGTCTGAGCCTCGTGTGGGTTTCTTCGCTGTGACTCCTCACCTTTTGACTTCGCACTTCTCACTTCTAGTGAACCTCCACCGTGCCCTGCCCGCAGAGCCGTTCCACCGCCGTCACGAATTGCTCCGAGGGACGGACGCGGATCGACGGGTTGATGTCCATCCGCACCACCGTGTGCTCGGCACCGCCGTTCACCACCACCTCGATGGCCAGCGGCCGGTCGCCGCGGAACTCGGCGATGACGTCCCAGAGCTGGCCTATGGTCTCACGCGGGATGCCGGCCTTCAAACGAATCCGTACGCCGCGCGACAGCCGTTCCCGGAGCTGTGACAGCGGCAGCACCTCGGTGGCCTGCAGGCGGGCCGACTCCTCGTCGCGCTCGAACTTGCCGCGCACCAGCAGCACGGCGCCGTTCTCGCACGCGGCCCGGTACCGCGCGTAGGTTTCGGGGAACACCACCACTTCGACCGTGCCCTGGTGGTCTTCCAGCGAGAAGACGCACATCGGGTCGCCCTTCTTCGTCTTCAGCGGTCGGAGACCCGAGACGATGCCGCCCACGTGGACGTCCTCCATCAGCAGCCGGCCGGGAGAGCCGTCGGTGGACGGCGGCAGGTCGCCCAGGGTGAGATCGCCCACCGTGCGCGCGCCGAACGCACGCAGGTCGCCGGCGTGCCGATCGATCGGGTGGCCGCTCAGGAACAGCCCGAGCGCCTCCTTCTCGTAGCCGAGCAGTTCCATCTCGGTCCAGGGTGGCGTGTCGGGCAGGCGAATGATGGTGAGGCCACCCTCCTCGCCCCCGCCGAACAGGTCGGCCTGCCCGCGGTCGCGGTCACGCTGCGTGCGGTTCCCGTGCTCGATGGCGCCGTCCACCGCCCCGAACAGCGTGGCGCGTCCGGCGGTGAGCGGGACGCCCTGCGGGATCAGCGTGTCGCACGCGCCCGACTTCACCAGCGCCTCGAGCACGCGCTTGTTCACGAGGCGCAGGTCCAACGACTCGCACAACTGGTGGAGCGAGGTGATGCGCCCCGAGGCGGCGCGGACGTCGAGGACGGAGTGGATGGCACCCTCGCCCAGCCCCTTGATGGCCGTGAGTCCGAACCGCACACCCTCGGGGACCACCGTGAAGTGCAGCTGGCTCTCGTTGATGTCGGGCGGCAGCACCTGGATGCCGCGATCGCGGCACTCGCCGATGTAGAGCGCCAGCTTGTCGGTGTTGGCGGCCTCGATGGTGAGCAGCGCCGCCGCGAAGTGCCGGGAGTAGTTCGCCTTCAGGTAGGCCGTCTGGTAGGCGAGGTACGCGTAGGCGGTCGAGTGCGATTTGTTGAAGCCGTACCCGGCGAAGTACTCCATCAAGTCGAAAATCTTGGCGGCCTTCTTCTCGTTGACGCCCTTGGCGCTCGCGCCTGCCATGAAGGCCTCGCGCTGCTTGGCCATGACCTTGGGGTCCTTCTTCCCCATGGCCTTGCGGAGCACGTCGGACTGGCCCAGCGAGAAGCCGGCCAGCACCGATGCGATGCGCATCACCTGTTCCTGGTAGGCAATGACGCCGTAGGTGTCCGAGAGGATGGGCTCGAGCTGCGGGAGCTCGTACTTCACTTCGCTCCGGCCGGCCTTGCGAGAGATGAAGTCGTCCACCATGCCGCTCTTGAGCGGGCCGGGGCGATAGAGCGCGTTCATCGCGATCAGGTCGTCGAGCCGCTGCGGCTTGGCCTTCCGGAGAATCTCGCGCATGCCCGAGCTCTCGAACTGGAAGATGCCGTAGGTCTGACCATCGACGAAGAGCTGGTAGGTCTTCGGGTCGTCGAGCGGGATGCCGTCGATGTCGAGGACGAATCCCTCGGTGCGCTTGATTTCGGCCAGCGCGTCCTGGATGAGCGTCAGCGTGCTCAGGCCCAGGAAGTCCATCTTCAGGAGGCCGACGCGCTCGACCTCCTTCATGGCCCACTGGGTCGTGATTTCGTCGCGGTTGCTCTTGTAGAGCGGGGCGAAGTCGCTGATGGGGCCGGGCGCGATGACCACGCTCGCGGCGTGAACGCCCGCATTGCGCGACATGCCCTCGAGCCGCCGCCCCATGTCGAGCACGTCCTTGACCCTCGAGTCCTGGTCCTGCATCTGCTTGAGGACCGGATTCTCGGCCAGCGCCTTCTCGAGCGTCATGTCGAGCGCCGCCGGGATCTGCTTGGCGATGCGATCCACCTCGGCGTACGGCATGTCCATGGCGCGGCCCACGTCGCGCACCACGGCCTTGGCCTTCATCGTGCCGAAGGTGATGATCTGCGAGACGTTCTCGCGGCCGTACTTGCGCGTGACGTAGTCGATGACCTCGCCGCGCCGGCGCTCGCAGAAGTCCACGTCGATGTCGGGCAGCGATACGCGCTCGGGGTTCAGGAAGCGCTCGAACAGCAGGTCGTAGTGCAGGGGGTCCACGTCGGTAATCCGCAGGCACCACGCGACCAGGCTGCCGGCCGCCGAGCCGCGGCCCGGGCCCACCGGGATGCCCTGCTCGCGCGCGTAGCGGATGAAGTCCCACACGATCATGAAGTACCCGGGGTACCCCATCTTCTTGATCATCGCGATCTCGTACGTGAGGCGCTCCTCGTACTCCGCGATGGTGTGGCGCAGCTTGCCCTCGGCCTCGAGCTGGCGCAGGCGCTCGAGGCGCTGCGCGAAGCCCAGACGCGTCTCGTGCTCGAAGTAGCCCTCGAGCGTGAAGCCCTCTGGGACCTCGAACTTCGGCAGGTGGTTCTCGCCGCTCGGAATGGTGACGTTGCAGCGCTCGGCGATCAGCAGCGTATTGGCCATCGCCTCGGGGTAGTCGCCGAACACCTGCGCCATCTGCTCGGCCGACTTCAGGAAGAACTGGTCGCCGTGGTAGCGCAGCCGGTGCTCGTCGTTCACGCCCTTGCCCGTGCCGATGCACAGCAGGATGTCGTGAGGCTTGTGATCGCCGTGCTTCAGGTAGTGCACGTCGTTGGTGCACACCAGCGGCATGCCCAGGTCGCGCGCGATGGGCAGCAGCCCGTTGTTGACGATGCGCTGTTCCTCGATGCCCTGGTACTGCATCTCGAGGAAGAAGTTGCCCTTGCCGAGGATGTCCTGGAAGGTCGACGCCGCGGCGATGGCCTTGTGCGGGTGTGGGCCGCGCACCTCGGTGGCGACCTCGCCCTTCAGGCAGCTGCTGAGGCCGATGAGGCCGCTGGCGTGCTGCGCCAGCAGCGCCTTGTCGATGCGCGGCTTGTAGTAGAAGCCCTCGGTGTAGCCTGCCGAGACCAGCTTGATCAGGTTCTTGTAGCCGACCGCGTTCTCGGCCAGCAGGACCAGGTGGTTGGCCGTCTCCCCCGCCGTGCCGTTCTTGTCGAACCGGCTGCCGGGCGCGACATACACCTCGCACCCGAGAATCGGGTTGAGACCCCGCTTTCGCGCCGCGTCGTGGAAGACCACCGACGAGAACATGTTGCCGTGCTCGGTGACCGCCACCGACTTCTGGCCGAGCTTCTGGACCTGATCGAGCAGCTCGTCGATGCGGCAGGCGCCGTCGAGCAGCGAGAACTCGGTGTGCAGGTGCAGGTGGACGAAGTCGGGCATGGAGAACCTGAAGAGGGTGCTTAGTGCGGAGTGCGGGGTGCTGAGTGCGAGTGCCGGGTGCTCAGTGCAAGGCGTGAGTGCCGGGTGCTGCCCGCGAGAAGCGGGATGCCGCGTGCCCAGTCGCACTCCGCACTCGCACACCGCACCATGCCCGCCGCACTCGCACTCAGCACCCCGCACCCCGCACTCAGCACTCCCCTACTCCCACTCAATCGTGCTTGGGGGCTTCGAGCTGATGTCGTACACCACCCGGTTGATGCCCTTCACCTCGTTGACGATGCGCGAGGAGATGCTGGCGAGCAGGTCGTGAGGCAGCCGCGCCCAGTCGGCGGTCATGCCGTCGAGGCTCTCGACCGCGCGAATGGCGACCGTGAACTCGTAGGTGCGGGCGTCGCCCATCACACCGACGCTCTGCACTGGAAGCAGCACGGCGAAGCTCTGCCAGAGCCGCTCGTACCAGCCGGCGCCGCGCACCTCGTTCGCCACGATGGCGTCGGCGCGCTGCAGCAGCGCCAGCCGCTCGCGGGTCAACTCGCCGAGTACGCGGACCGCGAGGCCCGGCCCGGGGAACGGCTGGCGGACCAGGAACTCCTTGTCGATGCCCAGATCGCGCCCGACGGCGCGGACCTCGTCCTTGAAGAGCTCGCGCAGGGGCTCGACGAGCTTGAAGCGCATCCGCTCGGGGAGCCCGCCCACGTTGTGATGGCTCTTGATGGTGGCCGACGGCCCGCGCACCGAGACCGACTCGATGACGTCCGGATAGAGCGTGCCCTGCGCCAGGAAGTCGAAGTGGCCGAGCTTCTTCGCCTCTTCCTCGAAGACGTCGATGAACGTGGCGCCGATGATCTTCCGCTTCTGCTCGGGATCCGTGATGCCGGCGAGCCGCCCGAGGAACACGTCGGACGCATCCACGAAGTTCACCGGCAGCTGCAGCTTCTTGTAGCGCTCGATCACCTGCTCGGCCTCGTTCAGCCGCAGCAGGCCGTTGTCGACGAAGATGCACTCGAGCTTGTCGCCGACGGCGGTGTGGATGAGCGTGGCGGCCACGGTGGAGTCCACGCCGCCCGACAGGGCGCAGACGACGCGCCCCTCCCCCACCTGGGCGCGGATGCGCGCCGTGGATTCGTCGATGAACGACCTGATGGTCCAGTCGCCCGTGCACCCGCAGACGCCGAACGCGAAATTGCGGAGGATCTCGGTGCCCTGCTCGGTGTGCGCCACCTCGGGGTGGAACAGCAGCGCGTAGTAGCCGCGGTCGGGCGCCTCCATGGCGGCGACGGGCGCGTTGGCGCTGGTCGCGGTGACCTGGAATCCCGGCGGGGCGGCGGCCACGAAGTCGCCGTGGCTGGCCCACACCCGCAGCTCGTCCGGCACCGCGTGGAACATGCGCGCGTCATCGCGCTCGCGGCGGATGACGGCGTGGCCGAACTCGCGGTGTGGCGCGCTGCCCACCGTGCCGCCCAGCATGTCGGTCATCAGCTGCATGCCGTAGCAGATGCCCAGCGTGGGCAGACCCAGGTGCAGCACCTGCGGGTCGGGCCGGGGCGCGCCCTCGTCGCGGACGCTGCTGGGCCCGCCCGAGAGGATGATGCCCCGGGGCTGCTTTGCGCGAATCGCGTCGAGCGGCGTGTTGAAGGGCAGGATCTCGGAGTACACCGAGAGCTCGCGCAGCCGTCGCGCGATGAGCTGCGTGAACTGTGAGCCGAAGTCGAGAACGAGGATGGTTTCGTGTGCCACGGGGCTTCGAGGTAAGGAGGCTATTATAACTGGCGATGCTCCTGATCCTGCTGGCGTTGGCGCAGGCCGCCGCCGCCACGCTGATCACGCTGGACCTGCGCTGGCTGGTGCCGCTCGACACGCCAGCGGCGGCGCCGGTCGCATACGATGCCGCGGCCGCGTACGTGCCGCTGCGTGGCGGCGCGCTGGTGGCCGTCGACCTGGATCGCGGCGTGGTGCGCTGGCGACGCGAACTGACCACCACCATCGCGCCCTCCTCGGGCGATGGCCTGGTGTTCGCGGCCACCGAGGGCCTGGTCGAGGCCCTCGACGTGCGAAGCGGGGTCACGAGGTGGCGCACGCCGTTCCCCGGCCGCATGGTGACGGTCACGTGGGACAACGGGTGGCTGCTGTGCTCGACCGAGGCCGGCGACCTCGCGGCCCTGCGCGCGAGTGACGGCGAGCTGGTCTGGCGCACCACCCTCGGCGCGGCTCTCGTCGTGCCCCCAGCCGCGGGGCTCGATCGCCTGTATCTCGCGCTCGAGGGGGCGCAGGTCTTGTCGGTCGATCTCGCCACGGGTCAGAAGCAATGGGCGCGGACGCTGGCGGGCCGGATCACCAGCCTTTCCGCCCTGGACGGGCAGTTGATTGTCGGCACCACCGACAACGCCGCCTTCAGCCTCGATCTCGTGAGCGGTCGGCAGCGCTGGCGCTGGCGGGTGGGCGGCGACGTGACTGGTCCGGCCACGAGCGACGATCGGCACATCTATTTCGTCGCGAAGGACAACGTGCTGCGGGCCGTCGCCCTGGGTGGGGGCAGCCTGCGCTGGACGGCCGAGCTCTCGGCGCGTCCGGTGGGGGGGCCGCAGGTGTATCGAGGGGCGATCTTCGTGCCGTTGGCCAATAGCGTGGCGGTGTTCGACCCTGGCACCGGTAAGCCCCTGGGCACGATTGCCCCCTCGGGCGAGTTGAGTGCGGCACCCCATCTGAGGTTCCAGGCGCGGCCTACCGGCGCCCGGCTGGTGGCCGTGACACGCGATGGGCGGCTGCAGGGGTTCGGTGAGCGCATCGAGGCGCCACCGGTGGCGATGGAGGCGCTTCCGGGCGTGACGGTGCCGCCGGAACGATAGCAGGCAAGTGCACGCAGGAAGTAACAGCCGGGAGCGGGCGATCAGCTCGACACTTCGAGCGTTTCTCTTTTCACTGCGCTCTTTTCTCTCTCCTCATGCAGCCGCAAGTACGCCGCCGCCCCGGTGAGGCTGATGTATTGAAAGACCAACCCTCGCAGCAGCCACGCGATCACCTGAAGCGGCAGGGCCGCCAGGCCGACGAATGGCACGAACCCAATCAGCCCCAGCGCCGCTGTCGCCAGCACCGACCCCGCCGTCGTCAGGACCATCAGGGCGAGGATGGCGCCGAGCACGCCGAGGATGGACCGCGCCTCCCCCACCAGCAGCTGCGCGACCCGGGACAGGGCCTCGCCGACCGAGCAGTCGTCTGCCGCCACGACGAGCTGGGTCAGCAGATAGAGGAAGTTCACCAGCGTGATGAGCCCGATCACCCAGAGGGATGCCAGGGTGACCATCATCGGGCCTTCCAGCACGTCGGCCAGGGGCGGGCCGAGCACGAAGAAGGCATAGGCCGCGAACGAGAGGGCGTAGGCCGCGGCCAGCGTCGTGACCAGCGCGAGATAGCGCCGGAACAACCGCCGCATGCCGGCGGTGAACCGCTCGATGGAAAAGCGCGAGGCACGTGTCAGTGCCGACAGGTGCAGCGGCGGGTGCTCGATGGCTCCGGCCGCGCGCTCCCCTGCTACCAGCACGGTCAGCGTCCCGGCCTTCACCGCGACCATCAGCACCGAGCCGCCGACCGCGACCAGGCCGAGCGCGCCGAGGAACGCCGCCAGGGCCACGGGTTGCGCGACGAGCGCGCCGATGAGCGTCGGGACGATGTCCTGATACTCGAGGCGCAGCAGGTCCGATGGCTCGGCGCCGACGAGCAGCATGACCAGCACGACGCCGCCGGCGATGGGCACGGCCAGGAGCGCTTTGAAGAAGGTATCGGCCACGAACTGGACGACCACGACAGGCCAGTTGGCCGCGGTGACAAGGGCGCCCCGCTTGAGCAACAGCTTGAGCGCGCGTGACTGATCCATGAATCGGTGAGCTCTCCATGTTACCCCGGTACAATGGCCTCTCCCGATGCGGCGATCCTCCCATGTGAGCCGATCCGTCACTCGCCTGGCCGTCGGCGGCCTGGTCACGGTCGTGGGCCTGTGGTTGGGCGGACGCGTGCTCGAGCAGCGCCGGTTCGGCGCGGACGAGGCCGCGGCGCGCGCGCGGGTCGCAACGGCCGTCGAAGCGACGGTGCGCCAGATCGAGGATGCCTTGCAGGGGGTCGTCGATCGAACGCCGGTTGACCTGGAGCACCTGCAGCTCGCGGCGCAGGGCGAGCCGGCGTCCGAGCGGCGACTGTTCGACGCCCTGCTGGCGGCCACCGCCGCGGCGCCGCCTTCCGTGGCGGCCACGCTGTACGGGATTACCACCCTGCCGGTGGCGTGGACCGGGCGGCCCCGGGAGCTGCCCGATGCCCGCGTGACGGGTCCAGATGCGGTGTTCCTGGCGCCGGCTGCGCAGGGGCTCAGGATCGTCCGGGTGCACCCGTTGTTCGACGCGAGTGACGCCACGCGCCGCGTGGGCGCGCTGGTGCTCCAGGCCCCGCTCGCGCGCGTCGACCAGGCCGGAGAGGCCGGCGACTACATCCTGCCCACGGGCCTCGTCAGCGTCGCCGTGCGCCCTCAGTTCGAAGGGGGCGGCGAGGCGGGGCCCGACGAGTTCGTGCTCCGTTCCACCACCACGGGCGACACCCTGGCCTCGGTGAGGGTGTCGTCGTCGTCACTCGAGCGCGCGCGGTCGTCGTTCCGGCGCGGCGTGGAGGCGGCGCTGGTGACCGCGGTCGCCGTGCTCCTGTTGCTCGCGAGCGGGCCGCTGCTCGACTGGCGCCGGTGGGCCCGGTCACCAGGCGCCGTGGCCCTCGCGACGATGGGTGTCGTGGTGCTGCTCGTGGCTGCGCGCTGGCTGCTGGGCCTGGCGATCGATCTGGGCGGCCTGAGCGGCGCGCCCCTCCTCCCGCCGGCATCGCTCGATCTGTTGCGGCCGCCGGCGTTCTTCGCTTCGCCGCTTCACTTCCTCTCATCGAGCCTCCTGGTTGCCGGACTGGTGGGCCTCGGCGTGTCGACGCTGGACCGCTGGCGCCAGCGTCGGCGCGTCCCCGGCCGCTCGGGCGAGCCCGCGCCCGCGCAGGTGCTCGCGTTCCTGGCCAGCCAGATGGTGGCCGGCGTCATCGTCACCGCGTTGGTGGTTGGATACGAAGCGTTCATCCGGCACGGCGTCGCGCGCGTGCCGGTGGACATCCTGCACTACGGGTTGCGGCCCTGGGATTGGGCGCGCCTCGCCATCCTGATTGGCATCATCACGCTCAGCGCCTCCGTCGTCACCCTCGCCGTCAGCGTCCTGCGCCTGGCGCGTCCGCCATGGGCGCGCAGCGCCGCATACGCACCGCTGCTGCGGTCGCTGACCGTGGCGGCGTGGTTCGTGGCGCCCCTCGCGGTTGTGGCGCCGGGCGTGATGTCGTTCTGGACGCCGACGCTGCCGGCCCTTCTGGCGTTTGGCTTCATCGTCGCCGTCGCCTGGCGCATCGGGCGCATCCGTTCCAGGCTCCGTCACGCCTCGCAGGCGGCGCGGCTGCTGGCTGCCATCCTGGCCCTGGTGCTGCCGTCACTGGCGTTCTATCCATCGATGGTCGATGCCGCGGGTGGCGCGCGGCGGGCGGTGGTCGAGACCATCTACGCGCCCGAGGTGCTCGAGCAGCGGCGGACACTGCAGGCGCGCCTGGCCGATGCCCTGGCGAACATCGACCGCATCGAGGGGCTCGACGACCTGGTGCGCGCGGCCGATCCCATGCCGCCGGGCGCGCCGCCCGTGGACGCGGCGTTCCGCGTGTGGTCCGAGACCGCGCTCGCCCGCCAGCGGCTCACGTCGAGCGTCGAGCTCTACAACGCCACCGGTGCGATGGTCAGCCGGTTCGCCCTCAAGCTGCCGGACGTCGCCGGCGCGCAGGCCGCCGCCGAGGGCAGCTGCGAGTGGGACATCTTCGAAGAGGTGTCGCCCTTCTTCGCGGAGGAACGCCGCCTGTTGCACGCGGGCCGCGCCATCTGCGTGCCCGACGCGGGGGGACAGCGCCGGCAGGTCGGTCACGTGGTGGTGCACGTGATGCTCGACTACGCCAACCTCTCGTTCGTCTCGGCGCAGAGTCCTTACGTGGCGCTGTTGCGCTCGGGCTTCACCGAGCCCGAGCCCGCGCCAAGGACCCCGGTGAACTTCGCGGTCTACGGCTGGAGCCGCAAGGTGCTCTACGCATCCGAGTCGCGGGCGTGGCCGCTCGACGAGCAGGCCTTCCAGCGGGCCTCGGCCAACCGCGTCCCGTTCTGGATCTCGCTCACGCACGACGGTCGTGCCGCCGAGGCCTACGTGCTGAACGACCGCGGCGCCATCTACGTGCTGAGCGCGTGGACCGACACCGGCTTCGGCCACCTCATCGTGATGGCCGAGCTCGTGTCGCTCGCGTTCCTTGCGTTCGTGGCTGCAGTGCTGGGCGCGATGGTGTATGGCACGGTCGCCGCGCGCACGCCCACGTCGGGACGCGCCCTGCTGCGCGAGGTGCGCGCGAGTTTCTATCGCAAGCTGTTCCTCGCCTTCGTCGCGGCGGCCGTCGTTCCGGTGGTGGCCCTTGCCTTCGTGGCGCGCGCGTACTTTGCGGCCCTGATGTTCGCCGACATCGAGATGGAGGCGACGCGCACGGCCGGTGTGGCCAGCCGCGTCGTGGAGGACTTCGGCAGCCTCCAGGTGAGGGGCCTGGCGGCCCTCCCCGTGGTCGACGACAACATCGTCGTGTGGCTGAGCCGAGTGATTGCCGAGGATGTCAACATCTTCGACGGCCCCGCCCTGCTGGCGTCCAGCGAGCGCAACCTCTTCGCCTCCGGCCTGCTCTCCACGCGCACACCCGGCGAGATGTATCGGGCCATCCTGCTGGACGGGCGGCCGTCGTTCGTCGGCCGCGAGGCCGTGGGCCCCGTCGAGTACCTGGTGGCCGCGGCGCCCGTACGCATCCAGGCGCGTGACGCCATCCTGATGGTGCCCCTGACCTCGCGCCAGCAGGAGATCGAGGGCCAGATCGAAGAGCTCGATCGCCGCGTGCTGCTGGCGGCCCTGTTGTTCATCATGCTCGGCGCCGGCATGGGCTACTCGATGGCCGAGCGCATCGCCGATCCGGTCAACCGCCTGATGCGTGCCACCCGCCGGATTGCCCGCGGCGATCTCGACGCGCACGTGGTGGCGACGTCGAACGACGAGTTGCGCCGGCTGGTCGAGGCGTTCAACACCATGGCCGACAACCTGCGGCGGCAGCGCGCCGAGCTCGAGCGCACCAACCGGCTCGCGGCCTGGGCCGACATGGCGCGGCAGGTGGCGCACGACATCAAGAACCCGCTGACGCCCATTCAGCTGAACGCCGAGCACCTGGCGCGCGTGCACGCCGATCGCGGACGACCTCTCGGGCCGGTGGTGGACGACTGCATCGCCAGCATCCTCGGGCAGGTGCGGCTGCTGCGGCAGATCTCGGCCGAGTTCTCGAGCTTCGCGTCCTCGCCAAAGCCGAGGCCGCAGCCGCAGGACCTTCCGGCCCTCGTCAACGAGATCGTCGAGCCCTACCGCGCCGGGCTCGCGGGGCGCGTCGCGTTCGAGGTGAGCCTGTCACCCGGGTTGCCCGCGGTCCGGATCGACCGGCTCCTGGTGAGTCGCGCCCTCACCAACATCATCGAGAACGCCCTGCACGCCATGCCCAACGGCGGGCGACTCCGCTTCACCACACCCACGTCCGAGCATGCCGGCGTGGTGCGCCTGAGCGTGGCCGACTCGGGCGTGGGCATGGACGACGAGGCTCTGCAGCGGATCTTCGAGCCCTATTTCTCGACCAAGGCCACGGGAACGGGCCTGGGGCTCACCATCGCCAAGAGAAACGTCGAGGCGTCGGGCGGCCACATCACCGTCGAGTCCACGCGCGGGGTCGGGACGACCGTGACGATGGAGTTTCCGGTGGACCAGGGGCCCGCGGGCTAGGTCTGCTGCGGGGGCTCGGCCGGGTGGTGCGATCGGAACCGGCTCATCGCCATGCCGATGAAGGCCGACGCGAGGTACGCGTAGGCCATGAGCAGCAGCACCTCGTGCGGCCGACTGGCGACGGCCGCAATGACGGCGGCGAGAGCGATGAGGCCCCGGTAACTGCGCTTGGTGCCCAGGTCGATGGACTTGAAGCTGCGGAACCGGATGGTGCTCACCATCAGCAGCGCGGGCACGAGCACGACGGCCAGGGCCGGCAACGCCTGCTGGAAGGTGTGCATGCCCTCGGGGAAATAGAACACCGTGGCGGCCGGGATGGCGGCGGCGGCCGGGCTGGGCATGCCGACGAAGTAGCGCTTGTCGGAGTGCGTCTGGATGTTGAACCGCGCCAGGCGCAGCGCCGCGGCCGTGACGAACAGGAATCCCACCGCCCATCCCAACCGGCCAAGGGGCGCGAGGCCCCACTGGAACGCCAGGATGGCCGGCGCCATGCCGAACGAGATGAGATCGGCCAGTGAGTCGAGCTGCACGCCGAAGTCGCTGCTCGTACCCGTCATGCGGGCGATGCGGCCGTCGAGCATGTCGAGCACGATGGCGATGCCAATGAACGGCGCAGCCGTCGTCAGGTCGCTGCGCATGGCATAGATGACACACGCCCAGCCGCAGAACAGGTTGGCGATGGTGAACAGGCTGGGCAGTAGCGACACGCCCCGCCGCAGCCCGCGCTGCTCGGCAGGCCGCGGGACCGGGTGAATTCTCGGGTGCATGTGCTGGCTCTGGTTCACGAGGTCGCCCTTCACGTGTGTTACGACATCGTGGCGAGCACGGTTTCACCCGCGACCACTCGATCGCCGGGCTTGACCAGGATGCGGGCGTCCGGGGGCACGAACAGGTCGATCCGCGAACCGAACTTCATCACGCCGAACCGTTGTCCGCGGGTCACCGTGTCTCCCGCGTTCAGCCGGCAGACGATGCGCCGGGCCAGCACGCCGACGATTTGGCGGCACACGATGGGCCGGCCGTCGCGCTCGAACCACACCTCGGTCCACTCGTTCAACTGGCCAGCCTCCACCTTGTAGGCCGGCAGGAACTTGCCCGGGTGGTACTCGACGTGCGTCACCCTCCCTTCCACCGGCGTGCGGTTCACGTGCACGTCCATGGGTGAGAGGAAGATGCTGATCTGGCGCCAGTCTCCTTTGGGGGCGCCGGGCCCCGGCGGGTCGCCGGCAATCATCACGCGGCCGTCCGCGGGCGACATCACCAGGCCGGGATCGGTCGGGGTGGTGCGGCTGGGGTCGCGAAAGAAGAAGACGAAGAAGGCGGCCAGCACCAGGAACGGCACGGCCCAGGCGCGTCCGCCGCCCCACGCCGCCCCCACGGCCAGGGCCAGGGCGATGAGGATGAAGGGGAACCCGGCACGATCGATGAACATCGAGCCACGATCATAGGTCAAGACGGCCGCGCCCCGGCGTACAAGAGAAGGGCCACCCCGTGAGGTGGCCCCGTTCGGGCGCGACCGCCCTGCCGTGTTCACACCGAGACGGCGTGTGCGGAATGACCGGCGCGATGGTCGCGCAGGATCGCTTCCATTCGATCCTTCAAGTGCAGCTTCCGTTTCTTGAGGGTGACTTCTTCGACTTGTTCTTCGTCTGAGAGGTAGTGCTTGGATTCGAGGACGACCAGCCGTTCGTCGAGGTCGTGATGCTGGGAGGCCAACTGGCGATACTCGTCGTTGGTCTCGAGGAGCAGGGTTTTCAAGTCCTGTGCCTCAGCCATGGGGCTTGCCTCCTTCCGGGGTCCGGCGTTCGATCACCAGCCCCTATGCGGGCACTCTACCACCCTCATCGGGGCGATTCAACTGCCGCGGCAAGCACCAGGGCGTCCTCCACGGGGTTCGAGTAGTAATTCGGCCGCACCCCGACGATGGCGAAGCCCTCGGTCTCGTACAGGCGTATCGCCGGCGTGTTCGACCGGCGCACTTCGAGCGTGGCCCGGCGGATACCGCGGCCGGTGGCGGCCGCCATCACACCGCGCAGCAGCGCGCGACCAAGGCCGCGGCCGCGCCACCGGGGGTCGATGGCCAGGTTGTTGATGTGCATTTCGTCCAGCACGCGCCAGAATGCGACGAATCCGGCCACCGGCGCCTCGTCCGTGCGGATGACGTAAACGAAGCAGACCTCCGGCCGTGCCAGTTCGGCCTCGTACCACTCCCGGGTGGTCGGGTTGTAAAAAGTTGCCTCCTCAATGGCCAGCACGTCGTCGAGGTCGCGGGCGCCTGCCAGCGGTTCCACGACAGGAGGAGTGGGCGGCGTTGGCACCACGGGCGGGCAGGGCTACGGGCGCCCGATGTCGGGACGCCGAACGTACAACGGTCGCAGCTGGTGGGGCGGATGGGGGCCTCCCGCCCGGGCCGTCCAGAAGGCCAACCGGGCGATGGCGGGCGCGAGGGCGGGGGGCGGCAGCACCCGAACGTCCTCTCCGAGCGCCGCGGCGTACCGCACGGCGCCGTCGCCTGCGATGGTCATGCCCGGCACGCGCAGGGACTCCCAGTCGGCCCACACCTGGTCGGGCGGGCCGACCACTGGTCCCGCGACCTCCGTGAGGTGAGTCTGAGCGTTGGACGCCGGGTCGCCATCCGTGAGGTGGACGTCGTACAAGGCGGCGAATACCTCGCCGCGGGCCGCGTCCATCCAGCCGCCCACGCGTGCCGAATCGACGTGCATCCGCTCGAAGGCGGCGAACGCGAGGGCCTCGAGGGCCGAGACGCCGATGACCGGGCGGTCGGCGGCCATCGCCACGCCCTGCATGGACGCGAGGCCGATCCTCAGGCCCGTGAACGCACCCGGGCCCGACGCCACCGCCAGCAGATCGACGTCGTGCAGGGACACGCCCGCCGCCTCCAGCACGCGATCGAGCTCGCCGGGCAGTCGCTCGCCATGCGTGCGCGTGGCGTCGCCCTCGAAGACCGCCAGCACACGGCCATCGAGGACGAGGGCCGCGCTTCCAGCGCGCGTCGTGGTATCGAGCGAGAGAATGAGCACGGGCGGTGGGTTGCTCCGCCATCGTATACTCGACCTTGTCCGTTTTTCGAACACCAGCCGTGTCCCAGCCCTCCAGCTCTGCGCCCCTCGGCGTGCCGGCCGGCACGACCCTCACGCCCGCGATGCGCCAGTACTTCGAGGCGAAGCGGCAGTATCGCCACGCCCTGGTCTTCTTCCGGATGGGCGATTTCTACGAGATGTTCTATGAGGACGCGCTGGTGGCGGCGCGCGCGCTGGACTTGACGCTGACGTCGCGCTCGAAGGACGCGTCGGGCACCGCGGTGCCGATGTGTGGCGTTCCATACCACGCCGCCGACGGCTACATCGCGCGCCTGGTGAAGAAGGGCTACCGGGTGGCCATCTGCGAGCAGGTGGAAGACCCGAAGAAGGCCAAGGGCGTGGTGAAGCGCGAGGTGGTGCGCGTGGTCTCGCCGGGCACCCTGGCGGACGCGGCCTACCTGGACGCGCGCGAGCCCGCGTTCTTGATGTCCGTCTCCCCCACCTCGGTCGCCGCCAACCGCACGGCCGAGTACGGCGTGGCGCTGCTGGACCTCTCGACCGGCGAGTTCGACGTGGCCGAGTACACCGGTCCCGAAGGCCTCCAGGCGCTGCAGGACGAGATCGCCGTGCTGCGCCCGCGCGAGATCGTCGTCGCCGCCGGCTACGATGTGAAGGAGGCCATCCCCGAGATCGGCCGGCTCGAGCTGCCTGTCACCGAGGTGGACGGCTGGCACTTCGATCTCGAGAGCGCCCGGCAGACCCTGATGGAGCAGCTGCGCGTGAGCAGCCTGGACGGCTTCGGGCTCGAGCGCCGGCAGGCCGCGGTGGCGGCGGCGGGCGCGCTGGTGCGGCATCTGCGCGACACGCAGAAGGCCGAGCTCGCGCACGTGCGCAGCATCCGGCTGAGGCACGCGTCCGACTCCCTGCTGATCGATCCCACCACGCTGAAGCACCTCGAGGTGGTGGAGTCCACCGACGGCGGGCGGCAGGGCTCGCTGCTCCACGAGATTGATCGCACGGTCACGCCGATGGGCGGCCGGCTGCTGCGCGCCTGGTTGCTGCGGCCGCTCGTCGTGCTCGAGCGCATCCGCGATCGGCTGGACGCCGTCGAGGAGCTGGCGAGCCGCGCCACCGAGCGTGCGAAGGTGCGTGAGGCGTTCAAGAGCATCCAGGATCTCGAGCGCCTCGTCTCGCGCATTGCGCTCTCCACCGCCGGCCCGCGCGACCTGGCGGGCCTGCGCGCCTCGCTGGGCGCCGTGCCGCGCGTGGCGCTGCTGCTCGACGGGTTCGAAGCGCCGCTCGTGCGCAGCCTCCGCGGCGAGCTGGACGACCTGGCCGACGTGCGCGAGTGGATCGAGTCCACCATTGCCGACGAGCCCCCCGCGCTGGCGCGCGAGGGCGGGTTCGTGCGCGACGGCGTGGACGCCGCGCTCGACGACCTGCGGCACATCAGCCGCTCGGGCAAGCAGGTGATTGCCGAGATGGAGGAGCAGGAGCGCGGGCGCACCGGCGTCTCATCGCTGAAGGTGCGCTTCAACCGCGTGTTCGGCTACTACATCGAGGTGTCGAAGGCCAACCTGCACCTGGTGCCGGCCGACTACCTGCGAAAGCAGACCATTGCCGGCGGCGAGCGCTTCATCACGCCGGCCCTGAAGGAATACGAAGAGAAGGTCCTGGGCGCCGACGAGCGCATCCTCGAGCACGAGCTGTCAATTTTCGAATCGCTGCGCGCGCGGGTGGCCGCCGAGGCCCCGCGCGTGCTCGACACCGCCCGGGCCGTGGCCGCTCTCGACGTGCTGGCTGGCCTCGCCGAGACCGCCAGCGTGGCCAACTACACCAAGCCGCACGTGAGCGACGGCGACGAGCTGGTCGCCTCCGATGTGCGGCACCCGGTGGTCGAGCGCCTCGCGGGCGGGGCCTTCGTGGCCAACGACGTCCGCCTGGACACCACGACGCACCAGCTCGTGATCATCACGGGCCCGAACATGGGCGGCAAGTCCACCTACCTGCGGCAGGTGGCCCTGCTCTGCCTGCTGGCGCAGACCGGGTCGTTCGTGCCGGCCCGCGAAGCCAAGGTAGGCATCATCGATCGGCTGTTCGCGCGCGTCGGCGCATCGGACAACATCGCGCGCGGGCAGTCCACCTTCATGGTGGAGATGCAGGAGACGGCGCAGATCCTGAACGGCGCTACCTCGCGCAGCCTGGTGGTGCTCGACGAAATCGGCCGCGGCACCGCCACCTTCGACGGGTTGTCCATCGCCTGGGCCGTCGCCGAGTACCTGGCGAAGCACGGCCCCGCGCGGCCGAAGACCATGTTCGCCACGCACTACCACGAACTCACGGACCTGGCCGACGCGTTCCCCGGCGTCGTGAACATGCACGTCGCCGCTCGCGAGTGGAGGGACGACATCGTGTTCCTGCACAAGATCCTGCCGGGCCGATCGGACAGAAGCTACGGTATCCAGGTGGCGCGGCTGGCGGGCCTGCCGTCGCCGGTCATCGCCCGCGCGCGGGACATCCTGCACGCGCTCGAGCAGGACGAGCTCAGCCGCGGCGGCCGACCGGCCATCAGCGGGCAGCGCCCGGCCCCGCAGGAGCAGCTCGGGCTGTTCCAGGCGACGTCGGCGGTGGAAGAGCGCCTGCGGGACAAGCTGCGCGAAGTGGACATCAACCGCACCACCCCGCTCGACGCGCTGCAGCTGTTACAGGAGCTCAAGAAAGGCGCCGAGTGACGGCGACGGCAAAAAGAAACCACGAAGAAACGAAGGGAACCACGAAGAACACGCGTTCTTCGTGACTTCGTGGTTTCTTTTCTCAGCTCTTGAGCTTCGCGATCTCGGCCTTCGCTTCGGTGGCGAAGGGTGAGTCAGCGTGCTGCTCGACGATTTGCGTGAGAGTCGTGCGCGCGTCGTCGGTCTTGCCCGCCAGGCGGTAGGCGCGGGCCAGCTCCATCAGCATGGCCTCGGCGGGCAGCGCGCCGTCCTTCTGCTCGGCCATTTCCTTCAGCGTCGCGATGGCCGGATCGAACTGCCCCGCCACCAGCTGCACCGACACCTTTCCGAGCCTGGCCGCGCGCGCCACCAGCGCATCGCTGCTGCCCACCAGCTGGTCGTACTGCGCGATGGCCTCGTCTCGACGGCCCAGTTGGGCGAGCGTCTCCGCTGCGTGCAGCCGCGCGGTCTGCCCGGCGGCCGACGCGGGGTACGCATCGGCCGCGGCCATGAACTTCGGCAATGCGGTCTCGAGCTTGACCTGCAGGGTGGGATAGGTGCCGGGCAACTGCCCGCCCGGATTGGTCGGGTCGTTGGTGGTGCCCGCCGGTGGCGCCGGCGGCTGCACCTGACCCTCCTCCACGACCATGGCCTCGGCCAGCATCGCGGCGGCCTTGCTGTTCACGTTGTTGCGCCAGGCCGTGTAGCCGAGCACGCCCCCGGCGACCAGCACGACGGCCGCGATGGCGCCCAGGACCGCCGTGCGGTTCTGCTCGAGCCACGTCTGGGCGGTGCCCACGGCCATGGCCAGTTCGTTGTCCTTCAGGTGGTGTCGCTCGGAAGTTTTCATAGGGTCCAACTTCCAATTCTCGGCCAACTGCAGGGCAAACATCAAGTGAAGGCGTTCGCGCACCTACCGGCGCTCTCTCCGGTCCCCCCGCTCACCGGCGCTGAGGCGGTCGCGCAGCTCCCCAGCGAAACCTGACCGGCCTGAGGCCATGTATTCGCGAGGCCGCGTCACCAAGATCGGCAATGTCGGTCTTGGTGCGGCGAGACGGAGAAATGGTGCCGAGCTGCCCGGCGGAGTCGACGACCACGGGGACGGCGTTGGCGGCCCCGGTGGTGATGCCGCGCACTCCGGCCAGGAACGTGCGCGTCTGGCTGTCGCCAATCCGGATGGTGTGGGTGTCGGACGCCACACCGCTGCTGCCGAGATGAATGTTGAACGACCCGCTGACCGGGAAGTACCCAGCGTAGTATCCAATCCCGACGTTGCCGTATCCGGTCGACGACCCCAGCGCGTTGTAGCCCACCGCCACGTTTGCGAAGCCGCTTTCGTTGTGCGCCAGACTGCCGGCACCCACCGCCGTATTGGTGTGTCCAACGGTGTTGCTCGAAAGGGCCACGAATCCGATGGCCGTGTTCCCGTCGCCGATCGTCGTGCGCTGCAGGGCACCGCCGCCGATCGCCGTGTTCGCGAAGGCGTCGGTTTCAGGAGTCGGCAGGGCCGCCTCGCCCAGGGCGAGGTTATCCGCGGAGTCCTCGCGCAGGTGCAGCTCCGACCTGACGTGCGCCAGATCCAGTTGCAGCGACACCGGCCCGGCATTCCCTCCGGCGGTCAATCCGGGTCCTGCCGCGACGCCGGTGACGGTGCCGGCGGGTTGACATGCCACCGACCCGTTCTCGTTCACCCCCACCATGGCGGAGCCGGCCGGCGCTGTCCCGCCACGTGCCGCCGAGTGTGGCGACGTTCAGGGGCACGGCGACGTGCAGGGGCGCGGCATCCGGCGAGCTCACGATGAGGAGACCGATCTCGACGGTGCCGTCGGGGTTGAGGACGGCGGTGCCAGTGGCCGGCGCGCGCGTGTCGGCGCCGCACTGGTCGTCGTGCCCGTCCAGGGTGTACACGCCGCCGCTCTCGGTCACGCTCACCGTCACGACGTTGCAGTACGGCAGCATCTGCCATCGGAACGTCCCGAGCGGCTGCGCCGACGGCCTGCGCCGACGTGAGGGTGGCACCTAGAGTCATGCCGCAGCGAACGGCCATGGCGAATCGAACGACTGACCGGCTCATTTCATTCTCCCTTTCAGCAGGCCCTCGAGGCGATCGAGACGTGCGCCCAGCTCGGCGACCTCGCGACGCCGATCTCGGTGTGCCTTATCGACGGCCCGCGTGCGGGCCTCGACGGCTCGTAGCGCTGCCAGGGCGATGCCGTCGGCATCCACCGTGCTGATCTGGCGCGGCGACTCGCCCAGCCCGAAGGCCGCCTGGAAGCCCTGCGCGGTCGGGCCCAGGTGCCGGATGGTGGCGTCCTGCGTGACGTAGTTCCACTCGCGGATCGGCAGGTGTGCCAGCCGTGCCAGCACACGCTCGCCCGCGAGCGGGCGAAAATGCGCCTTCAGCCGGCGATCCGACGTGCTCTGCCATGATCCGACGTCGAGCCGGACCCCTGTCGTGGCCGCGGCATTCGAGACGAATTCCGCGAACGAGTCGACGCGGACATTGAACTGGTGGGCGCCGCCGGTCATGCGACTCGCGGCGGCCGGACGGTAATCGCCGAAGACGAACGATCCGGGCACCTCGTACGGCACCTGGACGTTCGTTCCGAGGGCCACGCTCGTCGGGCCGTTCGCGCCGGTTTCCAGGCCAGCGGCAAGTGCGGACGGTCCGTAAGCCTCCCCGCGTCCGAACGCCGCGGCTGCCATGCCCGGGGCATAGCCCTGGTTGAGCGCAAAGCTGTACTGGCCGTCAGCAATGCTGGAATCGCCGAAGGACGAGCTGTGCCTGCCGTACGCTCGGGCATCCCTTCCCATGCCCACGCTGTAGGCGCCGGTCGCGTGGTCGTCCCATTGCCCGGGATACCAGAAGACCTCACCGGCCCTGAACGCGCCTTTCCCCGAACTCCAGGCGAAGAACCGACCCTGGCGCTCGACGATGGGGTGGCTCCCGCCGCCGGAAGGCGGCGCGGTGGCGACCAGCCCTGCGGAGGTGCTGAGCGCGAACGTCCTGAACGAGAGATTCGCCGTGGTCGTGCCTGAGGAGGCCGTCAGTCCGGGGCCGGCGACCACGCCGGTAATGGTCCCGCCTCGCGGGGGCGAGCAGGACACGCGGCCGTCCTGATCGATACCGGTGATGAACTGTCGGGCGGCACAGCTCCCGCGGATGCGACGCTGTACTTCCGTCGGATTCAGGACCGCGGCCGCGATGCCGCTCGCCGGTCGCGGGCTGCCGCTCGTCGCGGCTCTCGTCGTCGGCACGAACGCGCCGGCATTGCCGGCGCTGTCCTGCCACGTTCCGGAGATGGACGGCAGGCTGATCGTGGCGCGCACGTGCACGGGGACCGCCCCTGGTGTCGTCACGATGCTCAACCCGAACCCGATGTCGCTGTCGGCATTCGACGTCGCGGTCCCGACGATCGAGGCCCGGCCGCCCCCGCACTGGTCGTCGGTGCCCTCGAGGCGATACACCTCGCCCACCTGGGTGACCGACAAGGTGAGCACGTTGCAGTACGGCTCCAGTTGCCATTGGAAGGTCCCGAGTGGCTGCGCCTCGGCGGCGGCGGCCATGCCGACCGCCACCCACGTCAGCGCGAGCCGATGACCGGCGCTCATCGGTGCCTCCTCATCTGCGAGATCGCGTGCTCAAACTCGGCAAGCCGATCGCGCAACACCTTGTTCTCGTCCGCCAACGCCTGGTTCTCGTCCATCAGGGCGCGCGTGCGAGCCTCGAGAGCCTTTGCGGCCGCCAGGGCCACGCCGTCGGCGTCAATCGCGCTGATCTGGCGATCGCTCTCGCCGAGTCCGAAGGCGGACTTGAAGTCCTGCGCGGTGGGCCCGGCGTGACGAATTGCTGTCGCCTGCGTCTTGTAGTTCCACGTGCGAACCGGCATCTCGGCCAGCTTGCCGAGGATGTGCTCGCCGTCGATGTCGCGGAAGTTCTCCTTGACGTTGACGTCCGAGACGTTGGACCACGACCCGGATCCCGGATGGAGCTCGACGCCAGTGGTCAGGGTCGGACTGGTGTAGAACCCCACGCCCCCCGCGGCACGCACGCGAAACTGGTTGGAGCCGAGCGCCGCGAAGTAGCTGCCCGAGGATCGATCGGCGAAGACGAACGAGCCGTCGCCCTGCGCACGGGCGCGGTATCCCAGCGCAACGCTTCCCGCGCCGAGCGCGCTGTTGTTCTCGCCCACGGCGAAGCTGCCCTGGCCGCCGGCCACGCTCGCCAGGCCCAGCGCCACGCTGTAATTGCCGGACGCCGTGTTGTAAGCGCCGATCGTCGCGCTGGCGTAACCCGACGCGGTGGAACCGAAGCCCATCGCCGCGCTGTAGTCCCCTCGGGCCGTGGTGTTCTCCCCGGTCGCGATGCTGCCCCGCCCGACGTTGGGATCGTCCCACTGCTCACTCGAGACGGCACCTGCCCTGAAGGCGGCCTTGCCCGGATACCACACCAGGCGCGTCCCGGGACCGGACCTCGGGATTGATCCCGTCGTGTTCGAGGGAGCCACGGCCGCGAAGCCATCGGGGTTGCTGAAATCAAATGCACCCGTGGCCGTCGTCCTCAGTCCGATGGTCACGTCCCCCGAGGTGCCTCCGCCGGTGAGGCCGAGGCCGGCAGTCACACTCGAGATCGTGCCCGTGCCGAGGGGCCCGCAGGTGACCGAGCCGTCCTGCTGCACGGCCTGCACGCTCTGCCCCTGCGAGCAGGTGCCAGCCACGCGCAGCTGGACTTCGGCGGGGTTGACGGCACTCGCGCCGATGGTGCCGGTGGTGGAGCGCGCACTTCCGCCGGTTCCGGCGCCCTCCGTGCGCACCAGGCTGCCGGTATTGCCCGCGCTGTCTCGCCATGTGCCGTTCAGGGTGGACGTGCTGACCGTCGCCTCCACGTGCACCGGCGAGGCGCCCGGGCTCGACACGACGGTCAGGCCCAGACCAATCGAGCCGTCGGCATTGAGAAAGGCGGTGCCCAGCGCTGACGCGCTGCCGCCCGCACCGCACTGATCGTCCGTGCCTTCGAGACGATAGATGCTGCCACTCGCGGTCACGCTCACCGTCACGACGTTGCAGTACGGCAGCAGCTGCCAGCGGAAGGTTCCGAGCGGCTGCGCCAGCGCGAGCGCGGGTGCGAGCACCGCCCCGAGGACAAAGGATGTGCGAAGGATTGACATACGGCTCCTGCCTGTTTGATTACGGCTGGCGACTACTGCTGAGGACGGCCCTGCAACTGCTCACGGATGAGGGCGAGGTCGCGTTCGAGCATCTCGACACGGGACGTGAGCGTGTCGCGCTCCCGCTGCAGGCGCTGCACTTCGGACACGAGCAGCGTGGGCAGCACGTGGTACATCACGGTTTCGGGCTTCCCATCGGCGTCGTACGCGACGAGCTCGGGCAGGACCTTTTCGACTTCTTCGGCAATCAGGCCGTACTGAAGCGGCCTGACGCCGTTGGCGAATGGCGTGGTGTAGCGGAAGCTGACGGGTCGCAGGCCCTGGATGCCGAGGGCGACGTCGCCGAGGTCGTTGATGTCTCCCTTGAAGCGCCGCGACGAAGACACCGTGCCGAGCTGCCCTGACGAATCGATGACGACAGGGACCGCGTTGGCGACGCCGGTCGTTCTGCCGCGAATGCCGGTGATGAAGGTCCGGCTGCCGGGATCGTTGTACCCGATGCGGACCGTGTAGTTGTCGAGATTCACGCCGGCGCTGCCGAGGTAGGTGTTGAACGAGCCCGCCACCAGGTTGAAACCCGCCTGCTGCCCGATGCCGATGTTGTTGCGACCCAATTGCAGGCGGAACAACGCCCCGCTTCCCAACGCCGTATTGCCGCTGTTGATCGCGCTGCGCTCCAGTGCGTCTGCACCCACGGCGGTGTTCTCCTCGCCTTCGGCGTTGGCGCGAAGCGCGAACGCTCCGATCGCGACGTTGCCTCGGCCCGTCAGGTTGCCCCGGAGGGCCTCGCTGCCCAGCGCCGCGTTGAAGTCACCGGTGCTCGTGGACTGCAGCGCGCCGTTGCCGATGGCCGTATTGCCAAACGCCTCGGAGGTCGTCGCCGCCAACGCACCGTCGCCAAGCCCGACGCCGCCGGACAGTGATTGGCGCAGGCCAATCGCGGATCTGACCGCATGGAGATCGACAGCCACCGAGACGTCCCCCGGGCTCCCGCTCTGCGAGAGGCCAAAGCCGAGCGCGACCCCGCTCAGGCCCAGCGTGGTCGCGGGCCGCGGATCGCCAGGCACGGCCGCTCCCGGCGTGGACACGAACGAACCGCTGTGCCCGGCGCTGTCGCGCCACGTCCCGCTCAGCGTGGGGAGCTGAATCGACGCGCCCATGTGCACGGGAGACCCGTTGGGGGCGGGCACGATCGTCACGCCGAAGCCAACCGACCCGTCCGGATTGAGAAAGGCCGTGCCCACCGCCGATGCGGCAGCCCCCGCGCCGCACAAGTCATCGGTCCCGTTGAGCCGGTAGACGCCTCCCTCCTGGGTGACAGTCACCGTCACCACGTTGCAGTACGGCTGGAGCTGCCAGCGAAAGGTCCCGAGCGGCTGCGCACGCGCCAGCGCGGGTGCGAGGATGCAGAGCACGAGGACTGAAACGCGGACGAACGGCATGACACACTCCTGAAGAACGGTGACGGGGATACTCAGCGCTGCCCTGACGCCGGAGGCGCCACGCCGCAGCGGCTGGCGACGCGGTCGCTCTCCTCCGGCTCGAGCGTGAACCGCTCGCGCCCGTGCTGGACGACGTCGGCCGGGCGGAACCGCCCGCGCATCAGCCCTCGCGGCGCGTGGGCCTCCGACTCGAGCAGGATGTGCCCGAGCTCGTGCGCGATGACGCGCGCCATCATCCGCGCGTGCAGCGAGGCGAGGACCGCCGACGCCCGCGGCTCCTTCGAGCTCTTCCGCACCAAACGCATCACGGCCGTGGGCGATACGAAGATCACCCGCCGGTACAGCTCGCCGACGCGATACACGATGCCCAGGGGGCGTCGATTGGGCCCGGGCTTGATGCCCGGCTCGTCGTCGGTGAACACCACCTTCACGGCGAGGCATCCACCAGAGCCCTCCGCGGGCCCTTCGGTCCAGGCGATGCTGACGCCGTAGGGTGACCAGAGACGATCCAGCTCGCGGCGGATCAGGCGCGCGGCTCCTCCCTCGAGTGTTGCCTCGCTCATCTCGATGGCGATGACGGGGGCTCGGGAGTCGGCCGCGGCCGGCGTCACGGCCGGATCCTCCATCGCGCTGGAGCCGGCGGATTGCCCGAGCGCATCGCCTGCTGTCCAGGCACTGGCCAGCAGCAGAAGTCCCGTGACGACCGCGACGGAAGCCGGAGCGGGTGACAGGCCGCGACGGTTCACCGTCTGCCTCCTGCGGCTTCGCCCATCGTGGCGATCTGCTGCTCCAGGACCTTGATGCGGGCTTCGTACTCCCGCGTGCGGGCTTCCAGCGCCTGGATGGCGCGCAGCGCGATGCCGTCGGCGTCGATGGTGTTGATGCCGAGCGGGTCGTCGCCGAGGCCGAACGCGACGCGGAAGTCCTGCGCTGTCGGACCGGCATGCCGAATCTCTCCGCCCTGTGCCTTGTAGCTCCACTCGCGGATCGGCATGCGCGCGAGCTTGCCGAGGACGTCCTCGCCATCGAGATCCTTGAAGAGCTCCTTCTGGTTGACATCCGAGAGGGAGACCCACGACCCCCCGTTGGCCGCGAGGGAGACACCGGTGGTCATCCCCGGGTTGGAGAAGAACCGCGTGCCACCGGCGGCGCGCACCATGAAGACGTTCGGGCCGACGGCCGTCAGGTTGGCGACGGTCGAGCGATCGCCGAAGACGAAGGCGCCCTCCGCGAACGCCGGCGTGACGGCGAATGACCCCAAAACGACACTGGACGCTCCGTGCGCGGCCAGGCTCGACCCGGCGGCAAACGAAGCCGGTCCGCTGGCCAGCACGCCCGCCCCGAACGCCGAACTCGCGACGCCGACCGAGCTCTCGTCCCACTCGGCGCCGAAGGCCTCGCCTGACCGGAACGCGGCCTTGGCCTGGTGCCACATCATCCGGCGGCCCGGACCGCTCGCCGGAATGGCGCTCGGCTGATTCGCGTCGCCGATGGCGGCGAACCCGCCCTGCGGCTGGAGCACGAACGAGCTGGGGATCGGCGCCGGCGGGACGGGACCCGTCCGCGGGCCGGCCCCGCCGGTGGACGCGGGGTTGAAGGTGAAGTCCCCCGAGTTGCCGGCGCTGTCGCGCCAGGTGCCGCTCAGCGACGAGGGGCTGATGCCGGCTTCGATGGACACCGGCGTGCCGCCGGGGATGGTCACGACGTCGAAGCCGAGCGTGATGCTGCCGTTGGCCTGGAGGACGGCGATGCCGTGCACGGGGAGGCGCGGATTGCCGCCGCACTGCTCATCGAAGCCGTCGAGCGTGTAGACGCCGGCGTTCTGCGTGACCGTGACGGTGACGACGTTGCAGTAGGGTTCCGTACGCCAGCGGAACGTACCGAGCGGCTGGGCACTTGCCGCCGCGGGCAGCAGACAGAGCAACGCAAAGAAAACGGTACGCATCTCGATTTCCTTCCTGGACGTTCCGCGCCTGCGGAAACGCCTCTATTGGAGAAATCGAGATCGCGTCGGGAGAGCCGCCACCTTTACCGAATCATTACAGGGTCGATGCAGGATTCCCCGGCGTACATGCTCCTGCGTCCGACGCGCGTGCTCGAGCGTCCGCCGAGGGCGTCGATCGATGCGCGGGCGGCCGCGGGGAAGGATAAGGACCTGCGGGTAAATGGCGCGCCCGGCCGGAATTGAACCGGCGACCCCCCGCTTAGGAGG
>Ga0105106_10000190_pt1 | contig 41787 bp, 37 predicted proteins | sample PPLLaktember2015_5_FD_79109 | JGI IMG/M metagenome (GOLD analysis project Ga0105106, IMG submission 79109) | Freshwater sediment microbial communities from Prairie Pothole Lake near Jamestown, North Dakota, USA - PPLs Lake P8 Core (1) Depth... | ecosystem: Environmental > Aquatic > Freshwater >... | reverse complement strand
GGTGATGGGCCTCAGCGTGGACCCGATCGAAAGCCATCACGGCTGGGTGAAGGACATCGAGGAGACGCAGGGCACGGCGCTCAATTTCCCGATGATCGCGGACTTCGACCTGAAGGTGGCGAAGCTCTACGGCATGCTCCCCGCCGACGCGCAGGATACATGCGAGGGCCGCACACCGGCCGACAACGCCACAGTGCGCAATGTCTACGTGATTGGCCCCGATAAGAAGATCAAGCTCGTGCTCTCCTACCCGATGAGCACCGGCCGCAACTTCGACGAGGTGCTGCGCGTGCTCGACTCCATCCAGTTGACCGCGAAGCACAAGGTCGCCACGCCGGCCAACTGGGAGCAGGGCCAGGACGTCATCATCCTCACGTCCGTCTCGGACGCGGATGCCAAACAGCAGTATCCTGATGGTTGGAAGGCGCTGAAGCCGTACCTGCGGATCGTCCCGCAGCCGCGCGGATAGGGCGCTGGAGGTGCAATGATTCGACGAACGACGCTCGTAGTGTGCGCGGTGGTGGTCGCCGCGGGTCTGGGCTATGCGGTGGTGTCCGCCCAGTCGAAACCCTCCGCCGCCACTCCCACCGTCTCGGTCTTCAAGACCCCGACTTGAGGGTGCTGTACCGCCTGGGTGGATCACCTCCGGGCGAATGGCTTCCAGGTGGAAGCCCAGAACATCTCCGACGCGCAGTTGAACGCCGTCGCCATCCAGGGCGGCGTGAGCGACGACCTCCGGTCGTGCCACACGGCCAAGGTGGGCGGCTACACGGTGGAGGGCCACGTGCCGGCCGCGGACATCAGGAAGATGCTGGCCGAGAAGCCAGCCATCGCCGGCATCGCGGTGCCGGGCATGCCGATGGGTTCGCCGGGGATGGAACAGGGGGGCCGCAAGGACCCGTACGACACCATCGCCTTCACGAAGGACGGGAAGAAGACGGTCTTCGCACGGCATCGGTAGCATGCCGGGAGTCCGGAACCGGGAGTCGGGAGTCGAACCTGATTCCTGGCTCCTGACTCCCGTTCCTACGCTTCCGTCACCTCTTCCAGCGCCCCCGCCATATCCTCGACGAGCGCATCGATCTGTTCCGCGTGCGTGCGGAAGCTGAGGACGCAGACGCGTCCCAGGTAACGCCCGCGGGCGACCGCGCCGGTGACCATCACGCGGCCGCGTGCGGTGGTACGTTCCATCAACGCGCGGGTGGCGGCGTCCTCCTGGGGCAGCGTGGCGCCCGGCCATGACACGTGGAACGCGAAGAGCGACAGTTCCGGCGGCGCGTCGATGACGATGCCCGGGAGCGCCGAGATGCGACGGAACGCGTCCAGTGCCAGGGCGCGCTTCTCGGCAATCGCCGCGCGGTAGGTGGCCGCGCCGTACATCTTCACCGACAGCCACACGCGCAACCCGGGGAATCCGCGTGACAGTTCCGGTCCGTGCTGGCTCGGATCGTAGAAATCCTCGGGGTGCGGCATCGCCGGCAGGTAGTCGGCCGTGGCCTCGTGCGCCGCGCGCAGCGCCGCGCCGTCGCGCACCAGCAGCGCGCCGGTCCCGTACGGCAGGAACATGCCCTTGTGCGGGTCCAGCGTCAGTGAGTCGGCCCGCTCGAGGCCCCTCAAGACGCGCCGCCCGTCGTCACAGAGGTTGAAGAAGGCGCCGTAGGCGCCGTCCACGTGATGCCACATCCGTTCGGCGGCGCACAGGTCCGCAATGTCGTTCAGCGAATCCACGGCGCCCGTGTTGGTGGTGCCGGCGCTCGACACCACGGCGAACGGGTGCAGGCCGGCGGCCCGGTCCGCTGCGACGGCCTGCGCCAACTGCGGCACCGGCAGCCGGAACGCCGCATCGCACGGAATGGCGCGGACGCGGTCGGGCATGATCCCTGCGAGCTTGGCCGACTTCAGCACCGAGTGGTGTGCCTGATCGGACGTGTAGAGCACGCCGCGGCGGATGTCCACGCCGAGATGGCGCTCGCGCGCGCAGAGGATGCCGTTGAACGTGGCCATCGAGCCGCCTGGCGTGAACAGCCCGCGGGTCCCGGCCGGGAACCCCATCCAGTCCCGCAACCAGTCCAGCGCATTGGCCTCGAGCTGCACGAGGGCCGGGGCCGCCTGCCAGACGCCGGTGTACCGGTTGGTCGTATCCGCGATGAAGTCCGCGAGCGCGGCGGGGTACACGCCGCCGCCCGGGATGTAGGCCAGGTACCCGGGGCTGGGCGCCGTGAACGAGCGCGGGATGTACTCGTCGAACAACTGATCGAGGAGGGGCGCGATGGCACTCCCCTGCTCGGGTGCGGGCTCGCGCATCGCGCGGCAGACATCCTCGGCGTGCACGTCGCCGCAGACCGGCTGCGACGGCAGGCTGGCGAGGTGATCCACCGCGCGCGTCACCACGGCGTCGGCCATGGCACGCATCTCGGCGGCCGAGAACTCCAGATCCGGAACGCTCATTGAGGGGCATCCTCGGCCAGGAGGGCGAGCAGCGACAGCGCGTCCACCCGGGCCGTGCCGACACGCAGGCCCCAGTGCAGGTGGGCGCCGGTCACACGCCCGGTCGCGCCCACCAGGCCGACCACCTGCCCCGCCTTCACCGAGTCGCCCTCGTCGGCGTCGATGCGCGACATGTGGGCCAGTTGTGAGAAGAGGCCGAGCCCGTGATCGATGATCACGGTGCGGCCGCTGAAGTAGAGGTCGCGCGCCGCCACGACGCGGCCCGCGTTCGGCGCCCGGATGGGCGTGCCCGCGGGGCTCAGGAAGTCGGTGCCCGCGTGCGGGCTGCGCATCTCCCCGTTGAAGACACTTCGCACGCCGAAGCGGCTGTTCGCCTGATGAGGCACCGGACGGCGGAAGGGGCCGTCCCACAGCCGCGCGGGCGCCGGGTTGTCGTAGAGGGCCTGCAGGAAGCGCGACTCCTCCTGGATGCGCGCCAGCACCGATTTCGGCGGGTTCACGAAGTCGGGGTTGACGCGGAGGGTCCGAACCGCGAACTTGCGCGGCGTCACCGTCAGCACTCGCTCCCCCGTCGCCCCGCCATCGGTGCTGGCCGTCAGGACGTAGTCCCCTGCCGGCTGATCCAGGTCCACCCCCAGCAGCGCCTGCCATCGCCCCGCGCCCAGCCGGTACGCGGCCGTCTCCCGATCGAACAGCCGGACCTGTACGGCGTTCGCATCGGCGTCGAGGGTCAGATCGACCACCACCACCTCGCCGGGGGCCAGCGTCCGGGCGCGCGTCCGGACTTCGATACCAGACAAGCCGCCGCCCAGGAGCGGGATGGCCATTGGCCATACGAAGACGCCCAGCAGCGACGCCCACAGCACGATTCGCCGGGTGTGCATGTCGTCCAGTTTACGATGCATCCACGTCAGCGAGCCGCTTCCATCCGGCGCTTCGAGTCGGTCATGGACCGCGCCAGTCCCGAGCGCGCGCGACGCTGGATGATCGGACGCGCGAGCGTCGCCAGGAGACCGTCGAGGTTGTCGATGCGGGCACGATTGAAGTAGAGCCAGTAGAACGCCGGGCCACCCTGCCCGTCCGCCACGGGCACCAATGTGTTCACGCCCACCTGGCCATCCATGTAGTGACTCGCGTAGATCTGGGTCGTCACAATGGTCACCTCGCCACGGCCGGTGGTGTAGACGCTGACGTGGTTCAAGCCGATGACTGGTCGAAAGCCGAACGCTTCCTTCGACCAGTAGAAGAAGTCCTCCGTGCGAGGAAGTGACGCCCGCGGGAACTGCAGCAGGTAGTGTCTGAACTCCGGGACGTGATCCAGGGACGACCTCTGCTGCGCCAGCAGATCCAGGGTCTCGGCAGCCAAGCGGGTCGGCGTTTTCCGGTCGTCGTAGGCGACGAGGCTCTCGATGCCTGCGCGCCGATAGTCGGCCAGGTATCCCAGCAGGAGCGACTTGTAGAGGGTGGTCGCGCGCTCGCGGGCATCTGGCGAGCGCCAGTCGATCTCGCGCGCGAATCGATGGATGTCGTTCCCTGGCAGCCTGACATCGCAATCACCCACCCGGCACGCCTTGAGGGCGGTCACATCGTCGTCCTCCAGCTCGAGTGCATCGAGGTCAGCCGGCCGCGGTGGATCGCTGAATCGGGCGATCTGCTTGATGAACGAGCTGCGCTTGAACCCCTCGAGGGTGCGGAACTGCGCGACGAAGTCCGCCGCCGACGCCGAGATCCGCACCGCACCCGCGGTGGTGACCTCGCGCTTCGCCGTGCCCGACAGCGTCCTGACGATGGGTCGGCCCTGGTCGAGGGCCGCGGCGTCACGGTCGGAGAGGGCGAGAGTGGATTGAACGAGGGCGCGCGCCTCCTGAGGGGTCACCTGACCGACCGCCGCCGGCAATGCAGCGGTCGCAAGGGCCCCAACGATAACGAGTACGTGCAGGTGGTGACGCGGCATGAGGCTGAACGGGTCCTCCCGGAATCTCCTCTACTATGCCGGATTCGCGTGTAGGAATTTCCGACACCTGCGGCCACTGACTGTCGCCGTTTCGTCGCCACGCCAGGGATCGGCAAGTGAGTATGCCCGAAACGGCTGCCTTCGGACCGCCCCGAATTGGCGACAAACTTGCACAATCGCCCATTGAGGATTGCTATGGCTACTGCCACTCTCGACAAACTGCAGGACAAGGCGGCTGCGATCGCGGATCGCGTGGTCGAAAAGACCCGCCAGGTAGAAGATTTTGCGAAAGAAGCTCGTGAACTCAAGGTGCGTGCGACCGAGGTGTTCGAGGATGGCATGTACGCTGCCAGGCGCACGCTCAAGCGGCGCGTACGCGAGTTCGAGGGCCTGCGCGACGACGCGGCCAGGCGCGTGAAACGCGCGCCGTTTACCGCGCTGGGCGTCACCTTCGCTGCCGGTCTCATGCTCGGTGTCATCGTGGGGTGGGTCGGACACCGGCCACCGAAGGCGTGAACCACCGCAGCGGTGTCCACGCTGTTCCGTGGCGCGTCGCGCCCGGAATGATCATAGGCTGAAGGGAGCAACGGGAGGCATTGCCGATGGTCAAGCGGCTTCAAGGCGGCCCGCGCGCGCTCCTGGCGGTCCTGGTGATTCCGGTGCTGGCAGTTGGCGTCGCGGCTGCGGCGGCGCAGGAGGCCACGGCTCCGCGCCTGCGCACCGGCGCGGCGGTTCCCCCGACACCGGTCACGGCATTCGGCGGTGGCGAGGTCGCCCTCGAGCTGTATGTCGGGAACGATGGCGGGGTGACCAAGGTGGCGCCGCTCACCTCATCGCCGCCCTTCACCGATGCCGTGACGCAGACGGTGCGGTCGTGGCGCTTCGAGCCGGCCCAGGACACCATCGACGAGCGCCTCGTAGCCGTGCCGGGGCGCGTCCTGGTGGTGGCGCTCTACCGGCCACCCACAGTCTACTCGGCACCGGCTCCTGGCGCGGCGACCAAGATCCTGGGCCGCGCGTCGGGCGCCATCCCGCAACCAGGCTCGCTGCCGATGCCGGCCTATCCGCCCAAGGTGTTCGGCAACGGCACGGTGCTGGTGGAGCTCGAGATGGCTGGCGGCTCGACGCGCGAGGCGAAGGTCCTCGGCTCACCGTCAGGCTTCGATGCCGCCGCGCTGGCCGCCGTCAGGTCGTGGCGGTTTGGCCCGCCTTCGACCCCGGGCACCGCGGACCCGCTGTACGTCTACGCGATCGTCGTGTTCCGCGAGCCGGTCGTGACACCGGGGAACTGACGGCATTCTTCCCGGGGGCAACCGAGCGAAGTGCTCGCCCTCAGAGAGGCACTGTCGAATCATCCCCGCTGGGCGGCCGCCGCACCCGCGCCGTCGCGCGGGGGTTGTCCAACACGTCCGCGAGGGCGTCCGAGAGGTCCGGGCGCCCCAGTACCTGCAGCTCGTACCTGGCACGCGCGACCGGCTGCGCAATCGTCATCAGCCGGCCCAGGTCGATGGGCGTGCCGACGATGACGGCGTCGCAGGGGACACGGGCGATGGTGGCCTCGAGGTCGCGCACCTGCGGTTCGCCGTAACCCATCGCAGGCAGCAGCGTGCCGATCGCCGGGTAGGTTCGGTATGTGTCCGCGATGCTGCCCACGGCAAACGGGCGTGGGTCCACAATCTCGGCCGCGCCGAAGCGCATCGCGATGACCGTGGCGGCGCCGAAGCGCATCTCGCCGTGGGTGAGCGTCGGGCCGTCCTCGACCACCAGCACCCTCTTCCCGGTAATCCGATCCGGCTGATCTGCCGTCACCGGCGACGCAGCCTCCACGACGAGCGCGCGCGGGTTGGCAGCGCGCACGTTCTCCCGCACGCGGGTGACAGCCTCGAGCCCCGCCGCATCCACTTTGTTGATGATCACGACATCGGCCATACGCAGGTTAGCCTCGCCCGGGTAGTAGCTGAGCTCGTGGCCCGGGCGCAGCGGATCGACCACCACGATGTGCAGCGTCGGCCGATAGAACGGCAGGTCGTTGTTGCCGCCGTCCCACAGGATGACGTCGGCGTCGGCCTCGGCACGCTCGAGGATGTCGGCGTAATCCACGCCCGCGTACACCACCGATCCGTTCAGGATGTGAGGCTCGTATTCTTCCATTTCCTCGATGGTGCACCGATGACCTGCGAGGTCGTCTAGGGCCGCGAACCGCTGGACGCGCTGCGCTGACAGGTCGCCGTAGGGCATCGGGTGGCGAACGATGGCCACCCGCAGGCCCCGGTCCCTCAGCAGCGCCGCGATACGCCGGCTGGCGGGGCTCTTCCCTGCCCCGGTCCTCACCGCGCACACCGCGATCACGGGCTTCCGGCTGTCCAGCATCGTCGCCCTCGGCCCCAGCAGCAGGAAGTCCGCGCCGGCCGCGTTGGCGATGGCCGAGCGGTGCATGGCGTACTCATACGAGACGTCGCTATAGGACAGCACGACCTGCCGCACCGCGAGGCGGTCCACGAGCGACGCAAGCTCTTCCTCCGGGAAGATAGGCACGCCGGATGGATAGAGTGGGCCGGCGAGATCCGGCGGGTAGCGCCGATTCGTGATGTTGGGGATCTGCGCGGCCGTGAAGCCCACCACCTCGTACCGCCTGTCGTCCCGGTAGACGACGTTGAAGTTGTGGAAGTCGCGGCCGGCGGCTCCGAGGATGAGGGTGCGGATGCGGTCCATGGGGGTGCCTTCTCGCGCAGCGAGCGTCCCCGCCTAGCATAGCCAAAGAAACCACGAAGTCACGAAGAGCGCGGATTCCCTTCATGTCTTCGTGGTCTCTATTCTCAGGGCGCCGTCAGGACCGCCTCCGGCGCTACGTTGACGCCACCCGCCCACTCGACATGCAGGTGGCCGAAGTGACCGGGGACGCGCCACAGCACCTTATAGCCCAGCCGTCGCATGGCCGTAGCCAGTGCGTCCGGAGCCGAGCTGTGCAAGTCGATGGCCAATCCTGCGTAGTGCATCGACTTCCGGCTGTGCACGTGGTCGTTGGCCGACACCAGTCGCACCTCGTGGCCCGTGCGCAGTGCCCAGATATCCGCCTGATCGAACATCCGGAGCGCCATCCGCGATGTCAACCGTACATGCTCGCGCAGTCCGCGGACTACTGCGGAGCGGTTGGAGGGGGGAGGGTATACCCCTGCGAGGCGAGGAGCTGGCGCACGCCCTCGAGGGCCTTGCCCTGCGCTTCGACTGCCGTGGCCAGCCGATCGTTGGCCCCGAGCAGGGCGTCCGTGGTGCGACGATGTTCGTGCACCAGGAACGTGACAACGCCGGCGGCAAGCAGCCAGGGCAGGATGGTGTTCTTGAATTCGATCCAGTAGCTCAACGTGACACCCCCGACAAGGATTGACAGCACAGCCTGCCGCGGCTGGGGGTGTGCGCGGGCACGCCGATGGGTTTTCGGGGGGAGGAAGCCGAAGTATACCGCAGGTGACTTCGAGTGAGATGCCCCGTCCGCAGAATCGGGAATCACCGCGCAATGTCCGTCGATCACCAGCGGGAGGCACGATGGCCAAGAGACACGCTCCGTCCCGCCGCAAAGCATCCGCAAAAACCCCTCGCAGGGCATCCGCACGCAGTACCTCCGCGTCAGCGGGAAGCGCCGGAATTCCCGAGACGCCTCAGCCGTTTCTCGAAGCGCAGTTGATGCGCTCGGCCGCGTCCGCCGAGGGGCGCGCACGCCCGGCGGGCAAGCCCGAAGGGCTGAGCCGCCGTCTCCGCGAAGTCGATGTGCAGCCTACCGTCAGCGAAGAGAGCTTCGGCCGCGCCCTCGCGAAGATCAAGCCCGACGCCGCGGTGCCGATCGCGCGTCTCCCCGAGGACATCAAGGAAACCCTGGCCACGCTCAAGCCCAGGCTGCGTTCGTTCCATGGCGCCAAAATGCCGCTCGCTTGGTTCCCGCGCAGTCTCATCATCTCGCCCTGCGCGGACAAGTTCGGGTACATGTCGTCGCCGCTGATCCGCAACGCGACGAGACTGCCCTTCAACCCGGCCACCCACGCGCTGCTGAACCAGCTTGGCGAGCTGATGGCCGACCCGGGTCGCGACACGAGTCAGGACTCGAACATCCCCGCCGGCTTCACCTACGTGGGCCAGTTCGTGGACCACGACGTCACGCTGGATGTGTCGTCCACGCTCGAAGCGTCGACGGACGCCAACCTCGTGCACAACATGCGCACGCCGGCGCTGGACCTCGACTCGTTGTATGGGCGGGGTCCCGCGCTGGATCCGTTCATGTACATCTTCCCCTCGACGGGTCCGGCGACGGCCATCAAGCTGCAGTTGGGATCGAACGTCAACACCGGCCCGGGAGGCCCGGCCGGCTCGTCGGGCAACCCGGGTGACATGAAGGTGCAGACCGACTTCGACGTGCCGCGCATGCACAACCCGCTCGACCCGGCCGGTTCCTCGCTCACCGCCATCATCGGCGACCCGAGGAACGACGAGAACCTCATCGTCGCGCAGTTCCACCAGGCAATGCTGCGGTTCCACAACAAGGTGGTGGATCTGCTGGTAATGAACGGCTTCACCGGCGACATCTTCATCGAGGCCAGGCGCCTCGTCACGCACCACTACCAGTGGGCGGTGGTGCACGACTTCCTGAAACGCGTGTGCGGGCCGGCGGCCATCGCCTCGGCGATGGCGAACGTGGTCGCCCCCATCAACAGTCCGTTCCGCATGCCGGTGGAGTTCGCGGTCGCCGCCTACCGCTTCGGCCACAGCATGGTTCGAGACCGGTACTGGCTGAGCTTTGCGCAGATCGGCGCCACGATGGCGCAGGTCTTCGCGTTCTGCCGTAAGCCGAACCTGCCGGTGCTCTCGAACTGGGTGGTGGACTTCAACGCGTTCTTCCAGACCGGCGTGCCGGTGCCGGTGTTCAACAGCGCACGCAAGATCGACAGCGTCCTGACCGACGAGCTCGAGAAGCTCCCGGGCATGACAGGCCTGATGGCGGTGCTGGCCGCCCGCAATCTGCGCCGCGGACTGGCCCTGGGCCTGCCAAGCGGCCAGGGCATGGCGAAGTTCTTCGGCATCACGCCCATGACGACGGCGCAGTTGACGCAGGACCTGCCGGCCAACGAACTGGCGCTGCTCAACCAGCAAGGCGGGTTGCTGCCGAAGCGGACGCCGCTCTGGTACTACGTGCTACGCGAGGCCGCGGTGCTGGGCGGTGGCGACCACCTCGGACCGGTCGGCGCGAGGATCGTCGCCGACACGTTCGTCCGGATGCTGAAAAGGGACAGCGGATCGTTTCTGAACGTGAGCGGCGGGTTCACGCCGATCCTGCCCTCGAAGGCCGCCGGCGACTTCGCCTTCGCGGACCTGGTGGTCTTCGCGGGCGTGACCCAGCCGTAGGCGGTGTGGCCAGAAGCGACGAGGTCGGTTGCAGGATGGGCCTGCCCGGGGCTCACGGGCGACTCCATCCCGCGTTTGGCCTGCCGGCTCGTGACGCTGCCTGGCGGGAAGGATTCGCGATGAGCACCGCGGCCGCCTCGCCGGGAATGGACCAGCAAGGTTTGGAGGCGCCGCCCGGATTTGAACCGGGGATGGAGGTTTTGCAGACCTCTGCCTTACCACTTGGCGACGGCGCCGGTTGGAGTGCTTGGCTAGCCAGCCGCAGCTCAGGACCTCGCGGAGGGAGTCCGCCGCCGCGCCTGCGGCGCCCTGGCGGAGGGCCTTCGCGCGCGCCAGGAGCGAAGGCTGGAGCGGGAAACGGGATTCGAACCCGCGACTTCGACCTTGGCAAGGTCGCACTCTACCACTGAGTTATTCCCGCCCACGAGCGAAGCCTGATTGTAACAAAGCGCCCGGGATCCGGCAACCGCCTTCGCCTCGGCCGCTACCATCCAGGGCGAAAGGCGTCCGGATACACCGTGACCCGCGGCGGGTCCACGTCGGTCTCCACCGCCACCACGTCGAACCGGCAGATCGATGTCGCGGCCCCCTCCCGGCCGAGATACGACTCGGCCATCGCCGCTACACGCTGCTGTTTCTGCGCGGTCACCGACTCCGCGGGATGACCGAATCTGCCACTCCCCCGCGCCCGGACCTCCGCGAACACCAGCACGCCACCGTGCCGGGCCACGATGTCGATCTCCCCGTAGCGCGTGCGATATCGCCGGTGAAGCACGACATATCCCCGCGCCTCGAGCGCCGCGCACGCCAGGTCTTCGCCGCGCTGTCCAAGCTGCTGCCGGGCGATGGTCATGCCCGGAGAGAGGCAAAGAGAATACCAACGGGCGCGCCTGCGGCGCGTCCGCCGGCCGTCGGCCGGTAGGCGGCGCTTCCGCGCCGTGGGATGGCAGTTCCCACCGCGCGAAGCGCGGCCCACCCGCAGGGCCCACCGCCCAGCGGCCTACCGCGCCCGCAAGGGCGCGCCCTACCCGGGCCCACCGCGCCGAAGCGGCACAGCCGCGAAGGCGGGGCCCTACCCGAGCGAGGCGATGGCCTGATCCAGGATCTCCACCGCCGTCTTCGCCTGGGCCTTGGTCAGCACCAGCGGCGGCGACAGCCGGAGGGCGTTGCGCCCGGCGCCCAGGATGAGCATCCCGCGCTCGAAGCAGGCGTCCACCACCGTGTTCCGCTCGTCCGTGGCGCGTTCCTTCGTCACCCGGTCGCGCACGAGCTCGATGCCGATCATCAGCCCCTTGCCACGCACGTCGCCGATGATCTGGTGCTTCTCCTGCAGGCCCTTCAGCAGGTCCATCATGTAGGCGCCCACCTCGGTGGCGTTCTGCATCAGCGAGGTGCGCAGCAGGTCGATGGTCGCCAGAGCGGCGGCACACGAGACGGGGTTTCCGCCGAAGGTGCTGGCGTGCGCGCCCGGGGGCCACGACATCACCTCGGCACGCGCCGTCGTCACGCCCAGGGGCATGCCCGAAGCGATGCCCTTGGCCGCCGTGATCATGTCGGGCTGCACACCGAAGTGCTCGATGCCGAACATCTTGCCCGTACGGCCCATGCCCGACTGCACCTCATCGCAGATGAGCAGCATGCCGTGCTTCGTCGTGAGGTCGCGCAGGCGCTGGTGGAACTGCCGCGCGGGCACGACGTAGCCACCCTCGCCCTGGATGGGCTCCACCACTACCGCCGCCACTTCATCCGGCGAGACGAGGTGCACCAGGATCTGGTCCTCCAGATAGTCCAGGCACTCGGCCTGGCAGCTCTCCGGGCGCTTCCCCACCGGGCACCGATAGCAGGTGGCGTAGGGCGTGTGGTAGACCCCCGACAACTGCGGCCCGAACCCCCGCCGCTGAATCGCCCGGCTGGAGGTCAGCGAGAGCGACCCCATCGTCCGGCCGTGGAAACTTCCGAGGAACGCAATGATGCCGGGGCGCTTGGAGGAATAGCGGGCCAGCTTGATGGCGGCCTCGTTGGCCTCGGTACCCGAGTTCGCGAAGAACGATCGCTTCGGCCCGTCGAACGGCGCCACCTCGTTCATGATCTCGCCCAGCCGCACCTGGGGCTCGTAGTAGAAGTCCGTGCCCGACATGTGCAGGAACTTCTGCGCCTGGTCCACGATGGCGGCCACCACCTGCGGGTGCGAGTGGCCGGTGGAGGTGACCGCGATTCCCGCGGCACAGTCGAGGAACAGGTTGCCATCCACGTCCTCGACGACCGCGCCTTCCCCGCGTGCCATGACGAACGGATAATCGCGCGTGTACGACGTGGAGACGACTTTCGCGTCGCGTTCGATGAGCGCCTTGGCCTTCGGGCCAGGCAGAGGTGTCTTCAACAGAGGGGCATCCATCCGCCCATTATCCTCCGGGCGAGGTCTGAACAGGAAACCACGAAGGCCCGAAGGACACGAAGGACGCACGAAGCGAGCCCAGGGGAAAAACCAAAATTGTCTTCGTGAGACCTTCGTGCGCTTCGTGCCTTCGTGGTCTCTCTTCCGGAACTACTTCCGCTTCCAGCGCGTGCCCTGGGGGCCGTCCTCGAAGATGACGCCCCTGGCCGCCATGTCGTCGCGGATGCGGTCCGCCTCGGCGAAGTTGCGGGCGCGGCGCGCGGCCTGCCGCGCCTCGATGGCCGCGGCGATCTCCTCCTCGGGGATCGGCGGGCGCCGGTCTTCGTCGCGCCGCAGCGACAGCACACCCAGCACCTTGTCGAAGTGAGCGAAGGCGTTCCGGACCGTGGAGACGTCGGGCTCGCCGACCTGCTTCTGGTCGATCGCGGTATTGATGGTGCGCAGCAGGTCGAACATGGCCGCGAGGCCGGCGGAGGTGTTCACATCGTCGGACAGGGCCTCGTCGAACGCCGCGCGTGCCGTGGCGGCCGCCCGCGTGATCTCCGGATGCGCCTCGCCCCCCCGTACCGTGTCGAGCCGGTCCAGGAAGTCGGTGAAGCGCCGCAGGGCCTCTTCGGCCTGCTGCATGCCCGCCCACGTGAAGTTCAGCTGCTTGCGGTAGTGCGACGAGAGCAGCAGGTAACGAAGGGCCGACACACGGAACCCGCGCTCCTGGATGTCGCTCAGCGTGTAGACGTTGCCCAGCGACTTCGACATCTTCTGGCCGTCCACCAGCAGGTGCTCGGTGTGGATCCAGAAACGCGCAAACGGACGGCCCGTGGCCCCCTCGCTCTGCGCGATCTCGTTCTCGTGGTGCGGGAACACCAGGTCGATGCCGCCGGTGTGGATGTCGATGGGCGCCTCGCCCAGCAGGCGCAGCGCCATGGCCGAGCACTCGATGTGCCAGCCCGGCCGCCCGGGGCCCACGCCGCAGTCCCACGTGGGCTCACCCGGTTTGGTGGCCTTCCAGAGCACGAAGTCGCGCGCGTCGTCCTTGTTGTACTCGTCGGCGTCCACACGGGCGCCGGCCTGGATGCCGGCGTGATCCAGCCGCGCCAGCTTGCCGTAGTCGGGCATGGTCGCGATCTTGAAGTAGATGGACCCGTCGCTGGCGTAGGTGTGCCCGCGCGCCTCGAGCTGCTTGATCATCGCCGCCATCGCATCGAGGTTCGCCTGGTCGGTGGCGCGTGGGGTCTCCTCCACCGGCTCGATGCCGAGCGTGGCCGCGTCCTCGCGGAACGCCGTGATGTAGCGGTTGGTGTACTCGCGCAGGCCCATCCCCTCGCGCTCGGCGCCGGCAATGGTCTTGTCGTCCACGTCGGTGAAGTTCATCACGTGGCGCATCTGCCAGCCGCCGATGTACCTCAGTGCGCGCCGCAGCACGTCCACGCACACGAACGTGCGGAAGTTGCCGATGTGGCCGCGCGCGTAGACGGTGAGCCCGCACGTGTACATCCGCACGGTGCCGTCGCGGAGCGGCTCGAAGGTCTCCTGCTGCCGGGTAAGCGTGTTGTAGAGGCGCATCGGTGTGGTCAAGCGGTGAGGGGCTGGATGATGGTCTGGCCGGCAACGGTCACCCGCAACACGCCGTCGGCGCAATCGAACGCCATCGGGCATGGGGCGCCGGCGCCCACCTCCACGGCCTCGGCCGCGGCCGCCACCACGCGATCGCAAAACGCCGGGCCCACCGCGTCCGCCAGCTTCGCATAGCTCGCGGCATGGGCGCACAGGTCGCGCACCACGCCCAGCAGGCGGTCGTCTGCGGGCACGATGACCTTGAAGTTGAACGACTCGGGGCTCACCTGACCTCCATCGCACGCATCCGGACGCCGTCCCGCGTGGTCGTCGGCATCCCCGCGGGGAGGTTCGTCATACCGAAAGTCTATCGAATAATCGGCCGGCCCGTCTCACGTCGGCCTCGATCTGCTCGCGGAGCGCGTCCACGTCGGGGAACCGCCGCTCGTCGCGCAGGCGCTGCACGAACGCCACTTCTGCCCGGCGGCCGTAGAGGTCGCCCGAGAAGCCGAGCACGTGCGTCTCCACGCCCGGGCGCAGCTGGTCGCCGAACGTGGGCCGCACCCCGATGTTCGTCACGCTCGGGTGCACGATGCCGTCCAGCGTGATGAAGGTGGCATACACCCCGTGTGGCGGGATGAGGTCGTTGGCGGTGGCCAGGTTGGCCGTGGGAAACCCCAGCTCGCGACCGCGCCGCGCGCCGGCCACGACCTCGCCGCCGATGGCGTAGTGCCGGCCCAGCAGGGCCCCCGCCTCCTCCACGCGGCCTTCGGCGACCAGCCGCCGGATGCGCGTGCTCGAGACGATGAAATCCTTGTAGCGAATGGGATCGATCTTCTCGGCGCGGAAGCCATGCTGCTGGCCGAGCGTCCTGAGCAGCGTGAAGTTGCCGGACCGGTTACGGCCGAACAGGAAGTCCGCGCCCACCCACACCTCGGCCACGCGCAGCCAGTCCACCAGCACGCGCCGCACGAACACGTCCGGATCCCACTGCGACAGCTCCTCGGTGAACCGCACGATAGCCACGCCCTGCACGCCGGCACGCTCCAGCGCCGCCAGCTTCTGTTCCATCGTCATCAGCAGCGGCGGGGCCTTGTCCGGGCGCAGCACGCGCGGCGGATGCGGATCGAAGGTGAGCACCACCGGGGTCCCGGCCCGCTCGGAGGCGCCTCGCCGGATGCGCTCGATGATCTTCACGTGGCCGCGGTGCAACCCGTCGAAGTTGCCGAGCGCCAGCACGGGGTGCGGCCACCGCACGGGCCGCGCTTCGTCGGGAAAGCGAAACACATCCACGTCAGCCGACCTCTGCAGTGAACGAGAGGCCGTCGGAGGCCAGGGCCATCCCGGCCGGCAGCGACCGGTTCGTGGCCGCATGCGGCAGGTCGTGACAGACGTGCGTGAAGAAGGTGCGCGCGGGCCGGAGGCGCTCGGCCACCGCCACCGCCTCGGACAGCGAGAAATGCGTCGGGTGCGGACGATGGCGCAGGGCGTTCAGGATGAGGACGTCGAGCCCCTCGAGCAGGGGCCATGCCTCGTCTGGAATGGTGCTGGCGTCGGTGAGATAGGCGAACGCCCCGAAGCGAAAGCCGAGGATGGGCAGCGAGCCGTGCAGCAGCGGCACCGGCTGGACCCTGAGGGTGCCGACGGCAAACGGTCCGTCGATGTCGTGCAGTTCGATCCTGGGGATGCCCCCGCCCTTCTGTGTTGGCGGCTCGAAGACATACTGGAAGATGCGCCGTAACTCGCCGCCGGTGGCCGCCGACGCGAAGAGCGGGATGGCGCCCTGGTTGATGACGTTGAAACGGCGCACCTCGTCCATCCCCAGCACGTGATCGGCATGGCTGTGGGTCATGAGGATGGCGTCCACCCGTCGCACCCCGTAGGTGAGTGCCTGCTGCCGGAGATCCGTGGACGTGTCCACGAGCACCGACGGACCCGCGTCGACCTCGAGGTAGATGGAGGGACGCAGCCGGCGGTCGTGCGGATCGGTCGAGTGGCAGACGTCACACGTGCACCCAATCATGGGTACCCCGTGCGAGGTGCCGCTCCCGAGAATCGTGACGCGCGCCTGCAAAACACCGAATGATAGCATTCGGGCATGTCGCAGCAGGCCGGCGCGCGCTTCGATCGTCTCGTCAGCATCATGCACACGCTGCGGGGACCGGACGGGTGCCCGTGGGATCGGGAACAGACGCTGGCGTCGCTCCGGCCGTTCGTGCTCGAAGAAACCTGCGAGCTGCTGGACGCGCTGGACGAGGGCGACATGGAGGCGCTCGAGGAGGAACTGGGTGACTTCCTCTTCGAGGCGGTGTTCCTGGCCGAGCTGTGCGCCGAGGCCGGGCACTTCACCATCGCCGATGCCATCCAGGCGGTCACCGACAAGCTGATTCGCCGCCACCCACACGTGTTCACGCCGGAGGGCGATCCGCTGCCGAAGAACACCACCATCACCTCGTCCGGCGTGAAGGCGCAGTGGGACGACATCAAGGCAGTCGAACGCACCGAGGCTGGCAGGCCCGACAGGGCCACGCTCAGCGGCATCCCCCGGGCGCTGCCCGCGCTGCAACGCGCGGACTTGCTGGGGACGAAGGCCGCCGCCGTGGGCTTCGACTGGGTGAGGCCCAGTGACGTGCTCGACAAGATCGACGAGGAAACGCGCGAGCTGCGCCAGGCGGTGGAACAGGGCGGCCTCACCTCGGCCGAGGCGGAAGAGGAGTTGGGCGACCTGTTCTTCGCCATCGCCAACCTCGCCCGCAAGATCGGCATCCACTCCGAGACCGCGCTCCGCAAGGCGAACGACAAGTTCCAGGACCGCTTCGAGACCATGGAGCGCGCCATCACCGCCGAGGGGCGGGCCATCGGGGACCTGTCCTTCGAGGATCTCGACGCCCGCTGGAGTGCTGCAAAAGAAACCACGAAGGCACGAAGGGACACGAAGGACGGCACGAAGGCCTCTTGAATTGGATCACAGCACCACACGGCGCAGAGCCGACCTCAGTTGTTCGGTGTTGAAGTTCATCAGAAGGCCCACCCGTAGTCCGCTGGCCCTCAGGTACGAGATCAGTTGCGCCTGATGGATGCGGTCCAGGCGCTCCACCGCCTTCAGTTCGACGATGACTCGATGCTCGACAATCAGGTCAATGCGATGCTGGCGGAGTGAGTGCCCGCGCTACTCCAGGACAATCGGCACCTCCCGCCGAACGCCGAGGCCGGCCGCCTCGATCTCGATCACCAACTTTTCCTGGTAAATGCCCTCGAGGAATCCGGGACCCAGTCGCCGGTGAACCTCGATGGCGCATCCAATGGTGGCTTCCGCCACGCGTTCCGTCTCCGTTGGCAGATCCGTCTTCGCGCGTGACAGCATGACGTCCTCCGATTTGCCTTCGTGCCCTTCGTGATTCCCTTCGTGCCTTCGTGGTTTCTTATCCGTGTCAGGGCAGCCGCCAGCGGAGGCCGGTGTAGGTGGTCACCTCGACGTTGTGCCCGTCGGTGATCAGCTCGATCTGGCCGTCCCTGTCAGTGCGGAAGACTTCGGCGCCGACGGCGGCGTAGCGGTCCAGGACGACAGGGACGGGGTGCCCATAGGGGTTGCCGCGGCCGGCGCTGATGAGCACGGCGGCGGGCCGCAAGTGCTCCACCAGCCGCGCCGAGCTCGACGTGGCGCTGCCGTGGTGCGGCGACTTGAGAATGACGGTCGGCAAGGTCTCGAGCCCCGGCACGAGCGCCTGCTCTACCTCGCGCGAGATGTCGCCGGTGAGCAGCACCGACACCTGCCCGTAGCGAAGCTCGAACACCAGCGAGTCGTCGTTCCTCACCTTCTGCCGCTCCCAGTCAGGCAGTGGCGGGTGGTGCACCCGGACCTCCACGCCACCCAGTTCGAAACGGTCGCCGCGCTGCAGCCAGCGCCAGGTGCTGCGGGTGTCGCGCGCGGCCGCCTGCAGGGCCATCTGAGGGGCATGGTTGGCGACGAACACGCCCGCCCATACCTCGCCTGGCGCGAAGTCGCGCACGAGGGACGCAGCCCCGCCGATGTGATCGGGATCGCCATGGGTGATGGCCAGGTAGTCGAGCCGCCCGATCCCCCGCGCGCGGAGGGCCGGCCCGAGCACGCGGTCGCCGATGTCGAACTCCCCGCGCGGTGACACGCCGCCGCTGTCCACGACCAGCGTGCGACCATCCGGAAACGTCGCCAGCAGCGCATCTCCCTGTCCCACGTCCATCGTCGTCACGCGCAGGCGTGTCTCGACCGCGGCGCGTGCCAGGGTCTGTGGCGCCACCGCCATCCATCCCCACATCACCACGACCAGCACGCCCGATACGCGCACGCGGCGACGACGATGCCACGTGTCGACGGGCGGCGCGGACCAGTGCCACCACAATGCGACGACCGCGTAGTAACCAGCGACCAGCCACAGCGGCGGCGATGGCACGCGCCAGGTCGCCCATGGGGCCAGGTCCACCAGTCGCCCGCTTTCGAGCAACGCCTGCGCAGCCAGGTGGGTCACGCGGCCCGACAGTCCGGCGGCTGGCGCGGCGCCCAGCGCCTCCAGAAGCACACAGATCGACGCCGACGCCTGCACCACCGCCATCGCCGGCACCGCGGCGAGGTTCAGCACCAGCCCCGCAAGGGTGACACGCTGGAAGACATAGGCCGCTACCGGAGTGAGCACCAGTTCGACCGCCAGGCTCCCCGCGCAGATGGCCAATGGCGCATGCCAGAGGCGTCCGGGCTGCGGGGGCTGCCAGCGCGCGGCCGCCGCAATCAGCGCGCCCGTGGCGCCGTAGGTGAGCCAGAAGCCCGCATCCACGAGGTCCAGCGGGTTGGCCACCAGCATCACCGACGCCCCCACGGCCACGGCGTTCACAGGCGCCGTGCGCTGATCCACGAGTCGCAGGCCCAGGTAGATGACCGCCATCATCGTCGCGCGGACGACGGAGGCCCCGCCGCCAATCACCCACGCGTGCGCGGACAGTACGACAATGGCGACCGCGGCTGCGCCGCTGAAGCGGATACGCGCGGCCCACAGCAGCGCGAGCACCGCGCCGGCCAGCAGCGCGATGTTGCCGCCCGAGATGGCCACGACGTGATAGGTGCCGGCCTCCTGGAGCCGGCGCACCACGTCGGGCGACATCGCCGCGCGATCCCCGATCAGGATGGCCGTGCCGACGGCTGCCGACATGGCGTCGTGCGGGCCGACGTGCCGCGCCATCGCCCGGCGCACGGCGGCGCGCGCGTCCGCCGCGCGTTCGTCCCACCAGCGCCCCGCGCGACGAACCTCCACGAGGGAGGCGCTCTTCACCGTGCCCACCAGTGCGATCCCCCGCATGGCCAGTGCGCGCTCCCCGTCCGGCACGCCCTCGTTGAGGTAGCGGGCCGGCCGGCGCAACAGCACCGGCAGCTCCACCTCGCGGCCCGCGCGCCACTCCTCCACGCGTCCTGCCGCCTGCGTGCCCGCGACGGTGATGGACACGCCGCCCTCGGTGAGCTCCCACGCACCGCCCACCGACACCTGCGAGGCGCGGAGGTGGAGTAACGCCCCAGCCTCGGTCAGCGCGCCGTCACGCGTCAGCCGCCCGCGAAGGCGGACGGGATCCTCCAGCCGCGGCGCGATTGGATCCAGGGCGCCGGGGCCCAGCCGCGCCTCGAGCCAGGCGCGGATGGGCGCGTGCTCGGCGCGGTCCACCGCGTGCAGGCCATGCAGCACCGCGCCGGCCGTCACGGCCATCGCCCACATCAGGCGTGAGATGGCGTGCAGGCCCTGCACATGGGCGTTGAAGGCCGAGACCACGGCCACCGCCAGCACGAGCGACGGGAGACGGGCCAGGGCGAGATCGAGGTGGAGGCCGGCGGCCAGGCCCGCTGCCAGCAGCAGGATGAATGGGAGGGAGAGGGGCATGCCGCGGTGCATGCAAGGCGCGGCACATCGCGGATCAGGCCCGAATCGAATCGGGCCGTCGCGAACGTGGCAGAAGCTGACACGCGGGACGCGCCCGCATCACGCAGTTTCTGCCTTCACCTCCGAGTGGTAGTCCTGCAGGGCGCGTACATCGAGGCCCTCGCTCCTGAGCGCACGAATCGCCTGCACCGCGGCCGCCGCGCCGGTGATGGTGGTGATGCAGGGTACGCCCGTCATCATCGCCGCCCGGCGCACCGCCTTGTCGTCGAAGAACGACTCGCGCCCGAGCGGCGTATTGATCACCATGTCGATCTTGCGGTTCACGATCTCGTCCGCCAGGCTGGGCCGCCCCTCGTTCACCTTGTAGACCACCGAGGCGTCGATGCCGTGCGCGCGCAGGTACGCGGCCGTGCCGCGCGTGCCGACGATGCTGAAGCCGAGCGCCGCCAGTTCGCGGGCAATCGGCAGCACTTCGGCCTTGTCGTCGTTGTTCACGCTCACGCAGACCGCGCCGGATTCAGGCAGCCGCTGGCCCACGCCCAGCATCGCCTTGGCGAAGGCCATGCCGAAGCTGCCGGCGCCGCCCATCACTTCGCCCGTCGACTTCATCTCGGGCCCGAGGATGGTGTCCACGCCTGGGAAGCGCACGAACGGGAACACGGGACTCTTCACGAACACGCCGGTCGGGACGAGGTCCTCGACGAGGCCGAGCGATTCCAGCGTGCGCCCCGCCATCACGCGCGCGGCAATCTGCGCGAGCGGCACGCCCATGGCCTTGGCCAGGTAGGGCACGGTGCGCGAGGCGCGCGGGTTGACCTCGAGGACGTAGACGGTGTCGTCCTTGATGGCGTACTGCGTGTTCATCAGGCCGACGACCTTCAGCGCCCGCGCGATCCGCCGCGAGTAGTCGCGGATGGTCGCGAGGTGCTTCTCCGGCACGAACGGGGGCGGCACCACGCACGAGCTGTCGCCCGAGTGGATACCCGCTTCCTCGATGTGCTCCATGATGCCCCCGATGATCACCGCGCCGGTGGCGTCGGCCACGCAGTCCACGTCGATCTCCTTGGCATGCTCCAGGAAGCGGTCGATGAGGATGGGCCGGTCGTGCGAGACGTCCACGGCGGTGGCCATGTAGCGATCCAGCGTCGCCACGTCGTACACGATGGCCATGTTGCGGCCTCCGAGCACGTACGACGGTCGGACGACCACGGGGAAGCCGACGCGCGCCGCCACTTCCCGGGCCTCGGCGCGCGATGTCGCCGTGCCGCTGGCCGGCTGCGGGATCCCGAGATCCCACAGCAGCTGCGCGAAGCGCTGCCGGTCTTCGGCCAGGTCGATCGAATCGGGGGTGGTGCCGAGAATCTTGACGCCGGCCTCCTGCAGCGACAGCGCCAGCTTCAGCGGCGTCTGGCCGCCGAACTGGACCACGCACGAGACGTCGGGATTGCCCTGCTGCTCGCGGTCGATGATCGCCATCACGTCCTCGAACGTCAGCGGCTCGAAGTACAACCGGTTGGCCGTGTCGTAGTCGGTGGACACGGTCTCCGGGTTGCAGTTGACCATGATGGTCTCGAACGCCTCCTTCTCGAAGCCGAACACGGCGTGACAGCAACAGTAGTCGAACTCGATGCCCTGGCCGATGCGGTTCGGCCCGCTGCCGAGGATGATCACCTTCGGCTTGCTGGTGGGGTCGGCCTCGCAGGACTCCTCGAACGAGCTGTACATGTAGGGCGTGAACGACTCGAACTCCGCCGCGCACGTGTCGATGCGCTTGAACGCGGGCGTCAGCCCGAGCTCGAGCCGGCGCTCGCGGATGGCCGACGCGTCGGCGCCCAGGATGTGCGCCAGTTCCTGATCGCCGAACCCGGCCCGCTTCAGGGTGCGCATCAGATCGTGCGACATGTCGCGCAGGCCGATCATCTCAGCCGTCCGGCGCAGCTCGACGAGCGAGGCGAACTGATCGAGGAACCAGGGATCGATCTTCGTCAGTTCGTGGATCCGCTCCACGGTCCAGCCCTTGTCGAGCGCGCGGAACAGCGCCCACATCCGGCGATCGGTCGGCACCACCAGGCGGCGCCTGAGCAGCGCCTCTTCCTCCTCCTGCTCGTCTTCGGCCCCGGCGCTGTCATCGGGCTGGTCGGGACGGCGGAACAGCAGGCCCTCCTTCCCCATCTCGAGCGACCGGATGCCCTTGAGGAAGGCCTCCTTGAACGTGCGGCCGATGGCCATCACCTCGCCCACCGACTTCATCTGCGTCGTCAGCGTGCGATCGGCCTGCGGGAACTTCTCGAAGTTCCAGCGCGGGATCTTGACCACCACGTAGTCGATGGTCGGCTCGAACGAGGCCGGGGTCAGGCGGGTGATGTCGTTGGGGATTTCGTCGAGGCGATACCCGAGCGCGAGCTTGGCGGCGATCTTCGCGATCGGGAACCCGGTGGCTTTCGACGCGAGGGCCGACGACCGCGACACGCGCGGGTTCATCTCGATGACGGTCATGCGCCCGTCGGCGGGGTTCACCGCGAACTGGATGTTCGACCCGCCGGTCTCCACCCCGACGCGACGGATGATGCGGCGCGCGGCGTCGCGCATCCGCTGATACTCCTTGTCGGTGAGCGTCAGGGCCGGCGCCACGGTGATGCTGTCGCCCGTGTGCACGCCCATCGGGTCCACGTTCTCGATCGAGCAGATGACGACGAAGTTGTCGGCGCCGTCGCGCATCACCTCGAGCTCGAACTCCTTCCAACCGATGACCGACTCCTCGACCAGCACCTCGTGCACGGGGCTCAGGTCGAGGCCGCGCGCGCAGATCTCCTTGAATTCCTCGAGGTTGTAGGCGATGCCGCCGCCCACCCCGCCCATGGTGAACGACGGACGGATGATGGCCGGGAAGCCTGTGTCCTCGACGAGCACCAGGGCCTCGTCCAGGTTCTTGACCACGCCGCTCTTCGGCATGTCCACGCCGATTTCCTTCATGGCGTTCTTGAAGAGCAGGCGATCCTCGGCGACCTTGATGGCGGGGATCTGCGCGCCGATGAGCGCGACGTTGTACTTCTTGAGCACACCCAGCTCGTCGAGCTGCACGGCCAGGTTGAGCGCGGTCTGGCCACCCACCGTCGGCAGCAGCGCATCGGGGCGCTCCTTCGCGATCACCTTCTCGAGCGCGTCGGCCGTCAGCGGCTCCACGTAGGTGCGATCCGCCAGCTCGGGGTCGGTCATGATGGTGGCCGGATTGCTGTTCACCAGCACCACCTCGAGGCCCTCGCTCTTCAGCGCCTTCAGGGCCTGGGTTCCCGAGTAGTCGAACTCACAGGCCTGTCCGATCACGATCGGGCCCGACCCGATCACCAGCACTCGATGGATATCCGTTCGTCTCGGCATCGCTTACCGTCGTTCCATTTCGTCGATGAACTGCGTGAAGAGGTAGTCGGCGTCGTGCGGCCCGGGCGAGGCCTCGGGGTGATACTGCACCGAGTAGACCGGCTTGCCGACGTGCCGGAGGCCCTCCACGGTGCCGTCGTACAGGTTGAGGTGTGTCACCCTCGCGGTCGCGGGCAGCGAGTCGGGATCCACGGCGAAGCCGTGGTTCTGCGAGGTGATCTCGATGGCACCCGAGTCGAGTTGCTTCACCGGGTGGTTCGCGCCGCGATGCCCGAACTTCAGCTTGTAGGTCTTCGCGCCCAGCGCGAGCCCGAGCAGCTGGTGGCCCAGGCAGATGCCGAAGATCGGTACGCCCGTCTCCACCAGTGTGCGGATGTTGTCGACGGCATAGGTGACGGCCGCGGGATCCCCGGGACCGTTGCTCAGGAACACGCCGTCCGGCTGCCAGCCCAGCACCTCGGAGGCCGGCGTGTCGGCGGGAAAGACGCGCACTTCGCAGCCGTGCGCCACCAGCCGCCGCAGGATGTTGAGCTTGATGCCGTAGTCGTAGGCCGCCACCTTCAGGGTCTTCGACGCCCGCCTCAGCGGGGCCACGCCGAACGAGGCCTCGGTCACCGCGTCGGCCAGGGTCGTCTCGAAGTCGTACGGCTCGGCGCACGTCACCGTCTTCACCAGGTCGCTGCCTTCCATGTGCGGAATGGCGCGTGCCTTTTCGACCAGCTCCTCCGGATCCACCGAGCCGGTGGCGATGATGCCCCGCATGACGCCGCCAGATCGCAACTTGCGTGTCAGCGCCCTTGTGTCGATGTCGCCGATGGCCACGATGCCGTGGTGGATCAGGTAGTCGCGGAGCGTGCCCTGCGCGCGCCAGTTGGACGAGATGGGCGACGCATCGCGCATCACGAAGCCCGCCACCTTGGGCGCGCCCGACTCCTGATCTGCGGCGGACACGCCGTAGTTGCCAATCTGCGGCGCCGTCATCGTCACGATCTGGCCCGCATAGGAGGGGTCGGTGAGCACTTCCTGGTAGCCCGTCATGGCGGTGTTGAACACCACCTCGCCGGTCGTCTCACCGGGGGCCCCGGCGGACACCCCGCGGTACCACGTGCCATCTTCCAGCGCGAGAACTGCGATCATTTCGGCTCCTGTGCGCCTGTCAACGAAGCGGCCGCGCGCGCCCGCGCGCCAGCGACCACGCGCACCGTGGTCGTGAGTGGCCGGAAACCTGTCAACTGGAACTGCACCGTGTACGACCCGGGCGCCAGGTCCTCGATGGTCACCGGCGTGGCGCCCACGGAGCGACCGTTGACGAGCGCCATCGCGCCGGAGGGGCGGGACTCGATCAAGAGCGTACCAGTTTTCGCCGAAGACGTCGCCGGCGATGCGGGCGCCGCCGCCGGCGCAGCGGGGGCCGGGCGACGCAGCCGGACGTCCAGCGAGCGCGACGGCCGTCCCCTGGTCAACGTCACCTGGCGATTCTCCACGGTGAACCCGTCGCGTTGCACACGCACGCGACGCGTGCCCAGCTCGAGCTGCCGAAGCGCAAGCGGCGTCACGCCCCTCCGCTCGTCGTCCACGAACACGGTGGCGCCGGCAGGCGTGGACCTGATCAGGAGGCTGCCCGATGGCACGTCCGCTGTCGCGGAAGGCGCGGTTGGCGCCTCGCGCGCCGGCGTGCCGGGACCGGAGCCTGGAGGCCGGACATCGGTGGGGGGCTGGCCCGGCGGCACGTCGCTCCCGGTCAGCGGCGCGCGTTGCTCGGCCTGCACTGGCGGCATCTGCGGCGCCCCAGCGGGCGACGCGGGGGCCGACGATGGCGTCGTGTCAGCCGACACGGCTGGCGGTGCCGTGGCTTCGCTCCCCGCCGTGGCTGAAGAGACCGTGATGTTCTCGGTTGCTCCCCGTCCCCAGATCGCGTAACCGACACCCACGCCCAGCGCCACGCCCACCAGCGCCGCCGCGGCCAGGCGGCCGACGCCGGATGCCGAGGCGCCCACCGGTTCGGCCGTCGCAAACATCGGCCGTGTCGGATGGCGCAGCGCAGGCTCATCGCGCTGTGGGTCGAGCGCTGTGCCCTCCAGCGATTTCGGATCCTCGGCCATCACGGCGCCCATCCCATCGACATCGAGGTCGTCAGACGCCGCCGGCCTCTCGACATCGTCCTGGTGTTCCTGGACGTCCTCCTCCTCGTCCCCCGGGTGGGCCGCAGGCTGCGCCATGTCGGCAGGCCCCACTGACAGCGGAAGGTCGTCGGCTTCTGCGGGAAAAGCCTCCAGCGGCAGCGTGGGCGCGGCGAAGCGGCGCCGGCGCGCGGGTGCGTCGACCGGTGGGGCGGACGTCTCCGCATCGGCGGCGACCTCGGCGACGGCCGTCACGAAATCCGCGCACGAAGGGAATCGATGCTCGGGCGATGCGTGGAGCGCGCGCGCGAAGACGTGCGCCATGCGCTCGCGCTCGGCGCCGGGCAGCGGGGCCATGTCCGACAGCCCGAACAACGCCGGGGCGCGGCGGCCGGTCATCCACTCGTACGCGAGTGCGGCGAGCGCGAACTGATCACCCTCGGCAGATACTCCGGCGTCGGTGAGCTCGGGGGCGCGATACGGCCGGCGCGCGGGCAGGCGCACGCCCATCTCGCCCAGCAGGGGCCACACGCCCAGCCCCGTGAGCGCGGTGTCGATGTCGGAGACCAGCACATCGCGCGGGTGCAGGGCTCCGTGCAGGATGCCGCGCGCGGCGGCCGCGTCCAGCGCCGTCGCCAGGGCGCGCAGTCGGGGCACCAGGTCCTCGAGGGCCGCGGGGCCAAACTGGCGGAGCGCCACGTCCAGCGAGTCGCCGGAGGCGAAGGTGGTGGCGAGGTACGGGGTGTGGCCGTGCAGCCCGGCGGCGACCGGCGAGACGGCGGCGGCCAGCGGCGGCGCGTGGGCCACGAGGTGTTCGAGCCTCTCGGCCAGCGTGGAGGCGCGCTCGGGCGTGAGGCTCAGCGCGAAGAGCTTGATGGCGACCGCCCGGTCCAGCTCGGGGTCGGTCGCGCGAAAAACGGGGCCGCACGTGCCAGCTCCGACTTGGTGCAGGACACGGAAGCGGCCGATCGCCGCGGGTGGGACGTCGAACACCGAGCCTTCCCCGGTCACGTGTTGACCCGCGATCTTATCACGCGGAGTTGACATGCTTGCCGACGCTCTGCGACAGTACGCGACGGTGCCTGCCGACGCGACCTCTCCATCGACCGCCGCTACCCTGGCCGTCGACATCCGACAGTTCCCGTGGATTCGCCGCCTGGCCTCCGACTACGCGTTCGCGTACGGGCAGGTCGAGCCCTTCTTCGCGGGCGATCCGGCCAGCTCGGCCGCCTGGGCCGACACCATTCGCCGATCGCAGTCCACATCGCGGCGCCCCGAGGCCCTGGCCAGGGTCATTGCCGATCAGCAGGCGCGCCGACAGGCGCCGCCCGCATCGCGCGCCGCCGCCGCCCGCCTGGCCGATGCCGCCACGCGCGTGGTGATCACGGGGCAGCAGGCCGGGCTGTTCGGCGGGCCCTTGTTCACGCTGCTCAAGGCCCTCACCGCCATGAAACTGGCGGCGCAGGTGGAGCGTGACCACGGCGTACCCGTGGTGCCGGTGTTCTGGATCGACGCCGAGGATCACGACTGGCCCGAGGTGTCGGGGTGTACGGTGCTCGATGCCGAGCTCGCACCGCAGACCATCCGCCTCGACGACCTGCCCGGCGCCGGCGAGCGCCCCATCGCGCGGCTCTCGCTCACCGACGACATCCACGCGGCCATCGACACCCTGGGATCGACGCTGCCCGACACCGAGTTCCGTGCCGAGGTGGTGAACGGCCTGCGCGGCGCCTACCAGCCCGGACGGGGCATGGCCGAGGCTTTTGGTCGCTGGCTGGAGACGGTCCTCGGCCCCCACGGCCTCGTGATCTACGACTCGGCCGATCCGGCGGCCAAGCCCCTGGCGCGCCACATCTTCATCAAGGAGATTGCCGAACCCGGCACCACGGCCGAGCTCGCCAGCCGGGCCGGCCACGCGCTGGTCGCGCGCGGCTATCACTCGCAGGTCACGCCCCACGAGGGCGCGATATCCCTGTTTCACATGGCGGCCAGCCGCGAGGCCGTGCGGGCGGCGGACGGGCACGTCACCATTGGCGACCGGACCGTGACGCTCGAGGAGCTCGCACGCGAGGCCGAGCAGTCGCCCGAGCACTTCAGCCCGAACGTGCTGCTCCGCCCCGTGGTGCAGGACGCGGTCTTCCCCACCATCTGTTACGTGGCGGGCCCGAACGAGCTGGCGTACCTCGGTCAGCTCCGCGAGGTGTACGCGCACTTCGGCGTCGCCATGCCGCTCATGTACCAGCGCTCCACGGCGACTCTGGTGGATTCGGCAACGCTGAGGTTCCTGGCGAAGTACGCCCTCCCGCTCGTGGCGCTGCAGCCCCAGGACGAGAAGGCCCTGAACGAGCTGCTGGAAGACCAGCTGCCCCCCACCGTCGAGCAGGCGCTCACCAACGTCACCTCGCTCATCGGCGACCGCATGGACGCGCTCGCGAAGGTGGTGCCGCAGATCGACCCCACGCTCGAGGGCACGGTGCGCACGACCCTCGGCAAGATGCAGCACGAGATGCAGACGCTGCACAACAAGGTCATCCACGCCGCGAAGCGGAAGGACGAGACGCTGCGCCGGCAGTTCCAGCGCGCGCAGGCGCTCACCTTCCCCCAGGGGCACCCCCAGGAGCGCGAGATCGGCTTCGTGTGGTTCCTCAACCGCTACGGCCCCGCGCTGGTCACCCGCCTGCTCGAGGAGATCCCGCTCGGCATGGGCCAGCACCACGTGCTGAGCATCTGAGGACGGAGAGGCACGCCCGTGGCCGCTCGACACCGGGCCTTCAAGAACACCCGCCGCCGTGCGAAGGGGGTGGTGAAGTTCCTCCGCAAGCATCGCCTGCTGAAGCCGCTCGTGCTCACGGCCGGGCTCGCGGCGATCGTCGGCTCCGCGCTCCTGGGCTACTACTACGTCCAGTTCTCACGGATCATCGAGGCGCGCCTGCACGGCGAGCGCGACCGCGTCATCCCGCGGGTGTTTGCGCGGCCCCTCACGTTCAACACGGGCCAGGTGATCGGCGAAAGCGAGCTGGTCGCGCGTCTGAACGATGTCGGGTACTCGCAGAAAGGGCGGGTGGAACAGCCCGGTGAGTTCGCCCTCGACACCCGCACCGTGACCTTCGTCCCGCGTGGCGGGGAGTATGCGGGGCGCCCGGTGGTCGTCTCCTTCACCGAGCCGCCGACGCGGAAGGCGACGGCGAAAGCTCCCCCGCCGCCGACCCGGGTGGCACGCATCGAGATCGCCGGCAAACGATCGTCCGCGGTGTCGCTGGATCCCCCGGTGCTGAGCGGCCTCATCACCGGCTCGCGCGAGAAACGCCGACGCGTGGCCCTCGACGCCATCCCCCTCCGGATGCAGCAGGCCGTGCTCGCCATCGAGGATCGCCGCTTCTATTACCACCCCGGCGTCGACCCCATCCGCATGGTGGGCGCGCTCGTCACCAACATCACCGGCAGCCGCACCTATCTCGTCGGCGCCAGCACCATCACCCAGCAGCTGGCCCGGAACTTCTTTCTCACCGAGGAGATGGCCGAGGAGCAGCAGACCCGCCAGCGATCGCTCCGCCGGAAGCTGCTCGAGCAGTTCATGTCCATCATCCTCGAGACGAAGGCGACCAAGGACGAGATCCTCGAGCTGTACTTGAACGACGTCTACCTGGGCCATCGCGGATCGTTCGCCCTGCACGGCGTCGCCGAGGCCGCGCGGATGTTCTTCGGCAAGGACGTCACCAACCTCACCGTGGCCGAGGCCGCGCTCATCGCGGGCGTCATCCAGTCGCCCTCCAATCACTCCCCGTTCGCCAGCCTCGACCGCGCCCGCGAGCGGCGGAACGTCGTCCTGCGCGCGATGGCCGATGCCGAGTACATCAGCCCCGACGCCGCCACCCGCGCCGCGGCCGAGCCCATCACCGTCGTCGCGCGCGCGGTGGACAACGAGGCGCCCTACTTCGTGGATTACCTGGGCCAGGTGCTGGACGAGGCGTTGCCGGGCATCACCAGCCGCCAGGCGCCGCTCGACATCTACACCACGCTCGACCTGAACCTGCAGCGCGCCGCGCAGGATGCCGTCCGCGAGGGGCTGGCGCGCGTGGACGAGACGCTCGCGCGGCGCCGAAAGAGCCCGGAGCGCCGCGCACAGGCCGCGCTCGTGGCCGTGGACCCGCGGACGGGCGAGATTCTCGCGCTGGTCGGCGGCCGGTCGTACAACCAGTCGCAGTTCAACCGCGCGGTCCACGCCCGGCGCCAGCCGGGGTCGACCTTCAAGCCCTTCGTCTATCTTGCGGCGTTCGAGCAGGCCGCGGACGATGGGCGCGCTGATCTCACGCCCGCCACGATGGTGTGGGATGAGCCGACGTCGTGGACGTACGACCAGGGGGAGTGGGCGCCGAGGAACTACGAGGACTCGTACGACGGCCACATCACCCTGCGGCGCGCGCTGGCGCTGTCGCGCAATATCGCCACCATCAAGATTGCCGAGCAGACCGGCTTCGAGAAGGTTGCGGCGCTGTGGCGACGGACCAGGCTCGGCTCGCAGGAGTTGAAGGGCTACCCGTCCATCGCGCTCGGCGTCTTCGAGGTGACGCCGCTCGAAGTGGCCACGGCCTACACGCTGTTCGCCAACGGCGGCGTCACGGCGCCGCTCCGTCCCCTCTCGCGCGTCGTGAGCGGCGAGCAGGCGCACGCGCCGCCCGCCGAGAAGGGGCAGACCGTGGCGCGGGCCACGACGAGCTTCCTGGTGACCAGCATGATGCGGAGCGTGGTCAGCGAAGGGACCGGCGCCGGGGCACGCGCCGCGGGCTTCGCCCTCGACGCCGCGGGCAAGTCGGGCACCACCAACGACCTGAGGGACGCCTGGTTCGTCGGCTTCACGCCCGAGCTGCTGGCCGTGGTCTGGGTGGGTTTCGACGACAACACCCCGTTGGGCCTGAGCGGCACCCAGGCGGCCGTGCCCATCTGGGCCTCGTTCATGATGAAGGCGTTGGCCGGCCACCCCAACGTCCCCTTCGAGGCGCCGGAGGGGGTGAGCTTCGTCGAAATCGATCGTGATACCGGCAAGCTGGCCACCCCCACCTGCCCGCGGGTCACCACCGAGTCGTTCCTGGCCGGCACCGAGCCCCTGGAAATCTGCGCATTGCACAGCTGGTAACGAACCTCCGTGTACGCCGTATAATCCCCCTGTGAACCACGAGATCTTCGCGGCCATCGGCGAGGCGCTCACGAAGGGCGAAGAGGTGGCGCTCGTCACCATCGTGTCGTCCAACGGTTCCACCCCGCAGCGGGTGGGCGCCAAGATGCTCGTCTTCGCCGACGGCCGCACCGTCGGCACCATCGGCGGGGGCTGCTACGAGCACGACGCGCTCGGCAAGGCGCGCGAGGCACTCCGCACCCGCAAGGCCATCACCGCCAAGTACGACCTGAACGACGACTTCGCCGAGGAAACCGGCCTGGTCTGCGGCGGGCAGATGTCGGTCTTCATCGAGCCGCTCGAGGCCCCGCCGGCCCTCTACGTCTTCGGCGCCGGCCACGTCGGCTACTACCTGGCGCGCGTCGCCTCCGAAGCGGGCTTCGAGCTGCACGTCATCGACGACCGCGCGGCGTTCGCCAACCGCGAGCGCTTCCCGTTTGCCGCATCGGTGGTGGTCGAGGACATCCCGACCTGGCTCGCCCAGACCGCGCTGCCCGCCTCCGCCTATGCCGTGGTCGTCACCCGCGGCCATCGTCACGACCTGGACGCCCTCCAGGCGCTTTCGACCCGCGAGCTCCGGTATCTCGGCCTCATCGGCAGCCGCGCCAAGGTGGCGCGCATCTACGACCAGTTGCTCAGCGAGGGCCGCGCCACGCTCGAACAGCTGTCGCGGGTGCACGCCCCGATCGGCCTCGATATCGGCGCGGTCACCCCGCAGGAGATTGCCGTCAGCATCGCCGCCGAGCTCGTGGCCATCCGGCGCGGCAAGGCCACGGCCATCGCCGACGCGTCGCTGCGCTGGATGCCGAAGACGCAGGTGCCCGGCGCGCCCTAGCCGCCCGCCGTGGGTGCCTCGCTGCTCGTCCGCAACGCCACCATCCTGACGATGAACCACGCCTTCGACACCGTCGAAGGCGACGTCTTGATCGAGGACGGCCGCATCGCGGCCGTCGGTGAGGTTCAGGCTCCCTCCCTGATTCCCACCATCGACGCCGCCGGCGATTACCTGCTTCCTGGCTTCGTCCAGACGCACATCCACCTGTGCCAGACGCTCTTCCGCGGCTCGGCCGACGACCTGGCGCTGCTCGAGTGGCTGCGCACGCGCATCTGGCCCATGGAGGCCGCCCACACGCCGCGCTCGCTGGCCGCGGCGGCGGCGCTGGCCGCGTCCGAACTGGTCCAGGGCGGCACCACCGCGGTCCTGACCATGGAAACCGTGCACGACACCGACGCGGTCTTCGAGGCGCTCGAGCCCATGGGCCTGCGCGCCGTGGTCGGCAAGTGCATGATGGACGCGGACGAGGCCGTGCCGGCCAGGCTGCGGGAGCAGACGCGCGCGTCGATCGACGAGAGCCTTGCGCTCGCCGCGCGGTGGCACGGGCGCGGCCAGGGCCGACTGCGCGCGGCCTTCGCGCCGCGCTTTGCCCTGTCGTGCTCGCGCGAGCTGCTGGACGAGGTGGGCCGTCTCGCCCGCGAGGGGTCGCGATTGGTGCACAGCCATGCCTCGGAGAATCGCGACGAGATTGCGCTGGTCAGAGAACGCACGGGCCTGTCCAACATCGAGTACTTCGCGGCCACGGGGCTCACCGCCCCGCACGTCTGCCTGGCACATTGCGTGTGGGTGGACGATCGCGAGCAGGCGCTGCTGGCCGAGGGCGATGTGAAGGTGCTGCACTGCCCCGGCTCGAACCTGAAGCTGGGGTCGGGCCTCGCCCCGGTGACGGAGATGCGCCGCCGCGGCATCTCGGTATCGCTGGGCGCCGACGGCGCCGCGTGCAACAACCATCTCGACATGTTCCAGGAGATGCGCCTGGCCGCGACGCTGCAGGCCGTGCGTATCGGGCCCGGGGCGCTGACGGCGCGGGACACGCTGGCGATGGCCACGCGCGAGGGCGCCCGGGCCCTGGGCCTCGACGCCGAGATCGGCACCATCGCGCCGGGCAAGCGCGCCGACATCATCCTGGTCCGGCGCGGCGCCGCGCACCTCGCGCCCGACCCCGACCCTTATACGACGCTCGTCTACGCGACCCGCTCGACCGATGTCAGGACGGTGCTCGTGGACGGTGAGGTGCTGGTCAACGAGGGCCGGCCCACGCGGTGGGATGATGCCGAACTGGTGGCGGCCGCACGCGCCGAGGCTCGGGCACTGGCCGCCCGGGCGGGGATCTAGCGCCGGGCTCCGGTCTCGTACAGGGATCGGGCGCCCGGGCCCATCGCACGCGTTCGCGCCGTCGGCACCCGTCGCACCTGTCCGCACCCGCCCGCGCCTTTCGCACCTGTTATACTGTTAGCAGTCACCGCGACAGACTGCTAATGAGCGCCCCTGCCCTCTCCGACCGCACCCGCCGCGTCCTTGCGACCCTGGTCCGCGAGTACATCGAGACGGGCGAGCCGGTGGCTTCGGCCACGCTGATGCGCCGGTCAGGGCTGAACGTGTCTTCCGCCACCATCCGGAACGTGCTCGCCCAGCTCGAAGACATGGGCTACGTGTGGCAGCCCCACACCTCGGCGGGCCGCGTGCCGACCGATCAGGGCTACCGCTTCTACGTGGACCTGCTGCTCGAGGGGCGACGGGCTGCCCGCGACGTCTCGGTCGTCGAGGCGCGCCTCCGCCAGGAAGCGGGCGATGCGCCCCTCATCGACGACCTGCTCTCGTCCACCTCGCACGTGCTCTCGGAAACGTCGCGCCATGTGGGCTTTGCGATCGCGCCGGCCAACGAGAACGCGGTATTTCACCGCATCGAGTTCGTGCCGCTCAGTGGCACGCGGATCCTGGTGGTGATGGTGTCGCGCGGCAACCAGGTATCGCAGAAGACGGTGGACATCGGCGAAGGCGTCAGGCCGTCGGAGCTCAGCCAGGCGGCCAACTTCCTCAACTCCGAGTTCGCGGGCCGCACGCTCGATGACGTGCGGAGCGGCGTCCGCGAGCGCCTCCGCGAGGAGCGCACGCTCTACGACCAGCTGCTCGGCCTGGCGCTTCGCCTGGCCAGCCAGACGCTCGAGAACCTGCAGGGGCCCACGGCGGTCTACATCGAGGGCGCGTCCTCCCTGCTCGAGCAGGTCGTGCAGGCCAGCGGCATCTCGCCCAGCACCCTGGGCGCGCTGCTGCGCATGGTCGAGGAGAAGCAGCGCCTCGTGCGCCTCCTCAACGAGTACATCGACGGCCCCGGCCTCACCATCGTCATTGGCGCCGAGCACAGTGATCCGGAACTGCGGCCCTTCAGCCTGATTGCCTCGACCTATTTCGACGGTCGCGGCACCGGCACGGTGGGTGTGATCGGACCGACGCGAATGAAGTACTCGCGCGCCATCGCGGCCGTGGACGTGGCGGCCCTGGCCGTGGCGCGGGTGCTCAAAGATGTAGACTAGAGTGTTGACGTTCCATCATGAGTGACTCGCAGAATCCCACCGAGAACCCGGCCGCCGACGCTGCGCAGGCGACCGACGCAGCCGCCACCGGATCCACGGTCGAGCAGCTCCAGAAGGAGCGCGACGACTTCTACGACCGGCTGCTCCGCAAGAGCGCGGAGTTCGACAACTTCCGCAAGCGCGTGGAGCGCGAGCGCAAGGAATTCACCGAGTGGGCAGCGGCCGACGTGCTGAGTGATCTGCTGGCGGTGATGGACGACTTCGATCGGGCCCTGGCCGCCGACCTGCCGGCATCCGCGCAGGCCTACAAGACCGGGGTGGAGATCATCCACCGCGCGCTGGCCGACCTGGTGCGCAAGCGCGGCGTCACCGCCATCGAGGCCGTCGGGGCCGACTTCGATCCGCATCTCCACCAGGCCGTCTCCTACGAGGCCGTCGAGGGCGCGCGCGAGGGCGAGGTCGTCGAGGAACTGCGCAAGGGCTACATGCTGGGCGAACGCCTGCTGCGGCCGGCGCTCGTCAAGGTCGCCAAAGCATCGTGAGCAAGCGGGATTTCTACGACGTCCTCGGCGTGTCGCGGACGGCCAGCGAGCAGGACATCAAGAGCGCCTACCGCAAGCTGGCGCTCCAGTACCACCCCGATCGCAATCCCGGCGACAAGGCCGCCGAAGAGCGTTTCAAGGAGGCGGCCGAGGCCTACGCCGTGCTCGCCGACCCCGACAAGCGCGCCCGCTACGAACGCTTCGGCCACGCCGGCGTGTCGGGCGCCGCCGGCGGCGGGGGCGTGGACCCGACCATCTTCGCCGACTTCCAGGACATCTTCGGGGGGCTGGGCGACATCTTCGGCTTCGGCGACATCTTCGGCGGTGGCCGCCGCCGTGGCGGACCGCAGCGCGGCGCCGACCTCCGTTACGACATGGAGATCGCCTTCGAGCAGTCGGCGAAAGGCGCCGAAACGGCCATCCAGATTCCGCGGCACGAGGCCTGTGAGACCTGCCAGGGCTCGGGCGCCGCGCCCGGCAGCACGCCCACCACGTGCCCGCAGTGTCGCGGCGCGGGCCAACTGCGGTACCAGCAGGGATTTTTCACTGTCGCTCGCACGTGCGGCCAGTGCCGCGGAGCCGGCAAGGTGATCGCCAAGCCGTGCGCCGCCTGCCACGGCCAGGGCACCACCGAACAGCAGCGCAAGCTCACCGTCAAGATTCCTGCGGGCATCGCCAGTGGCCAGCGCCTGCGCCTCACCGGCGAGGGCGAAGCCGGCACGCAGGGGGGACCACACGGCGATCTGTATGTGGTCATCCACGTGCGCGACCACGAGTTCCTCCATCGCGACGGCAACGATCTGCACTGCGAGATTCCGCTGTCCATCACCACGCTGGCACTGGGCAGCGAGATCACCGTCCCGGGCATCGACGGGAACGAGACCCTCAGGGTGCCGGAAGGCACGCAGACCGGCGCCACGTTTCGCCTCAAGGGCAAGGGCATGCCCGACGTCGGCGGACGAGGCAAGGGCGACCTGCTGGTCACCGTCCAGGCCGTGACGCCGAAGAAGCTCACCAGGGAACAGCGCAAGCTCCTCGAACAGCTGGCCGAGACGCTGCCCGCCCAGAAGTTCGAGCCCAGGCGGCGAGAGGACGACGCAGAGGACCGCGGCCTCTTCGGGAAGATTTTCGGCTAAGACGCGTGAGTCGCCTCTGGCCTGCCCTCGAGATTGAAGCGCCGGGCCTCGACGATCCGCCGGACGCCGAGGAGCTCGTCGCCGCGCTGCTGGACGACCACGCGCCGCAGGCCATCGAGGACCTGGCCGAGCGGCCGCTTCCACCGGGCGGGCTGTGGGATCCCACGTTCCCGCCCATCCCCGAGCCCCCGCCGACGCCTCTCCGCTGGCGCGTCTTCTTCGCCAGCGCCGATGCACGCGATCGCGCCGCGGACGCGCTGGGTGCCGCCATGCCCCGGCTGCGGCTCTCCGCTGTGGACGTGCCGGACGAGGACTGGGCGGCGCGCTCGCAGGAATCGCTCACCGCGGTCAGCGCGGGCCGGTATGTGGTCGCCCCGCCCTGGGACGTCCCCTCGGCCCCCGACCCTGGCACCACCGTCATCGTCATCGAACCGTCGATGGGGTTCGGCACCGGCCATCACCCGACCACGCGGCTGTGCCTGCGCCTGCTCTCGGACATCGACGTACATGGCAAACGTGTCGTGGACATCGGGACCGGCTCGGGTGTGCTGGCGATGGCCGCTGCCCTCGACGGCGCCTCGGATGTCGTGGGGCTGGACGTGGATCAGGACGCCATCGATTCCGCGCGCACCAGCGCGGCGCTCAATCCGCTGCCTGAGGTGATCCGCTTCGAGGTGGGCGACTTCCGGGCGAGCCCGCCGCCACCGGCCGATCTCGTCCTGGCCAACCTCACGGGCGGGATGCTTCGTACCACCGCGGCCACACTGATGGCCCTGAAGCGCTCCGGTGGCATGCTCGTCATCAGCGGCTTCGATGAGTCAGAGGAGTCGGACGTGCGTGCCAGCTTCGCGCTCCTGCGCCAGACCGCGCGCCTCGAGGAAGCCAGCTGGGTGGCCCTGCGGCTCGAGTAAGGCGGGCCCGGACTCCCGGCCCTCTGCCCCGTCCGCGTATCTGCGGCTCCGGGCGTCTCTCGCGCCATCCGCGCCCCTCCGCGGCGACATCCACGCTCAGCGCGGGCCGACCGCCCGCTGCTGCCCCTTTTCCCGGCGTTGGTTCCACGCATCCACAAGGCGTCTGAGCTCCTTGATCGGCTCCGGGCTGTCGTCTACCTGGAGCCGCATCACGACATCGTTGTTGAGCCACACGCCCTGGCCCTTGCCGACGATGAGGATGGCCGCCGACTGCATGCCGCGCGTGTCGCCGCCCGCCTTCTGGCCCGCCTCGAGCGCGGCGGTCAGGCGAACCGACAGGTGGCCGGTGGACTGCTCGAACGCCGCGATCATATTGGTGACGACGGCCTCGCCCGCCAGGATATTGCCCTGCGCGGTCGAGTACTTCCCCTGCCTGTGCCCGGCCCATGACGTGGCTTTCGGCCCGGTGTAGACGGCGGTCCGGCCTTGCTGGTCGATGACGGCGAACTGCCGGCCCTCCTTCGTCCAGCGATCGGGCTGCGGATCGGGATCGCTCTCCCAGATGGCCTTGATGAGCGCGTCCGGTTTCATCCCCGCGCGCAGCAGCTCGAGGGCCTTCGGCCCGTAGCTGACATCGACAATGGCCTGCGTCGCCGCCGCCCCCACCCCGGCCTCGGCCCAGAGCACCCCATTGCCGACACTGAACACCCGTGACTGCACGGCCCCGCCCACCTCACCGGTCGCCGGGTCGTAGCCGAGGATCGAGAAGGTCGCGACGGGATCCTGTGCTCCCGGGCGCGCTAACGCGACTGCGACCAGGGCCGCCGCAATCAACCACTGTCTCATCGCCATCCTCCGTTCATCACCAGCCGTCCCACGCCTCGTAGAGCGCGGCCATGGCGACCAGCGGGGCCGCATCCGCGCGCAGCGTCCGGCCGCCGAGCGACACAGCACGAAACCGAGCCGCCTCGAAGGCGGCGCGTTCATCCGGCGCCCATCCCCCTTCGGGGCCAATCGCGAGCTGCACGGCGGGCGCACGGGGCACCTCCCCCAGCGCGATGGTCGCGCCGATTGACGGTTCCTGCAGCACGACCACCGGATCGGGGCCAGGATCGGCGATCCAGGATCTCAGCTCCAGCGGTGGCCGCAGGTCCGGCACCGTCGCCCGACCGCACTGCTTCGCGGAGGAGACCGCGATCCGCTGCCACCGCTCCACGCGGTGCGCCCGCGCGAGGGCCGCGAGGCGAACCTCGCTGCGCACCGCAACGACCGGCTGCAGGACGACGACTCCCATCATCGTGGCGTCACGCACCACATCGTCCATCTTGTCGCCCTTGAGCACGGCCATCACGAGGGTGACGCGGACCGCGGCCTCCGGCGCAGCCGGAGCGGGACCAAGAGTCCGGACCCTGACACACCCACCCTCCACACCCTCGACGCGCGCGTGGAACATCCGCCCGCCACCGTCGAACACATCGATGTCGTCGCCGACCCCCAGGCGCAACACCCGCGTCAGATGGCTCGCCTCGTCACCGCGGAGCGTTCCCACCCCGGTGTCGCCGATGTCGGGCAGGAAGAACCGCGGCCGCACGGCGCCTATTCTACCTGCGCGCCGCGCCGATCACCGCGCGCCGCCGGGCGCTGGCACACGCCGCGTGTCGCCCAATCGCTCTATCACTCGATCGCTCAATCGCTCAATCTGAATGCACCCATGCCGCAATCACCCATCGCCGGATGAATCGTCAATCATCAATCGCCAATCATCAATCGACAGGGACTTGTATACTTCCCACAATGTTCTTTCGCGGCCAGACGATTGGGAAGTACCGCATCATCTCCACGCTGGGCAGCGGCGGGTTCGGCGCGGTCTACCTCGCCGAAGACACCTGGATCGACAAGAAGGTCGCCCTCAAGGTGCCTCATCGCCAGAACATGGACTTCGGAGAGCTGCTCCGCGAGCCCCGCCTCCTGGCGTCGCTGAGCCATCCCAACATCGTCACGGTGCTGACGGCCGAGAAACAGGACGATGTGTTCTTCATCGTCATGGAGTACGTGCCTGGTGAGACCCTCGAGGCCATCATCGAGCGCGAGGGCGCGCTCGACCTGACGCGCGCACTCGATTACACGTGCCAGATCTGCAACGCCGTGGACCACGCGCAGAAGCAGGGCATCATCCACCGCGATCTCCGCCCCGGCAACGTGCTGGTCACCGAACAAGGCATGCTGAAGGTGGCCGACTTCGGCACCTCGCGCTTCCTGGAGATCGCGGCTCACGGCACCACGGTCATCGGCAGCCCGCCGTACATGGCCCCGGAGCAGTTCCAGGGCAAGGCCGTGTTCGCGTCCGACATCTACTCGCTGGGCGTCACGATGTACCAGATGCTCACCGGCACCCTGCCGTATAACACGCCGGCCCCCTCCGATCTCGAGCGCTTGATGCGGGGGGAGCTCACCACCCCGCCCCGCGTGCGGAACCCGAAGCTCCCCAAGGGCATCGCCGACATCATCATGAAGGCCATGGCGCCCGAGCTGACCGATCGCTACCAGCGTGCGGGCGACTTGCTCGATGCGGTGCTGGGCGTCCGCGCCGAGATCGCGCCGCGGCGGCCGTGGCGGCCCGCCGCGGTGGCCGCCGGCGCGGGCAACCCGATGCAGGACATCCAGGCCCGCCTGAAGGCGCGGGAGGCTCCCCAGGCGCGGTTCTGCTGGAACTGTGGCAAGGCGCTCCCCGCACGCGCCGACGCCTGCCCGTTCTGCAGCGAGCGCCAGTAGCGGATAATTACCTCATGGCATTCAGCGAGCAAGGCAAGGTGTGGATGAACGGGGCCCTCGTGGCGTGGAAGGACGCCACCGTGCACGTCGCCGCGCACGCCCTACACTACGGCACGGGCATCTTCGAGGGCATCCGCGCCTACGAGACGAGGAACGGGAGCGCCATCTACCGCCTCCCCGAGCACATGCGCCGGCTCTACGACTCGTGCCGCGTGTACCGCATGGAGCCGCGGTGGTCCGTCGACGAGATGACCGCGGCGGTGGTCGAGACGGTGCGGGCGAACGGGTTCCCGTCCTGCTACATCCGTCCGCTGGTCTACCGTGGCCTCGAGCAACTGGGCCTGGATCCGCGGCCCTGCCCGGTGGACGCCACCATCATCGTGTGGGAGTGGAGCGCGATGTTCGGCGCCGAGGGCCTCGAGAAAGGCATCGACGTCGGCGTCAGCTCGTGGACCCGGCTGGCGCCCAACACCCTGCCGGCCATGGCCAAGGCGTCGGCCAATTACGCGAACTCGGCGCTCATCAAGATGCAGGCGTCCCTCGACGGCTACGGCGAGGCCATCGCGCTCGACGAAAGCGGCATGGTGAGCGAAGGCAGCGGGCAGAACCTCTTCCTGGTCCGCGACCAGGTCGTCTACACCCCCGCCATCAGCTCGTCCATCCTGCAGGGCATCACGCGCGACAGCGTCATCGTCATGGCGCGCGACCTCGGCTACGAGGTGCGCGAGACGCCCATCCCGCGCGAATTCCTCTACATGGCGGACGAGGCGTTCTTCTGCGGCACCGCGGTCGAGGTGACGCCGGTGCGGTCCATCGACCGCATCACCATCGGGAGCGGCCAGCGGGGACCGGTCACCGCGGCCATTCAGCAGCAGTTCTTCGGCATCATCAAGGGCGACGTGCCCGACACCCACCACTGGCTGACGCCGGTGCCGGCCCCGGTTTCTCGCTGACCGCCCGCGAGGGGCACGACCAGGCCCTCGCCCACTCCGGCGCGCCCCTGCGCACGGGTGCACCCGTCTCTTGCACCCGTGCACCCATCTCCTTCATGATGGCCCGGTCATGCATGTCAACGATCTGCTGAAGCTGGCCGTCGAACGCGGGGCGTCCGACCTTCACCTGAAGGTGGGCACCTATCCCATGGCGCGGGTCCATGGGCGGCTCTCGCGCGTCATCAACGACAAGAAGCTCGACCACGAAGACCTGGTCGAGATGGCCGCCTCCATCATGTCGGCCACCCAGCGCCAGCGGTTCAAGGATGCGCAGGAAATCGACCTCGCCTACAGCGTGCCCGGCCTCGGCCGCTTCCGCTGCAACGTCTTTCAGCAGCGCGGCACGATCGGCATGGTGCTCCGCGTCATCCCGTTCAAGGTGAAGTCGATCGAGGAGCTCGACCTCCCGCCGGTCCTCAAGAAGATCGCGGAGGAAGAGCGCGGCCTCGTGCTGGTCACCGGCACCACGGGCAGCGGCAAGAGCACCACGCTGGCCGCGATGATCGACCACATCAACAACACGCGGTCGTCCCACGTCATCACCATCGAGGACCCGATCGAGTACCTGCACAAGGACAGCGAGGCCATCATCACGCAGCGCGAGATCGGCGTGGACACGCGGTCGTTTGCCTACGCGCTGCGCAGTGCCCTGCGCCAGGACCCCGACGTCGTGCTCGTCGGCGAAATGCGCGACATGGAGACCATCGAAACGGCACTCCACGCCGCCGAAACCGGCCACCTGGTGTTCTCCACCCTCCACACGCTGGATGCCACCGAGACCATCAACCGCATCATCTCGGTCTTCCCGCCGCACCAGCAGAAGCAGGTCCGCCTGCAACTGGCCGTCGTCCTCAAGGCGGCCGTGGCCATGCGTCTCATCCCGCGCGCGGACGGCAACGGCCGCGTGCCGGCGATGGAGGTGCTCATCGCCACGCCGTTCATCAAGGACTGCATCATCGACAAGGAGAAGACGCATCTCATCCAGGGCGCCATCGCCCAGGGCACCTCGCAGTACGGGATGCAGACGTTCGACCAGTCGATCTTCAGCCTCTTCTCGCAGCAGCTCATCACCTACGAGGAGGCCCTCCGGTGGGCGTCGAACGTGGACGAGTTCAAGCTGCGCGTGCAGGGCATCTCCACCACGTCAGACCAGGCGCGCGACCAGATGGCCAGCACGCTCTTCGGAAGGCCGACCGCCAGTGCGACGGATTCCGAGATCACGCGCTTCGGGAAGTAGCGACCCGCCAGACGCCTTCACGGCGGCGCTGGTGCTGCTCGGCCTGCGCGAGCTCTCGGAAGCCCAGTTGCGCACGCGGCTGGCCCGCCGCGGCTGCGATCCCGACGCCATCGACCAGGCGCTCGACCGCCTCAAGCGGGACCGGACGCTCGACGACGGGCGCGTGGCCAGGGCCGCGGCGCGTCTGGAGGCCGGCGTGCGGCGGCGCGGCCCCGCACGGGTGCGCCAGCGGTTGCAGGCCATGGGGCTCGCCTCCGACCTCATTCAGCAGGCCGTCGCGGAAGCCTTCGAGGAGGTGGACGAATCGGCCCTCCTCGACACCGCGTTCGAACGACGCCTGCGAGGACGCGCCCTGGCGGAACTGGACGACAAGGCCCGCGCCCGCCTGGTGCGTGGCCTTGTCGGCCAGGGCTTCTCGCTGGGCGCGGTGCTGAAGAGGGTCAGGTCCTGAGGTCGTGGGTCGTGGGTCCTGGGTCGTGGGACTTGGGTCTTGGACTCCCGACTCCCGACTCCCGACT